>Ga0172378_10006876_pt1 | contig 10602 bp, 6 predicted proteins | sample GrowelOW332metaG_FD_119755 | JGI IMG/M metagenome (GOLD analysis project Ga0172378, IMG submission 119755) | Groundwater microbial communities from an aquifer near a municipal landfill in Southern Ontario, Canada - Pumphouse #3_1 metaG | ecosystem: Environmental > Aquatic > Deep subsurface >... | reverse complement strand
GCAGGTTTCGTCGCGCCGCAGAAGCGACATGTTCTTCATGCTGATGAGCTTCAGCTCTTTCGGCGGCTGATTGGTGGGCGCCGCCTTGCATACGCGGACATGCTCGGCGCCCGGGCCGTGGCACGCCTCGCAGTTGATGCCCGGCTCGCGCCACACCGTGTGGTATGAGTCGGTTTTGAGATCGTAATTTTTGGCGATCTGGCTGACATGGCACCCGAAACAGGCGGTGTTGAAGGTCAGCTGCGGGTCGCGCCATTGCAGGGGCGCATCGTCCGTGCCGTCGGTGAAATGCCTCACCATGCTTCCGCCCGCGTCGAACCATTCGCGCTTTACCACATCATAGGCGAGCGGCAGCACCTGCAACCGGCCCCGCTCCAAAGACGTGAGCAGATAGTAGATGTTCTTGCCTCCCAAGGCATGCATGATCGGATAGGAACGTGTTTCTTCCGGTCCTTCTTCAATCAAGGCTCGGGCTTTAAGATCCATTCTGAACCGGCTCCGGCCGACCTCGACCGTATTCGTCTGCGGCGTGAGCTGCTGCCGGACAAACGTCTCATTCACCGGCTGCATGGCGAGACCGTGGTGAGACGTTGACCAGAGCGTGTAAAACTTCTCGTGACAGTCACGGCAACTGGCCGAACCCGCGAAATCGTTTTCCGTGTCCGATCTGCCCGGATTGCGCGAACATCCGACACTCAGCAGGAAAAAACCCGCGAACGACACATAAGCCCACCGTTTGAGTTCCATCACCATATGGGCTAAAGCATACCCTGCGCGGGATTCAGACGCAAGCCAAGGACGCGCATTGGACGCGCGTACGGTTTGTTTGCATCGCCGGCGGGACCGTTCCGGCGGTTCTACGGACTCTGCCGCATTTCTGCCGGGACGAAAAGAACCCCTGCGCCGCGCAGCACGCTGCGTCCGCCCGCCTGGGGTTGGATCTGGATCTGCGTGCGGATGCGCTCTTTGATCGCAGGCACGTGCGAGATGATGCCGATCAGTTTGCCCTGCTGCTGCAAGCCCGCCAGCGTGTCGAGCGCCGAATCGAGCGCGTCTTCATCGAGCGAGCCGAACCCCTCATCGAGGAACAGGGAGTCGACCCGCAACCGGCCGCTGGCCATGTTCGACAGGCCCAGCGCGAGCGCGAGCGACACGAGGAAGGTTTCGCCGCCGGAGAGATTGGAGACGGCGCGCCGCACATCGCCTTGTTCGCGGTCGATCATTTCGGGCACAAGCTCTTGGCTTTCCGGATTCCAGAACATCTCGTAACGGTCACGCGTCATGCGGGCCAGATGCGGATTAGCGACCTGCAGCAGACGCCGCAGGGTAATGCCTTGCGCGTAGCGTTTGAAACGCGCGCCGTTTTCGCCGCCGATCCACCCGTTTAAGACTTCCCACTTGGCGAAGCGCGCTTTTTGCCGCTCGAGAGCTTCGCCCTGCCCGCGCCGTCTGATCAGCGCCTCATCATCGGCTTTAAGTATGGCTTGAAGGTCGGCCACGTGTTGCATTTGCGCCTCCAGCTCTTGCCTTTTCGCCGTCCACTCGGACGTCACTTCGTCCAGCGGCCGGTCGGTTACGGCTTGGGCTTCCTTCTGGCGCAAGGCCGTCTCGCAGTCGGCCAGCCGTCCCCGGAGCGCGTTGCCCGCGGCGGATAACGCCTCTTTCAGCCGTTTGGTTTGCTCTAGCTTATCATCGGTCCAGCGCGCCTCATGCCAGTGGGCCTCATCGGTGAAACCGGCCGATACCCATTGCGCCGTCAGCTCGGCGGTAATGGCTAAGGCTTGTCGTGCGCTTTCGTCGCGCAGACGCTCGGCTTTGGCGACTTCCAACGTGTCGTTTTGGAGCGTTGCTTTGAGCTGTTCCAGCCGCATCCGCAAACCGTCACTGTGTTCCCTCGTTTTCTCTGCGGCTTGACGCAGCCGCTTTTCCTCGGCGTCGGGATGACCGGCAAAGAGCGCCTGCCGTTTGGCGGCCAATGCGGCGAGCGTTTTTTCACTTAGCTGTTGTGCCTCTGCGCGCTGGCGGACGGTTTCGGCGAGCGTTTCGAGTCGTGCGAGCTGTTGCGCATGGGCGGCCGCGCCAGCCGCGATGCGGCTGTCCAGCTCGGTTTGTGCCACCTCGAACCGGTTTTGCGCGAGAATTATCGCCTGTTTACACGTCTGGATGACGGTTTCCTGTTGTCGGAACGCGGACTCCGCTTTTTCGGCTGCCGCGCGCGCGTCGGCGGCATTCAGCTCCAAACGTTTGATTTTCTGCTCAATATCCTGCAGCTGCGCTTGCGCTTCGGCTATTTTGGGTAACGGTCCGCCGGTGGCGAACGGGTGAGACGTCGCACCGCAGAGCGGGCAGTGTTCGCCCTCTTTCAGCAGCGTGCGCTGCTCGTCGAGGTTCGCCATGCGCGCGATCAAAGCCACCTTATCTCGCGAGCGGTCCCGCGCCGTTTCCAAATCGGGGCGGCGCAGAGTCTGTTCGAGTTCCGCACGCGTTTTCTCCTGACCGGTCTGATCACGCTTGCCGAGAAGCGTCTCGAGCGCGGGCAAGGCCGTCTCATATGCGTGTGTGACCTCTCGCCACTCAAGCACGGCTTTCACCAGCGGCCGCTGATCTAATGCGGCGGTCAACGGCATGCTTTCACGGATGCTGCGGAGCCGCAGGGCGGTTTCCCTTTCATCGCGCCAAGCGGTGAGCTTAGTCTCCCGATCTCCGATTTCCGTCTGAGCTGTTTTCTGTTGGTGAAGGGCCTCCGCAAGCGCTCTTTCCGCTGCCTTCAACTCGCTCGCCGCCACGGCGCGTTGCTGATCCAGACCCCGCACCTGCATCAGCAGAGGAATCGCCTTTCCCAAAGTTTCTTGAGCCTGTCGTGCAAGGTCCGAGGCCAGTCCCACTTGCGGCACGAGGTCATCGTATTGCGCCTGATGCAGCTTTAGGCTTTCGGTCCGCGCACATACATCCTCTGCCCGTTGCGAGGCGGTTTGGCGCGCCGCCGTCAACCGGGCGTAAGCGGTATCGAAGGAACGGGCCGCCTCGGCGCGAGTCAGCTGATCGAGCGCGGCCTGCGCCGCTTGCTGTCGCGCCGCATATGCGGCCTGCTCGTCGAGCAGAGTGGTGAACCGCGCGCGCAAAACGCTGAGGCTTTCCAGCCAAGCGCATTCGTTTTGCAGGCGTGATGTGGCGGCCTCCAGCGCCTGCTTCAAAGTCCATGCGGCATCGCGTTTCTGGAGCAGCGCGCACCGGCCATCGGCGTCCAGCACCTGAATGGCGGACTGCCGCTGTTCGAGCTCTTCTTTGTTGCGTTTCTCCAACTGGTAACGCGCGAAGGCGGCAGCGCCGACCTCGGAGTAAATTTCGGTGCCGGTCACCTGTTCCAGAATGTCGGACCGCTCGTCGTCCTTTGCTTTGAGAAAAGCGTCGAATTGCCCTTGGGCCAACAACACGGAACGCGTGAATTGGCCGAAGGTCATGCCGGTGACTTGGGTGACCGCCTCGTCCATATCGGCCAAGCGCTCGCATAACGTCGCGCTGTCGGTCAGGCACGTGAGCGACCGTTTCGCGGCCTGCAGGGTTCCGTTGGGTTTGCTTCGCGCGCGGTGTTGAGACCACGCGCAGAGATAGCGTCTTCCCTTCGTTTCGAAGGTGACTTCAGACAAGGCGAAACCCGTGCCGCGTGTCATGACCTCGTTTGTTTCCTTGGAGATTTTCTGTCGCACGGTCCGACCGTACAGCGCGAGCGACAGCGCGTCGAGAACCGAGGTTTTGCCGGAGCCGGTCGGCCCGGTCAGGGCAAAGAGCCCGTCGCGGTAGATCGGATCCTCGAAGTTGATCGACCACTCGCCCGCGAGCGAGTTGATATTGGCTAAACGCAGCGAAAGAATTCTCACGGCGCCACCTCCGCCGTGATGCGGGCGGCAGAGACATCGCGCATGAGTTCGTCAAAAAGCGTGGAATAGAATTGGCGCTCCTCGTCGGCGAGCGACTCCTCGTCGAGACGCATCCGGAAAACGTCATTGGGCGTTAAGGTGTCGAGTCGGATTTCTTCGTCGGCTCCCCGTCCCGCCCACGCGCGCGCAGGACGGCTATTGCGCCTCGTCAGGATTTTAACGGGCGTATTCATCACAAGGCGGGCCGTTTCATCCCAGAACGCCGAGAGTTCGCCTTCGCCTTCGGTGACCTGCACGTCGGTCCAGACCGATTCGCCGTCGGTGATCAACTCCGCAAGGCGCGCTTTGATCGTTTCGGGAGTGCCGGTCAACTGCTTCAGCTTCTGGAAGACAGGCACGGGGATGGTCCGCGCGTCGACCGGATCGCCGGAGCGAACGCCGAAGGTCACGAGCACGACCGATTTTTCGGTTTCCGCTTCCGCGAAACTCATGGGAATGGGCGAACCCGCGTAGCGGCGGGCGGAGTTGCCCCCGATGGTTTGCGGCAGGTGCAGGTGTCCCAGCGCGAGATAGTCGGAGGGGGGCAGGAGTGTGCAGGACAGGCCGTCAAGACCGCCGATGGCGCGGGCGCGTTCGGAGTGGTCGTCCGAGAGCATGGCGTTACGCAGATAGCAGTGGCCGGTGAGGATGAGCGGCACGTCGAAACCGGTTTTGGCAGACGACAGCAGGCGGGCGGCCTCCGCCACGCGGGCATAATGGGTTCGGAATCCGGTCTGAAGTTTCGCGGCGCGCTCCTCTTCGCTCTCGCCGGAAGCGGCGCAACGCAGGTCTCCCTCGCGCAGATAGGGGACCGCGCCGATCACGAGTCCGGTCTCTGCCTGTTCGCCCTGCACCCAGACAACCTCCTGTGCGGGATCGTCCGAGGCGGAACCGACGACGCGGGCATTGAGGTGGACGAGAATTTTCTCAGGCGAATCGAGCAGCGAGGGGGAATCGTGATTGCCGCCTGTGATCACGACGGCGCGGCAGAGAGACGCCTTGAAAAGTTCTCCAAGAAAGGAGTAGTAAAGTTCGAGGGCGCGGTTGGACGGGGTAAAGGTGTCGAAGACATCGCCCGCGATTACCAGCGCATCGGGCCGCTCGGCGCGCAGCAACGTTGTCAGCCATTCGAGGAACTGCTCATGTTCACGCGTTCTGTCTTGCTCGTGCAGCTTACCGCCCAAATGCCAGTCAGAGGTGTGGAGGAGTTTCATGGCGGTTCATGGGAACGGGGTTATTCGTTGAGCTTGCCCTGATAAAGGCAGCGGCGAACCTTCTGGATGGAGGTGCGTTCGAGAGGCTCTCGCTGGATGATGAGCTTGCGCGGATGCTTATAGTCCGTCAGGCACTCGCACTGGGCATGCACGCGTTCGCGGAGAAGATGCTCGATTCTTTCCCATGGCGGCTCAGTCCCGTTGTTTGCGGCGATTAGGGCTTCCATATTGGGCGAGAGGATGGCCCCGACGCGTTCGCCGGGCATATCGCCGATCGTGTACCCGATGACGATCACATCGCCGATCAGGGGGTCGCGCGCGATCGCGTTCTCGACCTCTTCGGGGTAGATGTTCTTGCCTTCGCGGTTAACGATCAGCGCCTTCTTGCGTCCGCGGATAGCGTAATAACCGTCGGCATCGACCGAAGCCAAGTCGCCGGTGCGCAGCCAGTCGCCATCGAAGGCGTCGCGCGTGGCTTCAAGATTCTTATAATAGCCCTTCATCACGATGGGGCCGCGGATTTGGAGTTCGCCCACACCCTGCTCATTGGGGGCTGCGATGCGGACCTCGATATTAGGAAGCTTCTTGCCGATTGAGCCCACGCGCGCTTCGGTGGCATTGGTAATCGTGACAACGGGCGAGCACTCGGTGAGGCCATAGCCTTCGGCGATCGGCACGCCCAAACGGCGGAAGCCCTGCAGGACGTGTGCCGGGCAGGGGGCGCCGCCCACGATCAGAAAGCGCAGGCGGCCGCCGAGTCCCTTAAGCACCTTTCTGCCGATCAGCCGACCCAAACCGCACTTGAACAACAGTTGCGCGTACGGGTTGTCTTTGAGTTTGTCGTCGATCTTGGTGAACATCTTCTCGGCGAGCAGCGGCACGGCCATCACAACCGAGGGTCGCAATTTCTTGATGTCGTCGCCGATCGTGCGGAGGCTCTCGACAAAGTACATGCCGCACCCTTTCACCAGCGGCACCACAAAGTTTGCGGTGAAAGAGAAGGCGTGAAAAAGCGGTAACACGATCAGAAAATCGTCTTTGAAGGTGATCGTATCCTTGAGCGCGTCGAAACTGCCTAGCGCGTCGCTGCAGAAGTTGAGATGGGAAAGCATCGCGCCTTTTGGCTTGCCGGTGGTGCCCGAAGTGTAGATGAGGGAAGCGATGTCTTGGGGATCCGGCTTATGGGCGCTGTACCACGCGAGGGGTGTGTCTTGGATGCTGTTTCTGAGGGTTTCATAGTCGTAACAGGGGCGGCCGTCGATCATGGCAAGGGGGTCGCTTCCGCCGTCAACCACCACGATGGCGCGGACCGCCGGCAACTCTGGCAAAATCTGTTCCATCATGTCGAGGTGCCGTGAATCGGTCAAGACGGCAACGGCATCCGCGTCTTGCAGAATGTAGGCGACTTCGCAGGCGCGAAGCTTGGGATCAAGCGGTATGACGGGGACGCCCGCACCCGAGGTGGCCAGATAGGTTTCGATCCACTCCGGGCTGTTTTCGAGGATGATGGCGAAGTGGTCGGTCTTGGGCTTCAGATCGAAACGACTATACGCCTCTGCCATCTGGCTACAGCCCTTGGCCAGCTCCGCATACGTGCGGCTCTGCCATGTGTTTTCGCGATGATAACGTAAGGCGATCGAGTCAGGGCGCCTGGCTGCCACGTCTTCGAGCAAGGTCCGAAGGGTCATAAATCTCCGATAAAAATGAGCCTGTTAAGGATGACAAAATAGATGAATTTGTCGTAAAAGCCAATCCCCAAATTTAAGGAGAAAGCAGGATTTCAATCGCGCGCGCACGGGACTTTCGTCATTTTTAGTATTGTCAAAAGGGGGGACTGTTCTTTATTGTACTCTCCTGAAAGCGAGGTTTTACGTGGTTTTACCGGTGGTCACTTTCGGGAATGAGATTTTGCGTCAAAAGGCTGTTCCTGTGGCCGAACTGACGGATTCGGTGCGCCATCTTGTGCGGGATATGCTGGAAAGCATGTACGCGGCAAAAGGCGTGGGGTTGGCGGCTGAACAGGTCGGACGTACGGAGCGCATCTGCGTCATCGATGTGCCTCATGACGCCGAGAAGGAGGCGTGCCGCGAAGAGAATGCCACTATTCCCATGCCGCTGATTCTGATCAACCCGGAGATCATCGCGTTAGAGGGGAAACAGCGAAACGAAGAGGGTTGCCTCAGCTTTCCCGATATTGGCGCGCCGATTACGCGGGCAGACAAGGTGACGGTCACGTTTACGGATCTCAACGGCGTGCGTCAGACCGTTTCCGCGCGCGGATTGCTTTCTCGGGCCATCCAGCACGAGACGGACCATTTGGATGGCGTATTGCTGGTAGACCGTATGAGCGCCATGCAGAAGATGTCGGTTGCGGGACAACTCAAGCGGCTGCAGAAAAGCGCGCAACAGGCGTAAGGACGACGCCCGCCTGCTGTCGCTTATCCCGCTTGTTCGGGTTGCGGACAGAGGGGAGGGCGCGTGATTTTGTTCACGGCTTATTGATCCGCACGGGAACATCATTGGTTTGCGGCGCTCCGGGCGTGCTGCGTCCGTCGGCCACCTGTTTTTCGAGCAGGGCCATCATGCGTTTAACCCGTTCAGGATTCTGTTCCGCGAGGTTCTTTGTTTCGGACGGATCGCTCGCAAGATCGTAGAGCTGGAGCGGGGGAAGGCCGTCGAGAGGGTTCTTCCCGCCCTCTTTTCTTCGGCCGTCTGAGTAGCCTCCCGATCCCGGGCATGCCACGAGCTTCCATTGTCCCTCCCGAATCGCAAAACGGCCGTTGACGCTGTGCAGGACTATGTTTGCGCGCTGTCCGGTCTGGCCGCGCAACGAGCTGAGAAAACTGATGCTGTCTTCGCCCGCGCAGGCAGGCAGAGGCGTCTGCGTCAATTCGGCGACGGTGGCGATCAGGTCGTTGAGCCCAATCAGGTTTGTGCATGTTGAGCCGGGGGCAACAGTGCCGGTCCAGCGCGCCAGAAAAGGCACGCGGTGTCCGCCTTCCCACAGTTCGCTTTTGTAGCCGCGGTACGAAGCGCTGGGGAAGTGTCCCAAGGCTTCAAGCGCTTTGACGCCGCCGGTGCCACTGCCCCGCTCATCGTCTTTCACAATTCCGACGTAGGGTGCGTATCCGTTGTCGCTGGTGACGATCACCAACGTCTGATCGGCGAGATCATGAGCATCGATCGCGGCTAGGATTTGTCCGACGGTGTCGTCCGCCTGTTCCGCGAAGCAGGCGTAATGGCCGAGCGGATGTTCATGTTTCCATGTGCCCGAGGGTACGATCGGCGTGTGCGGCGCATTGAGTGGCAAATAGAGAAAGAAAGGGTGACCGGCTTTTGCGGCGGCGGCGGAGTCCGCGATATATGCGATGGCGCGCCGCGAGATTTCGGGCAGCACGTCTGGGGCCTTGAATGAGGGTGCGGTGGGTCCTTTACGTCCGCCTTCGCCGGTGATTTCGGACGGCAAGGCCGTGACATGGTCGTTATCGATGAACGTGTAGGGCGGCATGTCGAGCGAACCGGAGATACCGAAGAAAGTGTCGAAACCGTGCGAGAGCGGTGAATCGGAAAGGGGCTTCGAATAATCGACAGCGCCGCCCTTCAACTGGGGGTCGTCGGTCGTCTGGCCCGCCCAGCCGAGCCCAAGGTGCCATTTCCCGAAACAGGCGGTACGGTAGCCGCGGGCTTTCAGCATAGAGGCGACCGTGAGGCGGTCTGGCGCGATGAGCGGAGCGCTGAGGCCGAACAGCACGCCCTTCTGCAGACGCGTACGCCAAGCGTAACGTCCGGTCAGAAGGCCGTAGCGCGTAGGCGTACAGACGGATGAGGGACTGTGGGCATCGGTGAAACGCATGCCGCGCACGGCCAGACGGTCAAGGTTTGGAGTTTTGATTTTCGAAGCGGCGTTGTAACAGCCGACATCGCCGATGCCGAGATCATCCGCCAAAATGACAACGATGTTGGGCGGGCGAGACGACGCGATCACTTGGGCGCATAGGAAACGGGGGAAGGCCGCTTGGACGAGTAAGGCCAAGAAGAACAGGCGGAACGTTTTTGTTTGCATGGAGGTCTCCTTGTCGCCCGAGGGCGTTGGTTATGCCTGCTTTTGCGGGTTCAGGCGACGGTGATCGTGGCGGCGTCGTTCCACGGCACCTGCGACGCGCCGCATCCTGCGACCACGCAGAGGTCCGCTTGGGCGTCTGCGCGGATATTCGCGAGCGCGTCTTTATCGAAACGGCCGTCTTTGTCGGCTGCGGCGTTGACGTCGTACCAAACGGTCTTTTTGCCGGTGGCGCGCAGGGCTTTATCGAGCGCGGCCACTAAGGCTTTCCAAGGGGCGTTTGCGGGTCCGTCGAGCAGTGCCTGTTTGTGCGCGGCCACGCGGGCGAGCAGCGCGTCGAAACCGGTGAAGGCGGCAGGCAAAGGACCGGCGGTGACGGTCGTCTGGTCGATCAGCGTCAGTGCCAGCGCGGCACCATAGACAGGGGCCTGTTCGCCAAGTTCGCAAGGCTTGACGGCGATACCGGAAGGAAGGCGTTTCGCGAGGCCGGCTTCAAGCGCGGGCACATAGAGGTCCCAGTCGCGGGCGATATTGCCGCCGATCACAAAGGCATCCGCGCCGAAGGCGGTGAGCCAAGGCGCGACAAATTCGGCGAGGTTTTCGCCGAACGTGCGATAAATCTTTTTGGCTGTGGCATCGCCCTTGAGCGCGGCCTGCGCGATTTCCTTGCCGCCGGCGATGGTCGTGCCGGTCAGGCGTTGCCATTCGGAGACCAGCCAACGGGTGGAGAAAAAGTCGTCGGCGATGCCGGTTTTGAAAGGTACATGCCAGAGTTCGCCATCGGGCGGCACATCGCTGCCTGCGGTTTGCGGACGGCCCTCCTTGAGGAAGGATGCGCCAAAACCGGTTCCGAGCGTGACCACGACCGGGCGTTGAAAGCCTTGCGCGCCTCCACGGAAGTACTCGCCAAGGGCGAAGCAGGCCGCATCGTTGTTGAAAACGACAGGTTTGGCGGCGGAGTCAAGCGCGTTGCTGAGGTATTGCCGGAAATTGACGCCGAACATCTGCTCGTATTTGTTCTGGAACGGAGTGATGCGGCAGACGCCCTCCCCATACGTGAAGGGGCCCGGTATGGCGAGGCCAACGCCCTTGACGGCGGCAGGGCCCACTTTGGCGGCGCAGACGCGGATCGCGTGCTCAAACACGTTCAGGACGGTTGTGGGATTGACATGACTGTCGAGGGGCTCGCGTACGGTACTGCCGGGCAGCATTTCGAAGGTGGCGGTGTCTATCAAGTCGAGGGTGATGTGCGAGCCGCCGACGTCAATGCCGAGATAATAGAAAGGAGTCATATCGGTTCTCCGAGGGGTAACGATGAAAATCAAACAGCCCCTTCTGGAGAGAAGAGGCTGTTTTCATCATTGGTAGCGGTCCATATATCCGCCGGGGAGTGGCATGGTGCCTTCCCACG
>Ga0172378_10006874_pt1 | contig 10605 bp, 8 predicted proteins | sample GrowelOW332metaG_FD_119755 | JGI IMG/M metagenome (GOLD analysis project Ga0172378, IMG submission 119755) | Groundwater microbial communities from an aquifer near a municipal landfill in Southern Ontario, Canada - Pumphouse #3_1 metaG | ecosystem: Environmental > Aquatic > Deep subsurface >... | reverse complement strand
TTATAAAAATTACAACAAGAGTTAACCCGATAAGAAGTAAAGATATTCCAACAACTCTCTTTCTTATCCAAATAACTCTTGTTTTAATCGGGACATACATCGATTTCCCCCAAAGTGCGTGGGATCCGCGTGGCTTGCGTGGCTTTGCGTGGGATGAAAAAGACCATCCCACGCGCTTAATCAATTACGTGATAGTGAGTTATAAGCCTTGCGTGGCTTGCGTGGGATAAAATCAAAAAACTTCTAGTAGCGAGATGGGCGTTTTATCCCGTTTTTAGCAAATTAATTCAATTTATAATCCTAATATCGGTGGTCTAATTTATGAATTAACCTCTTAATCCTAGGATGAGTATACTCTGAAACACAAAACGAATCTTGTCTTATGCGACATCGGGAAAAAAATAAATTTTGCATCGCAAACGTTTGGTAAATGCATCGCAAATAGATAGGTTTTGCATCGCAAACCTTGAACGATTGCATCGCGATTTTTAAAAAAAACGATGCAAATTTTTTTTCAATAAATGGTTAATCATTACAGCCATATCCGTCGCAACAGTCATTGCAAACAAAACCCTCGGGCTCAAACTCAAGCGTGCAGTGATTGATTCCGGCTTCTTTGAGCACATCTTTCACCGTATGTTTGATTTCGTCCATCTTATTCATATCTTTAATCAACAGATGCACGGTCAACGCAGTATCGGTTGTGCTCAGTGCCCAAATATGCAGATGATGACAATTGATCACACCATTTTGTTTAAGTAGTAATCCCTTGATTTTTGAAACATCAATACCCACCGGCACTCCATCTAGAGAAAGACGCAGACTGTCACGCAACATTCCCCAAGTGGAAATAACGATAACAACGGCAATCACTATTCCGATAATCGGGTCGATTATCATCCATCCGGTGTACTGAATAACGATACCTGAAATAACTACGCCCACCGAAACCAACGTGTCGGCCACCATGTGAAGAAAAGCTCCTTTCACATTGAGGTCACGATCTTTATCTTTAACAAAAAGCCATGCTGTGACAGCATTGATTATAACTCCCACTCCGGCTGTCCAAGCCACCATATCGCCCTTCACCTGCACGGGATTGACTAGCTTTTCTATACTGCTTGAAAAAATAAGGCCGACGGCAATCAATAATAATACGGCATTGAGCAGAGAGACGAGCACGGTACTTTTTTTATATCCGTAGGTATAACGACTATTGGGATGAACACTCATCAACCGAAAGGCAAGCATGGCCAGCATCAAACTGGCTACATCACTCAAATTATGACCGGCATCGGACAGCAACCCCAGGGAACTGGAATAAAGCCCCACACCGAACTCAACAATTACAAACAGAAAATTAAGAACTATACCTATGATAAATGAGGTATTGAGCGATGTCAACTTACCGACGTGCTCGTGATGATGATGTTCCTTATCGTGTTCCATAAACTTATATATACTATGATGCAACAAAATTACAAATTTTCTGCTTCATTGTTTTTGTTTTCAATCATTTTTTAAAAAATGATTAAAAGAAAAACAGCCACCGGAACACATATTTATTCCGATGACTGTTCAACCCTTAAACACTATCTATAAAACAAAATGCGATTCTTCTATTATTTTCTTGCTTCGTTAATATAACCGAAAGCTTCTTTGCACTTCTTTGTGATGAATGCCCAGTCTTTGTCTGCCACACGATCTTTGGGGAACAACTTTGATCCCATTCCTACACAGTAGGCTCCGGCGTTGAACCATGCGGTGAGGTTTTCTTTGGTCGGTGCCACTCCGCCGGTGACCATAATCTTGGTCCAGCGCAATGGTGCCATCAGATCTTTCACAAAGGCCGGACCGTAAACGTCTCCGGGAAATACCTTGCAAAGATCACAACCTACTTCTTGGGCGAAACCGATTTCTGATACGGTGCCGCAACCGGGGGTATAAGGTATCAAACGTCTGTTGCATACTTTGGCTATTTCGGGATTGAACAACGGGCCTACCACAAAGTTCGCGCCCAACTGTATATACAAAGCTGCCGTTGGAGGATCGACTACGGAACCGACGCCGAGTGCCAGTTCGGGACATTCTTTATCGGCATACTTTACCAGTTCGCCAAAGACTTCTTGTGCAAAATCACCACGATTGGTAAATTCAAAGGCACGTACGCCTCCTTCATAACAGGCCTTAACCACATTCTTTGCTGTTTCCAGATCTTTGTTATAAAAGACGGGAATCATGCCGGTTGTACCCATTTTGGTCAACACTTCTATTTTATCAAATTTTGCCATCTTATTTATTCTATATTTTGTTTGTAATTAACGTTGTACCCGTCCCGAAGCATCACCGCCGGCCAGATTTTCTACTTCTTCTCTTGATGCCATATTGAAATCACCGTTGATGGTATGTTTCAAAGCGGATGCGGCAACGGCAAACTCAAGTGCCTCGCCCTGATTGGCCTTATTCAGCAATCCGTAGATTATACCGCCGGAGAAAGAATCACCACCGCCTACACGGTCGATAATCGGATCAATATCATAATGTTTTGAATTATAAAAATCTTTTCCGTTATATATCATGGCTTTCCAGCCGTTATGTGTGGCAGAGAATGATTCACGCAACGTGGATACAACGTACTTGAAACCGAATTCTTTCATCATTCCGCGGAATATTCCTTTGTATCCTTCGGAATCGGTTTTTCCTCCGGTCACGTCGGCATCGGGTTTGAATCCGAGACAGAGCTCGGCATCTTCTTCATTGCCGATGCATACATCTACATATTTCATCAGGGGTTTCATGATGGACTGTGCTTTCTCTTTTGTCCAGAGTTTCTTGCGGAAATTAAGATCGACAGATACCGTTACGCCATGACGTTTGGCTGCTTCGCAAGCTAAACGGGTCAGCTCGGCTGCCTTGTCGGATACGGCCGGCGTGATGCCCGACCAATGAAACCAGGAAGCGCCTTCCATGATTTTGTCGAAATCGAAATCTTCGGGTTCGGCTTCGGATATGGATGAATGGGCACGGTCATATATGACTTTGCTGGGGCGCATCGATGCTCCGGACTCCAAATAATAGATGCCTACACGGTCGCCGCCACGGGTTATATAGTCCGTCTTTACACCATATCGACGCAAAGCGTTGACGGCCGACTGACCGATTTCATGTTTCGGCAATTTGGTTACGAAATAAGCATCAAGTCCGTAATTGGCACAACTCACCGCTACGTTGGCCTCTCCGCCGCCATAAACTACATCAAATGAATCGGATTGAACGAAACGGGTGTTGCCCGGTGTTGACAATCTCAACATGATCTCACCTAATGTTACAATTTTCTGTCCCATAGTTATATTTCTTTTATTTTATATAAATTAATTATTTGTCTTGCTTTTTTCTGCACAATATAATATCGTGTGCGACCACAAAGATACGAAAATTTTTCCAATTCCAAAAAAAATGGTATATTTGTAGGCTAAATAGCAAAAAAATGTGTCCGTACACAAGAAAACAAACAATACAGGAAAATGAATGAGTTGCCAAAAAGAATAAGAATAAAGGATATCGCACGCATGGCGCGTATATCTGTCGGAACAGTGGACCGAGTGATACACAACCGCAGCGGAGTATCAAAGAAGAGTCGCAAACGGGTGGAGGATATTCTCAAAAAGCTCGACTACCAGCCCAATATCTATGCCAGCGCTTTGGCTTCGAACAAGAAATATGCCTTTGCTTGTCTCCTGCCCCAACATCTGGACGGCGAATACTGGACGGCGGTAGAGGCCGGTATCAATGAGGCGGTCAAAACTTATTCGGACTTCAACGCTTCGGTCAGCTTTTCTTTTTATGATCCGTACGATTATCACTCGTTTCTGGAGATGGGCGATAAACTATTGAACGATGGTCCCGTGGGAATCATTCTTGCTCCCACAACTCCCGAATATTCCAAGCCTTTCATCAACCGGCTTATCGAAAAAGCCATACCTTATATATATATTGATTCACTCTTGAAAGAGCTTCCTCCTTTGGCTTTCTTCGGACAGAACCCGGGGCAAAGCGGATATTTTGCAGCACGCATAATGATGATGATGGCCAGAGAGAACAAAGAGATCGCTATTTTCAGAATGATTCATCAGGGCATCGTGGGGTCGAACCAACAAGAAAACAGGGAACTGGGTTTCAGACAATACATGAAAGAGCATCATCCGGATTGCAAGATATGGGAACTTGACCTGCACTCCAACCAGCCTGACACGAACAATAGGACATTGGATAATTTCTTCAAACAGCACCCTCTTCTCTCCGATTGCATCACATTCAACTCCAAGGTTTATATCATGGGCAAATACCTGCGCACTCACAAAATGGATAATTTCCATCTGATAGGTTATGATTTGCTGAAACAAAACGTGGATTGCCTGAAAGACGGCAGTGTTTCTTTTCTTATCGCGCAGCAGCCTGAACTACAAGGATATAATGCTATCAAGGCTTTGTGTGACCATTTGATTTTCAAGAAGGAGATAAACCGAATTAATTACATGCCTATTGATTTGCTCACAAAAGAGACCATAGATTATTACCATAATAAATAACAGGATGAAGTCAAAGTTTATAAAAATTAATACAGCGGACAATGTTGCCGTTGCCATCGAGAATTTGAAAGCAGGTGATGAATTATCTATTGACGGCACTGCAATCACATTGAACGAAGACATCCCCGCGGGACATAAGTTCGCACTCAAGAATCTGGCTGAGGGTGAAAATATTACGAAATACGGCTACCCCATCGGACATGCCCGCAATGCTCAAAAAAAGGGAGACTGGATGAACGAGCATAATATCAAAACGAATTTGGCCGGTTTGCTGGATTATACTTATAATCCGGTCAAGGTGTCAATAGACATTCCCGACAGGCATCTTACTTTCAAGGGTTTCAGACGTTCAAACGGAAAGGTGGGCGTGCGCAACGAGGTATGGATTGTGCCTACCGTAGGTTGCGTGAACGGTATCATCGGCAAACTGGCTGAGGAACTGAGGGCCGAAACGGAATGCAAAGGTGTGGATGCCATTGTTGCTTTTCCACACAATTACGGTTGCTCGCAACTGGGTGATGATCACGAAAACACGAAGAAGATTCTCCGCGATATTGTTCTTCATCCCAACGCCGGTGCCGTATTGGTGGTCGGATTGGGTTGTGAGAATAACCAACCGGATGTGTTTCGTGAGTTTCTGGGTGATTATGATCATGACCGTATCAAATTTATGGTGACCCAAAAAGTGGACGATGAATACGAGGAGGGTATGAATATCCTGCGCAAACTTTATGCTAAAGCTACCACGGATCAGCGGACGGATATTCCATTGTCGGAATTGCGCGTGGGATTGAAGTGCGGCGGATCGGATGGTTTTTCGGGCATTACGGCTAACCCATTGCTGGGCATGTTCTCCGACTTTCTGATTGCTCAGGGCGGAACAACGGTACTGACGGAAGTTCCCGAAATGTTTGGTGCGGAAACCATCTTGATGAACCGTTGCAAAGACAGGGTGCTGTTTGACAAGACCGTGAGCATGATTAATAATTTCAAGGAATATTTTCTTTCTCATGGTGAGCCGGTGGGCGAAAATCCGTCTCCGGGAAATAAGGCCGGCGGTATCTCTACCTTGGAGGATAAAGCCTTGGGGTGCACACAGAAATGTGGGAAAAGTTATGTATCGGGTGTGCTGCCCTACGGCGAACGGCTTGATCACAACGGACTGAATTTGCTCTCGGCTCCGGGCAATGACTTGGTGGCTTCAACCGCCCTTGCTTCTTGCGGATGTCATCTCGTTTTGTTTACTACGGGACGCGGAACGCCCTTCGGTACTTTTGTTCCGACAATGAAGATTTCAACCAATTCGAACTTGGCTGTTCACAAACCGAAATGGATTGATTTCAATGCCGGGGTTATTCTTGAGAATGAACCGATGGACAAGACTTGCGAACGTTTTATCGACTATGTTATCCGTGTAGCGAATGGAGAACCGGTCAATAACGAAAAAAATGGTTATCATGAAATAGCAATCTTCAAGAATGGTGTCACACTCTAACGAAACAAAAAACAGGCGGGCGGGGCTACTGGCTCTCAGCCCGCTATTTGTTTTTCTATGTCTTTATCTTGTCATATCGATTATAGTCAACGACTTTTACAAGGTTCCTATCACGGTGGCCTTCTTGTTTTCTTCATGCTATGCCATAGCTATCACTCGTGGAATTGATTTGGAAAAACGTGTCTATCAGTTTTCCATCGGCGCTGCAAACAAGAATATACTGTTGATGATCTGGATATTTATCCTTGCGGGTGCCTTTGCCGAAGGTGCCAGACAGATGGGTGCCATTGATGCTACGGTCAACCTGACGCTTCAAATCCTACCCGGCAACCTGCTGTTGGCCGGCATCTTTATCGCCTCTTGCTTCATCTCTCTATCTATTGGCACCAGTGTAGGCACCATCGTTGCGCTCACTCCGGTAGCTGTGGGACTGGCACAAAAGACGGGAATCGACCTCCCGTTTATGGTAGCCATCGTGGTTGGCGGTTCGTTTTTCGGTGATAATTTGTCTTTCATTTCCGACACCACCATCGCGGCTACCAAGACTCAGGGTTGCGTGATGCGCGACAAGTTCAAGGTGAATTCGATGATCGTTGTTCCTGCGGCTATCGTCGTATTGGGAATTTACGTTTTTCAGGGCTTGTCCATCACCGCCGCACCTGAAATAAAAACAATCGAATGGCTAAAAGTTATTCCTTATCTGGTGGTTCTGGTCACTGCTCTGGCAGGCGTGAATGTCATGCTGGTATTGGTCATCGGTATCCTGATGTGCGGCATTATCGGCATGCTGACGGGTAATATGGGTTTCTTTGCCTGGTTTGCCGCCATGGGAAACGGTATCACTAACATGGGCGAACTCATCATCGTCACACTACTGGCCGGCGGTATGCTCGAATTAATAAGGTTCAACGGCGGAATAGATTATGTAATCCGCATATTGACCAAGCATATTCACGGCAAGCGCGGAGCGGAATTGAGCATCGCTGCCATCGTAAGCATCGCCAACTTTTGCACAGCCAACAACACCATTGCAATAATCACTACCGGTCCGCTGGCAAAGGATATTGCGACCAAATTTCATCTTGACCGTAGAAAAACAGCAAGCATTCTCGACACCTTTTCCTGTTTTGTGCAAGGTATCATTCCTTATGGCGCACAAATGTTGTTAGCCGCAGGATTGGCCAAAATCTCACCTATACACATCATCGGCTATTTATATTATCCGTTCGTCATGGGATTATTTGCCCTGATATCCATCATTATACGATATCCGAAGAAATATTCGTAAAAAATAATAGATAAATAGTTGTCCAATTCAAAAGGATGTTGTAATTTTGCAACCGCTATTACGTGTTAATAGCATGATTCAAATCATTAATTAAAAATATTATTAAAAATGTCAACTAAAATCAGATTACAAAGACACGGACGCAAAAATCACGCGTTCTACACCATTGTAATTGCAGAGTCAAAATCACCACGTGATGGTAGATTTATTGAAAAGTTGGGTACGTTCGATCCGAACACTAACCCTGCTACAGTAGATTTGAATTTCGAAAAAGCATTGAAGTGGGTACTTAACGGTGCGCAACCTACAGACACGGTACGCAACATCCTATCTCGCGAAGGCATCTACATGAAGAAACACTTACTTGGCGGTGTTGCCAAAGGTGCTTTCGGTGAAGCTGAAGCTGAAACGAAATTCGAAGCTTGGAAGAAAGATAAGGAAACACGTCTTGAAAATGCTAAATCTAAAGATGCCGACGCTAAAAAGAATGTAACAAAAACACGCTTAGAGGCAGAAGCTAAAATTAATGAAGCTAAAGCTAAAATTCTTGCAGACAAAAAAGCTGCTATAAATGCTGCCAAAGCCGCCGAAAGTGCTGCCAAAGCTGCTAAGGAAAAAGAGGCTGCTGAAGCTATCGAAAAGCAAAAGAAGGCTGCTGAAGCTGCTAAGGCTCCTAAAGAAGAAGTTGCTGTTGAAGCTCCTAAAGAAGAAACTCCTGCTGAAGCTCCTAAAGAAGAAGCTCCTGTTGAAGCTCCTAAAGAAGAAGCTGCTCCTAAAGAGTAACTCAAAATTTCTCTATATAGAGAATTGGATTAAAACTATAAAAAATCTCTGCAGTTTTTCTGCGGGGATTTTTTTATTACTTTAGTCGTTCCATCTGTTTTTTCATAACTAATTGCTTTTCTTCTAAATACAGAGAAATTTAACAAACAACCCAAAATATACAATTATTAAAACTGTTTTATAAAAAAATAGTTGATTTCTCAAGTATTTATTATACTTTTGTTTAAATATATATATTTCATAAAATATGAAAACATCTTTTATAACTACAATCGCACTACTCTTTAGTCTATTCATGCAAGCACAAACTGACAACGGCACCAATTTGATGAATGATGCACAAAGCAGCTTGGGTAAAAGAGAATATATCAAAGCCCGATATTTATATAAACAGGCTTACCAGGCTTTTGCTGCTGAACAAAAATACGACAAAGCTATTGAGTGTGGATTTAAATCAAATGCATTGTTTATTAGAGAGGGACTTTATAATATCGCAATTCCCTTCTACAACGATATGGACCAAACTATCACTGCCGGCGAACTGAGAACGAAAAGAAACTTATCATCTTTGCACTTCGCCATCGCTAAAGAAAAATTTAATATCTACTCTTCTATCAAAAAGAAGGAGACGGCACAAGAATGCTTGTCGAAGATGGAGGCTATCGCTCTTCAATCAAAAAACGATTCTTTGAATAATGAGTTATTGCTTAGCAAAGTATGCTTTAATTATCACTTTGGACAAATTAGCGAAGGAGATAACGATTTTAATGTATTACTTAGAGGATATAAAGAGAAAAAACAATATGACAAAATAAACGAGAGTTACAACAGAATCATTAAAGCAGCCAAAGAAACAAATAATGAAGGTATCATCACTCACGTCTATCATAATTATATAATTTGGAAAGATTCTGTTAATACATGGTCCGCCCAAGATAATATTAATAAATTCAAAAGTCAATATAACGAAAGCCTAAAGACGATAAAAGACAAAGACAGTTCACTATCGACCAAGACTTACATGATTATTGCTCTCTGCACCCTTGCCGCTATACTTGTGGGAGGACTGATTATCATTACCTTTATGTTTTTACATATGATGACCATGAATAGGAGATTGAAGAAAAATATTCAAATTGCTAACGAGAATAATGAACAGAAGAATAAATTCATACAAAACTTCTCATCGCAAATGGAACCGACCGCTAATTCTCTTTTTTCTTCTGCCAAAGATCTTGAAACCACTGCACCGAAAGAATCAATGCTGATGCAAAATCAAATCCATGCATTGAAAGAGTTCAGTTGTGATATGCAGAATTTCTCAACTCTCGAAAGCACTATTAGAGATATCTATCCGATGAGTGAAATTAATGTAGCTACATTCTGCGAACAGGTTATGGATAAAGTACGGCCTGACATCAAAGAGGGTGTTACGCCTGTGGTCAACGCACCCAAAATCCCTATCAAAATGAATAAGGATAATATGGAACTTATATTGATCCATCTATTGAAAAATGCAGCCGAGTATACTGACGAAGGTAAGATTATTCTTGACTTCAAAAAACGGGCAGCTCACAAATACGAGTTTATTATCACGGATACGGGTAGAGGTATCCCACAAGAGAAACAAGACAATTTGTTCAAACCTTTTTCGGAAGTAAAGGATCTTACGCTGGGTAGCGGACTCGGACTGCCTATTTGCTCACTAATAGCAGCAAAGATGAATGGCAGTATATCCTTAGAAAAAACATATAAGAAAGGAGCAAGATTTATTCTGGCTTTTAACTTATAAAATAGCAACCTATTATTCAATTATCAGAAAATGATTTTTATCTTTGCTACTACACATCTTTAAATATTTTAAGTTATGAAAAAGTTAAATTATTTGATTATTTCGATCGCTGCAATAACTATTGTGGCATGCTCGGGAAAGAAAAATGCCTATACCATTTCCGGTACTGTTGCCGGTGCTACTGATAGTAATGTTGTTTATATTCAAAAGATAGGCGACAGAAAATTGATTAAAATGGATTCGACTGTGATTAAGAACGGTACCTTCTCTTTTAAGGGTACGCAAGATTCAATCGTCGACCGTTATATCACTTGTAATGTAAACGGACAGAACTTCTTAATTGATTTCTTTCTTGAACCCGGAAATATTAAAATCGACTTGAATAAAAAGGATGATTCTGCAACAGGTACAAAGAATAATGATATCTACCAGGAAATCAGAATGAACGTAGCTACCATCACGAATAAAATGAACAGTCTTTATAATACATTAGGAAGTAGCACATTAAACGATCAGGAAAAAGAGACTAATAAAGAGCAGATTGAAAAGTTAAATGATGAATATACAAAGATTTATGCTAATGCCGTAGACAAAAATATTACAAATCCGGTAGGTGTTTATCTCTTTAAACAGACTTATTACGAGAATTCGGCTGAGA
>Ga0172378_10006873_pt1 | contig 10605 bp, 9 predicted proteins | sample GrowelOW332metaG_FD_119755 | JGI IMG/M metagenome (GOLD analysis project Ga0172378, IMG submission 119755) | Groundwater microbial communities from an aquifer near a municipal landfill in Southern Ontario, Canada - Pumphouse #3_1 metaG | ecosystem: Environmental > Aquatic > Deep subsurface >... | reverse complement strand
GGGACCAGATCTTCCAGGAGTGGGTTTCTCATTCGGAATCGAAAGAATTGTTTCCATCTTAAAAGATGATGATTTACTCCCTGATGACATGCTTGGCCTTTCACTTTCTTTCTATGTCATGCCTGTCGGAGAAAAAGCGCAATTAACCGCGAATGCTATTGCAAATACCATCCGTGTCCTTGGTTATAGTGCTGATGTTTGCTTTGATGATATCAAAATGGCTAATATGTTTAAACGAGCAGAAAAAAAGAAAGCAAAATACGCTGTTATCATCGGTGAAAATGAAATGAATAATGGCGAAGTAATTATCAAAGACTTAACTAGTAAAGAACAAATAACCGTCAAGCAAGAAGAACTGGAAGACAAAATTATGGAACTTCTCGAAGGTGAAACTCATGAATGCACTTGTGGATGTCATGATGAACATCACGATGAGAATTACCATTGTCACGAGGAGAAGAAATAATGGAAAGAACATGTTGGAATCTCGACCTATCACTCGTTGATGTCGGACGTCGAGTCACCCTTGTAGGGTGGGTCAGCAAAAAAAGAAATCTTGGTTCGATTTTATTCATTGACCTAAGAGATCGCTCAGGTCTCATTCAAGTCATGGTGAAAGACGCTGACAAGATCCCTGATATCCGCAACGAATATGTCATTCAAGTGGTTGGCGTGGTCGAAAAAAGAGAAGCCGTCAATGAAAAGATGAAAACGGGAGCGATTGAGATTAATGCTGAATCAATTAAAGTCATTAATACCGCTAAGTTAACCCCTCTTATCATTGCTGATGAGACGGATGCTCTCGAAGAGACGCGTTTAAAATATCGCTATCTTGATTTACGTCGTCCAGCCATGCAAAAGTATTTTGACATTCGCGATACGATTAAAATTACTGCTCATCGCTTTTTGCATGAACACCGCTTTATTGAGATTGAAACGCCGATGTTATGCGCTTCCTCTCCTGAAGGAGCCAAAGAGTATTTAGTTCCTTCTCGTCTTCATCATGGAAGTTTTTATGCTTTACCTCAATCACCACAAATGTTCAAACAATTGCTCATGGTGGGTGGTTTCGAAAGATATTATCAAATTGCTCGTTGCTTTCGCGATGAAGATTTGCGTGCTGATCGTCAACCCGACTTTACGCAAATCGACATTGAAACGAGTTTTCTAGATCAAAATGAATTTTTGACTATGATGGAAGGCCTGATCAAAGAAATTTTTCAAAGCACAATTGGCTATGAAGTAAAACTTCCGCTTCGTCAGATGACTTATCGCGAAGCGATGGAGAGATTTGGTAGCGATAAACCTGATACTCGCTTTGGCATTGAACTTCATGAATTAAAACAGACTGTTTTTCAACAAACAACTTTTGCTGGCTTTCTTATTTCTCAAAGCATTAAAGGTCTTTGCATTCCTGGTGTCAGTGGTGAAACCAGTCGAAAAGTTATCGATAATCTGAATTTAGAAGCGAAAAAATACGGTTTGCCAGGTTTAAGCGTCCTTAAATGTGAAGATAAAGACTTATCTGGATCTTTTGTTAAATATGTCTCCAATCAAGAAAAGACCGATTTGATTAAAGAATTTAACGCTCATGATGGCGACATCATTATTATTGCCGCCGGACCTTTAAATCGAGTTCAACCTTTATTGGGCGCCATCCGTCTTAATTATGGTCGCCAACTCAACCTCATTAAACCTAACACCTATGATTTGCTGTGGGTCGTCGATTTCCCGATGTTTGAAAGAGATATTGAATCCAACAAAATGGTGGCTAGCCATCATCCTTTCACTCGTCCAAAAGACGAAGATCTCCACTGGCTCGATGAAGATCCAACTAAAGCTTTAAGCTATGCTTATGACATTGTTATCAATGGCTATGAAGCAGGCGGTGGCACTCTTCGTATTTACGATCAAAATATTCAAAAGAAAATCTTTAATATCCTTGGTCTGAGCGATGAAGAAGTCAAAGCCAAGTTTGGCTATTTTATCGATGCTCTCCAATATGGCACTCCGCCTCATGGTGGCATGGCCTTTGGCCTTGATCGTTTAGCAATGATTTTAGGTGGAACGGAAAACATTCGTGATGTGATTGCTTTCCCAAAGAATCTCGCTGCTGTTTGTCCAATGTCAGGAGCGCCGACTCATGTAAGCGACGAACAACTCGATGAATTAGGCATTGAAGTTAAAAAATATTCATAATGTGACTTTATAAACTAAGTTTATAATATAAATATAAATAAATACTAAAAAACTACTAATTGGGAGGAAATATAATGAATAAAAAAATTGATGAATTAGCAGTCGCGACAATCCGATCTCTCTGTATTGATGAAACCAACAAAGCCAAATCAGGGCATCCAGGAATGGCCTTAGGAAGCGCTCCGATGCTCTACACACTTTGGACGCGACATTTAGTGGCCAATCCTCATGAACCATTATGGTTTAATCGCGATCGTTTCGTTTTGAGCGCTGGTCATGCTTCGGCTTTACTCTATGCTTTGCTTCACCTTTCTGGTTATGAACTAGCACTTGATGATTTAAAACAATTCCGCCAAGTCGGTTCTCTGACTCCTGGCCATCCAGAATTTCATTGGACGAAAGGTGTTGATGCAACGAGCGGACCTTTAGGTCAAGGCATTGCTCAGGCTGTTGGGATGGCGATGGCGCAAGAAAGCGTTAAAGCCAATTATCCAGATGGAGAAAAAATTCATAATCATTATATCTACGCTCTCTGTGGCGACGGATGTTTAGAAGAAGGGCTTTCTCAAGAAGCTATCTCTTTAGCCGGACATCAAAAACTCAATAAATTAATTCTCTTTTATGACGCTAATCAAGTTACACTTGATGGTGCATTAGACTTATCTTTTTCTGAACAAGTTAAAAATCGTTTCATCGCCTCGGAGTGGAATGTTTTAGAAATTAAAGATGGCAACGACATCGAAGCCATCGATCAAGCAATTATTTCTGCCAAAAAATCGCAAGATAAACCAACGATGATTCTTGTTCATACTATTATCGGTTATGGTTCTTTAAAGCAAGGAACACATGCTGTTCACGGCAATCCATTAGGATTAGAAGATGGACATCATGCCAAAGTCGATGTCTATGGATTCGATCATCCTGATTTCTTTGTTCCCGATGAAGTACGAGCCTATTTTACCGAGACCTTCATTGCTCGGGGAGAGAAAGCTTATCTAAAAAATCAAGAAGATATCAAAAAATATCGTGAGAAACATTCTGAATATGCAACTCGTTTCCAATACTTAATTGACTTAAGTGTGGAAAAGTATTTGCCGACAGTGATGCCGGAATTTGTCCCTGGTTCTCTTACTTCAACAAGAGTTGCGTCCGGAAAAGCTCTCAATTCTTATATGTTATCATTGCCTAATTTAATTGGAGGATCAGCCGATGTGGCTGGTTCAGTCATGACCAAATTAGATGGTGGAGTGGATTTTACACCTGCTTCTCGCCAAGGGCATAATATCAACTGGGGCATTCGTGAATTTGCGATGGCTTCAGCTCAAAATGGCATGCTCCTTCATGGGGGAGTGAGAACTTATGTTGGCTGCTTCCTTGTCTTTGCTGATTATATGAAAGCCGCTATTCGCATGGCTGCTCTCAGTCATTTACCAGCTATTTATCTTTTCTCACACGATTCTATCGCCGTTGGAGAAGATGGTCCAACTCATCAACCCATTGAACAATTAGCTATGCTAAGAAGTATTCCTAATATGTGCGTTATTCGTCCATGCGATGAAAGAGAAGCCTATGCCGCTTGGTATCAAGCTTTAGCGAGCAAAACTCATCCGACAGCGTTGATTCTCTCTCGCCAAAATCTTCCTTTATTGCCAAATAGCAATGCAGACGGATTAAGCAAAGGCGCTTACGTTATCAGTTCTGAGCAAAAAGAAGCTCAATTGATTATCGTTGCGACTGGCTCTGAAGTTTCATTAGCTATCGAAGCCCAACAATCACTTTTAAAGAATGGCTATGATGTTCGTGTCGTTTCAATGCCTTCCTGGGAATTGTTTGAAGCGCAAAGCGAAGAATATCAGCAAGAGATTCTTTCTCTCCCGCTCGAAAAGAGAATTTCAGTTGAAATGCTCTCAACATTTGGCTGGGATAAATATGCTCATTATCATATGGGGCTTCATGATTTTGGAGCTAGTGGTCCTGCTAAAGATGTTATCAAGAAATTTGATTTTACCATCGAACACTTAGTTAATTTGTGTGAAAACATCATTAAATAATTAAGAGTAAATAATTTATTAGGCAGTGATTACACTGCCTTTTATTTTTCTCTTTCTACATCGTTGTAATTGCACGTTTCATATATTTCATATATAGTTATGGAGAGGTATTATGGCGGATTATATTTATATCGATGATTATCTAAAACATGGAAAATTAGCAATCTCATCTCGCGTTTTTCATCATTTAGCTAGTGAATCTTTAAAAAGAATACCCGGAATTAGCGTCAGCCAATCGGTAAAGAGTTGGCTATTTCTTTTAAATGCCCCCATTAAAACCAGCATTCATCATGGCATTGTCCATGTTGCAGTGACTGTCGATGTGGCTAAAGACACAAACATTCAAGAAGTCTCGCGTCTAATTCAAGATGAGATTAATAATATTTTTATTGTCTCGACTGAACAAATTCCTTTTGATGTTCAAGTTCGCGTCGCCTCCATTATTTAAAATTATGAGTCTTTCAAGAAACCAAGAACACTATATTGTCATGACCGTCATCTATGATGAATTGGTTGATTTTTCAAATAAGCAATCAACAATTAATCGCGATTCTCGCCTATTGATGAGCGATTTATGTGACCAACCATATGATGAAATCAGCGAATACATGAAAGAGACTGTCACTCAATCTTTAGCAAAATATGGAATGATTCGTGAAGCTTTCATTCCCTTTTTAAAGAATTGGAAATGGGATCGTTTGCCGCTTCTTACCCAATCAATACTATTAATGTCTTACACTCATTATTACTTTGTGGAAAAGGTTGATAAACGTATCGTCATCAACATTGCTGTTAATCTCGCCAAAAAATATATCGATAACAAACAATCACAATTTATCAACGCAATCTTAGATGGTATGTTGGCATAATGAACAACGAACGCACAATCTACACGGTTAACGATGTCAATCAACATATCAAATCACTTATTTCTCAAGACACTAGCCTCAAATACATTCTTGTAAAGGGTGAAATATCAAATTTTAAAAATGGTGCAGCTGGCCATCTTTATTTTTCTTTAAAAGACAAAGACTCATTAATTAATGTCGTGATGTTTTCTGCTTACGCTCAAAAAATTGTTTTTGTTCCTAAAAATGGTGATGAAGTCATTGTTTTAGCCTCTGTTGATGTCTATGCCCCTCGTGGCTCTTATCAGTTATTTTGTTATGAAATGCAACAAGTGGGACAAGGAACACTCCTTGTTGAATTAGAGAAATTGAAAAAGAAGCTCCAATTAGAGGGTCTATTCGATGTTTCCCGTAAGAGAAGCATAAATCTCTATCCCCACGCTATTGGTGTCATCACTGCTAAGAATAGTGCAGCTATTAAAGATATCGTCACGAACATTAAACGCCGCTATCCAATTGCGGATATTTATGTTTTCTACAGCGCCGTTCAAGGCGAATCAGCCCCGAAAGAAATATTAAAAGCTTTTAATGAAGCCCAAAAATACGATCTCGATACTTTGATTATTGGTCGTGGTGGCGGTTCCAGCGAAGACTTGAGTGCTTTTAATGATGAGACATTAGTTCGCGCTATTGCTAATAGTAAAATGCCAATTATTGCCGCCGTTGGGCATGAAATCGATACCACATTAGTGGATTATGTCGCCGATAAAAGAGCTAGCACTCCGACAGGAGCAGCTGAATTAGCCACAGTTGATCGACGAGAAATTGAACAACATTTTCAGTATTGCCTTGATGATATGAAAGAGGCTATTATTGAGAAACTCAATGATATGAGAGAAAATGTTAGTGAAAGAGACAAAGAATTACAAGAAATATTCACTGACAAGATAAGTGGTTTAAAAGACAACATCGAAGATATTGGTTTAGAATTAAAAGAAGCGCTTGCTAACAAGCTAGAATACCTTAATCAGGCATTGGTGTTACGTCAAGAACAATTAAAAGCGCTTAATCCTCGTCAAATTTTGGAAAGAGGTTATTCGATTACCGCTGACGAAAACGGGAAAGTTGTAACAAATATAAAAGAAATAAAGAAAGCATCAAAAATAATCACTTATATAAGTGGTGGTAAAATAAAGAGTACTGTTGATGAAATTGAGGAACGAAAATTATGAGTGAAGAAAAAAAGAAATTTGAAGACGAATTAAAAAGATTAGATGAGATTGTTAATCAGATATCATCGAAGTCTTTACCTTTGGATGAAAGTTTAAAGCTCTATGAAGAAGGAACGAAAATAATTTCTCGTTTAAATCAAAAATTAAAGGATGCAGAAGCAAAAGCTGAAAAGATTGTCAATATCGAAGAAAAATAAATTATTTTAGTAAATAATTAGTAGTAATTTAGCATGATGAAAAAGCCATTAATAACCCATATTAACTTATCGAAAATCGAAAATCCGGATTTCTTAAAGACGATGTCTTATAAAGAGCTGAATATTTTAAGTGATGATATTTCAAAACATATTATAGATATAACATCACAAAATGGTGGACATTTGTCGAGCAATCTGGGCGTTGTTGATGCGACGATTGCTCTCTGTCGAGTCTTTGATTTTTCCAAAGATAAACTAATTTTTGATGTCGGCCATCAATGTTATACCTATAAATTATTAACTGGTCGTTCTTTAGAACGTTTAAGACAAAAAGATGGAACTTCTGGTTTTCAAGATATCCACGAATCACCCTATGATCATTTCGAAGCTGGTCATAGTTCAACATCTATTAGCGCGGGTTTAGGTTTAGCGACGGCACGCGATTTAAATCATGAACACTATGATGTCGTTTCTTTTATAGGCGACGCCGCCATTGTTAATGGTTTATCTTTTGAAGGCTTAAATGATGCTGGGCAGAATAACCATAAAATGATTATCGTTTTAAACGATAATAATATGTCAATTTCTAAGCCTGTCGGAGGTTTAGCACGTGTATTTAGACGCTTTTCGACCTCATCTTTTTATCGCCGATCAAAGCATTTATTTAAAAGAATGCTCGGTGGCACAAGAGCGGGTCGCAAGTTATATTCTTGGACAGCGACACTTAAAAATTGGTTCAAGCGCCATATTTTAAAGATTAATATATTTGATTCATTCGGCTTTTCCGTCATTGGTCCAATTGACGGACACAATATCAAAAGTTTAGAAAGAGCATTAAATCGTGCCAAAAAAACCGATAAATCAGTTGTTGTCTTTATTAAGACAATAAAGGGAAAAGGTTACAAATTTGCCGAAGAAGATGATAAAGGATTGTGGCATGGTGTTCATGATTTCAATCCGGAAACCGGCCAGCAAAATTATGATGATGGTGTAGGCTGGTCGCAAATTTTTAATGATTTCCTTATAGAAGAAATGCAGAAGCACCCCAAAGCTGTAACAATTGTACCTGCGACTGGATATGGCAGCCATCTATCTAAAGTTTTTGAAAAATTCCCTGATCGTTGCATTGATGTCGGTATAGCCGAAGAACACGCTGTGACGATGGCGGGAGGCTTATCAATTAGCGGTTTTCATCCTATTATTTCGATATATTCGACATTTTTGCAAAGAGCCTATGATGAAATAAGCCATGATTTAGCAAGAATGAACCTTGATGCAACTTTTTTAATTGATCGAAGTGGTTTTGTGGGAAAAGATGGCAATTCTCATCAAGGCATCTATGATGAAGCCTTTTTGATGGGAATTCCTAATACTGTCGTTTGCATGGCGGCGACTCTTGAACAAGCGCGAATGCTCATCGACGAATCTTTTAACCACCACGGCGTTTTTTGCATTCGCTATCCCAAAGAACGGGTTTTCGAATATGTTCCACCAGTTTCTCCCACCATTATTCCCTTTGGGAATTGGATAAAAGAACTCTCGGGAGAAAAAACAGTTATTGTTTCAGTTGGTCCGGCGACAGAATCTTTAAAAAAACTTTTGATTGCCAAAAATATTCAGGTGGCTTTATATAATGCTTTATATCAAAAACCGATGGATTTATCTGCCCTTGAAGACTTATTAAACTATGATCGAATTGTTATCTATGACGCCTATGCTACTGAAAATGGCTTTGCTCAAGCTTTATCTTGTGAATTAATAAAAAGAAATTATCATGGCTCAGTAATAATTAAAGCTATTCCTGATCAATTCATTGATCATGCCAGTATTGATGAACAAAAAGCCGAATTTAAATTGCTCCCCGAAAATATCGTTGAGATTTTATAATTTTGGTTAACATAATCTTATTATTCATTTATAATCAAATTGACGATGGGAAAAGTTATTGTTCATATTGATTTAAATGCCTTTTTTGCTCGGGCGGAAGAAATTCGCAATCCTTCTTTAGAGGGAAAACCCGTTGCTATTGGTCACGATGGTCGTTCAGGAATTGTTTCAACTTGTTCTTATGCGGCGCGTAAATTCGGTGTCTCCAGCGGAATGCCAATGTTTAAAGCCAAAGAATTGTGCCCACAATTGATTATTAAACCAGTTGATTTTCGCTATTACGGTGGCCTCTCACGCGTTTTTTTCAATTTTGTGAAAAGTTATACCCATCTTGTTGAAATCGCCTCTGTTGACGAGTGTTTCGCTGATTTTACCGAAGTAGTGAAGAAACAAACAAATATCGAACAATTTTTTCGTCAAATGCAAAATGATTTATTTGCTAAAACCCGTTTGAAATGTTCAATTGGAGTGGCGGCCACAAAATTCTTAGCTAAGATGGGAAGCGATTATCAAAAGCCGATGGGTTTAACGATAATTCGAAAACGCGATATTCCTCGCATTCTCTATCCATTGCCCATTGACAAGATGTATGGCATTGGTCGTAAAACTGCACCAAGATTAAAAAGTATTGGTATTTTAACGATTGGCGATTTAGCTAGTCGATGCGCTTCTGATAATCACGAATTGATTAATATATTAGGAAAATTTTACTATGTAATTAAGGATTGGATTTCAGGAAAAGGATCTGATGAAGTCATTTTTAAACCTGAAGAATCTAAATCTATTGGCAGTTCTTCAACTTTTCATCACGATACCAACAATATTGAAGAAATAAGATATATGTTCGAGAATTTAGCTAAAGAAGTATCTTCTCGAGCGGTCAAAGAAAATCGATTAGGAACCACTATTCAAATTACTGCGAAAGAAGCCACTTTCATCTCACATAACAAATCAATCACCTTTGATAATCCAACAAATGATTATCGTTTCATTTATCAAACAGCAATTAAACTTTATGAAAATAATTATCTGCCCCTCACTGTTCGCTTAGTGGGTGTCACTCTGCAAAATTTGATTGATCCACGCGATATGGCTATTCAGATGTCGCTTTTCAATTATCAAGAAGCGGAAGAAGAGAGCCAGACAAAATTATTGATTAACGAATTGAATCGCAAATTAAAGAAACCCTCATTAATTCGCGCTTCAGAAGCCAAAAAGAAAGACAAATAATATGGAAATTACTGACGCTGTTGATCTATATGAACAATACATTACCGCTGAAAAAGGGTTATCGCGGCAAACAGTTTCTTCTTATCTAGATGACATCAAACAATTTTTCATCTTTTTTCCTCAACGAAAAAATGTCGAAGATTTATTAGGAACGGATCTTCTCGACTTTTTAAGACATGAATTTTCGATTGGTCTTTCAGCCTCGACCGTCTTAAGGCGTTTATCTTCGACAAAAAGTTTTTTCTTGTTTTTAAACAAGGAAGGGTATTTAAATGATGAAATACCTTCGATTGAATCACCAAAAAAACCTGAACATCTCCCAAACTGTTTAACCATTGAAGAAGTTGATCATCTCCTCGACATGCCTGATGAACATAAGCCTGAAGGCATTCGCGATCGCGCCATGCTGGAAACAATGTATGCGACAGGTTTGCGAGTTAGCGAACTGCTTTTTTTAGAGCGTTCGCGCGTCAATTTAAAAAAAGGTGTGGTCACTGTTTTAGGAAAAGGGGCCAAAGAACGAAAAGTTCCTCTTGGTGATTTTGCCATTGATTGTATCGCTAATTATCTCGACCGTGTTCGATTAAAAAATCCGGGAAACGAAACGAAGTATCTATTTCTAAATCGCTATGGAAAACCTCTCTCAAGGCAGTTCTTTTTCAAGCAAGTTAAGAAGTACGCCGCTCTCGCTGGTATCACGGTTTCAATCTCTCCTCATACTCTGCGTCACTGCTTTGCGACTCATCTATTAGAAAACGGTGCGCAACTAGTTGCGGTTCAAGAAATGCTCGGCCACGCCAATATCGCAACTACCCAGATTTATACCCATATATCCACGAAGCGAATTCTTAGCGCTTATGATTTGTATATGAACAAAAAGTAACTTATAATAATGACGGTCAAAGGAGAAACCTCATGGCATATAAATTTAAAAGAATATTTGTTATTGTTGCCGACTCTG
>Ga0172378_10006872_pt1 | contig 10608 bp, 8 predicted proteins | sample GrowelOW332metaG_FD_119755 | JGI IMG/M metagenome (GOLD analysis project Ga0172378, IMG submission 119755) | Groundwater microbial communities from an aquifer near a municipal landfill in Southern Ontario, Canada - Pumphouse #3_1 metaG | ecosystem: Environmental > Aquatic > Deep subsurface >... | reverse complement strand
CCGCCTTCATGTGTCGTTGTGCCTGAGTTTACGCAATAAGTGATTTCCACAGAGGGCTTGTTGGTATAACCTAAAATACCGCCGCAGTATGTAAAAGCGGTAACTGTTGGGTCACTATTGAGTTTGGCATATATAGCGGCTGTGTTATAACAATAAGATATTGTATTGCTAATTGCATTTACAAATCCAATAATGCCTGCTGCTGGTGCTCCGCTACTTTGATTTTCAACTGAAATAGCACCTGTATTTCCGCAATATGAAATGATGTTATTCTCACCTAACATAGCAACTATACCTGCAGTATACGTCCATAAACCACCAGAGTTTTCAAGTGTGGTAATTGTTTGTTCGTTTTTGCAGTTTTCAATTGTTGAATTTGCTGCATAAGCCACAATTCCTGCGGTGTAAATTTTTGCTCCACCCACAGTGCTTGATATAGCACCTTTGTTTGTGCATTTCGCAACGGTTGCATTTTCTATTTTTCCTACTATGCCAGAATGAAATTGTTCATCCAAGGCAGCTTCATTTGTTACTGAAATAGAGGCTTCATTTGTGCAGTTTATAATATAAGCTTTTTCGCCTAAATTGCTGTTTTTAATTTCTCCAACAACGCCTCCAACTATAGAGCCTGATGTAATTTCACCACAAACAACAAGATTTGCAATGGCAGTGTCATAGAGATATGTTGTTGACATACAACCGAAAAGGCCTGTGTGTTTGAGTGAAGTGGTTGAAATTTTGAGACCTGATACGGTATATCCCATACCGTCGAAAAGACCAGCAAAATAATTTTCAGCTGTTCCGATAGGTGTCCATTCATAATTTGCAAGGTTGATGTCATTGCCTAATGTGAAATAATAACCTGAATAGCTATTTCCTGCATTGACTTGATCTGCAAGATATTTTAAATTCGCTGCGGTGCTTATAAGATATGGAGATAATTTTGTACCTTCACCTGTGAAATCAGTTGATGCACTTCCGTCCCATACATCTGCGGCACTTGTGCTCAAAGATACAATAGGAAGTAAAGATAAAATCATACAAAGGGTAATAATAGTTGTTAAAATTTTCTTTTGCATTGAATTTTTCTCCTTTTAAGTATAAATTTGTGGAAAATTATGTAAAGAAGCACTATATAAATAGATTATACATTAAAAATATTTTACAGTCAAGCAAATTATTGATATAAACAAGACATATATTGCGTTTCAATTATTTTTCTGCTTAATTGACCAATATTTATTAGCAAAGATTGCATAGGATGCATATAATGAATTTGTATAAAAATCTATTTTATAAATTAAATATTTACAAGAACAAATATATATGTTATACTTGATAAAAATAATCGAATCTATGAATAGTATGAGAGATTATAAGTCAATAATCAAAGGATGAAAATAAAATGTATTGTGTTAAAAATGGCATAGATAGAATTGAATGTGTAGATAAATATTTAAAAGGTAAAAGAGTTGCTTTGCTGACAAATGCTTCTGGGGTGAATAAGTGTGGGAAACCGACATATGATATATTGGCTGAGAAGTATAATTTGGCAGTTATGTTTGCGCCTGAGCATGGTATACGTACCAATTTGCAGGATGGTAAATGGAACAGTGAGAGCTTAACTGACGAGGAGACAGGAGCAATAATATATCCTCTTAAATCGAAAGGGAATGATTTTATTCCCGATGTGCTTAAAACAGTAGATATAGTCACATATGATATTGCCGATGTTGGAGCGAGATTTTACACATATATTTATAATCTTACCGCACTTATGTGTGAATGTGCAAAAGCTCACGTTCCCGTTTTGATATTTGACCGTATTAATCCTATTAGTGGCAGTATTATACAGGGCTCATCTCTTGACGAGGAAAAATACTCCTCTTTTATCGGTGAATACTCTGTGCCTACACGTTATGGGCTAACAGTTGCAGAATATGCAAGTTACATCAATGAAGTTAAAAATATAAACTGTGAACTTTTATTTGTTCCATGTGACGGTTGGCAGCGGGATATGTATGCTGATGAAACGGACCTTTTGTTTGTTAACCCATCACCTAATATTACTGGGGTAGATTGTGCTATAAATTATATCGGCACTTGCATATTTGAAGCAACCAATATTTCCGAAGGGAGGGGTACAACAAGACCTTTTGATTTGGTCGGCGCTCCGTTTGTCAATTCATATAAAATGCTTGAATATATGAGAGCACAAAAACTTGAGGGGGTAGTATTCCGCAGAGCTTATTTTACTCCGCAGTTTTCAAAGCATAGCGGTGAGTTATGCGAGGGTTTGCAGCTGCATATAGTAAACAGGCAAAACTATAACCCCATACTTACTATGTTTCATCTTTATAAGCATTTGTCAGCATATTCTGAATTTATTGCAAAACCGCAAAGTCTTTGTCTTAGATATGGAGATGACACGCTATGCGGCGAGTTTTCAATCGATACAGAAATGCAAAAAAACGAGATTTATTGTGCTAAATTTGAAAATGAAGCAAAAAAATATAAAATATATTATTAAATTGATAAAAAGCACTTGACAATATAAATAAGATAGATTATTATGTATTTACTAAAATAATTGGAGGTAACCGTATGACAATTCATGCTTGCGAACTTTGTGGATATGAGTATAATCCTGCATTAGGTGATCCGGAAAATGGAATAGATGAAATGACCGAATTTGAAGATCTCCCTGCTGATTGGACCTGTCCACTTTGTGGTGCGTCAAAAGATGATTTTGAAGCACTTCCTGCTGATGCTGACGACGAAGACGAAGAGGAACAGTAAAAAAATATTCACTTACCGCAAAGCTTGTATTATGCTTTGCGGTTTTTTATTTGAGCTTAAAAATAAATCACAGTGGTCGACAAAGCCATTTTTTTATTGACATTACTTATTTTAAATGATACAATAGATAAAGATAATATTAAGCAATTGTTTTAAATTTATTGTACTGTGTCATAGAGAAAGCAAATGGCACGGGCATAGAGTTATATAATAATATATTAAAAAGAACATTGTTTTTGAAAGGTGCAGTTACAGATGAATGTGGTTTTAACGGGAATGCCTGCTTGCGGTAAGAGTACTGTTGGAGTTGTTTTGGCAAAGGCTCTTGGTTATTCTTTTATTGATACGGATCTTCTTATCCAAGCAAAGGAAAAAAAGTTGTTATGTGATATAATAGCCGAAAAAGGGAATTCCGCTTTTATTGATATTGAAGAGAAGGTTTTGCTTTCACTGAACTGTGAGCGGACTGTAATTGCCACAGGAGGCAGTGCTATATATGGCGAGAGCGGAATGCTGAGCCTTAAAAAGAACTCGTGCATTGTTTATCTGTGCGCTGAATTTAATACAGTTGCCAAAAGGCTAAACAATATAACAACCCGTGGTGTTGTCATACCCGATGGTATGAATTTAAGTGAGGTTTATCTGCAACGTATCGCACTTTATGAAAAATATGCAGATGTTAAGGTTTTCACCGATAAACTGAGTATAGAACAATGTGTTGAACAGATAATCGGCGAATATACAAAGTGTCAAAAAGATATGAAAGGGTGAAATATGAAAAAATTACTTGCTGTTGACGGTAACAGTATACTGAACAGAGCGTTCTATGGAATACGTCCGCTTACCAACAAGGAGGGACTTCCCACTAATGCTATATATGGGATGATTAACATTCTTGCAAGTCAGTTTGACAAAATCAAGCCCGATTATTGTGCTATAGCTTTTGATTTGCGTGAGCCGACGTTTCGACACAAGAGATTTGATGGGTATAAAGCTAACAGACATGGTATGCCCGATGATTTGGCGGTACAGATGGATTATGCAAAGCAGAGCGCCAAAGCACTCGGTTTTATCGTGCTTGAAAAAGCGGGATATGAGGCGGACGACATTTTGGGAACACTTGCGGATATTGCGGAGAAAAATCTTGTTGAGGCATATATACTGACAGGCGACAAAGACTCTTTACAATTAATAAGCACTACAACTAAGATTTTACTTGCGACAAACAGTGAAAATGTTTTGTTTGATACGGATAAATTTAAAGAAAAATACGGGATAACTCCGGATTGCTTTGTTGATGTAAAGGCTCTCATGGGGGACAGCTCGGATAATATTCCTGGTGTTGCTGGTGTCGGTGAAAAAACTGCGCTTAAACTGATTTCAGAATTTTCGTCTCTTGATAATCTATATGCAAATCTTGATAATGCAGGTCTTACAGCAGGGCTTTTAAGCAAGCTACAAAATGGTAAGGATAACGCTTATATGTCACGTGAGCTTGCAGAGATTTATAGACAGGTACCCGTTGGAGTTACGCTTGAAGATTTAGCTTATCACGGCATTGACAACAACAGTGCTATGAGAATTTTTTCATATCTGAATTTTGATGCTTTTATAAAACGATTTAATATAACAAGTACAAAGCCAAATCAGAATGAAACGGAAGCTTGTGAAAAGCGAGATGTGTCCTTAAAAGATTTATCTGTATATAAATCTGACGACGTTGTTGCTTTTGATTATGATGCGGATAAAGTGTCGGTTTTTGATGGTAAATGTGAGTATATTTTATCCGATATATCCGATATAAAAAGATTTTTTGCAGAGTGCAAAGCAAAACTTGTGTGCTTTGATTGCAAAGAAATATATAAAAAGCTGTCGGGCAAGGGAATAACTTATCGAAGCTGTTATTTTGACATTATGCTTGCTGCTTATGTGCTGAATTCATCCGCACGTTTTGAAATGGAGGATATTGTTTCGGACTATCTTGGCGAGTTGATGAACGAAGACGTATCAAAAACGCAGTATGTGCTGTTGGTTTATGATATTATTTCAAAGAAAATTGAAACTGAAAATCAGGGGAAATTACTTTTTGATATTGAAATGCCTGCCGCAGCATCACTTGCGGATATGGAGCTTGAGGGATTTTTAATTGACTGTCATGGCATTGAACAATTTGGATTGAAGCTTGATGAAATGAGCGGGGAATTAACTGAACGCATTTATTATCACGCTGGGGAAGAATTTAATATAAATTCACCAAAACAGCTTGGGACGGTGCTCTTTGACAAATTACAGTTACCACACGGTAAAAAAACTAAAACAGGTTATTCGACAAATGTTGATGTGCTTGAAAAACTGAGCATTTATCATCCGATAATTGAGGATATTCTTGAATATAGAAAGGTCAACAAGCTGAAAAGCACATATGTTGACGGGCTTTTGAAGGTGGCGGACGAGCACAACAGAGTGCACACAACCTTTAAGCAGACGGGAACAGCCACAGGCAGACTTTCCTCCATTGAGCCAAACTTGCAGAATATACCGATAAGAACCGAGCTTGGTAGAGAGCTCCGTGCGTTTTTCGTAGCTAAATCAGGTTATGTTTTAATCGATGCGGACTATTCACAGATTGAACTGCGGTTACTGGCGCATATTTCAGGTGACGATAATATGAGGAATGCGTTTAAAGAAGGTATTGATATTCATACTGCAACCGCATCAAGGGTTTTCGAGGTATCAAAGGAAAATGTGACACTTGAACTGCGTAAGAGAGCTAAAGCAATAAATTTTGGAATTTTGTACGGCATGGGTGAATACTCGCTGTCGGTGGATTTGGGCATTAGCGTAACACAAGCTAAAAAATATATAGCGTCGTACCTGTCAAGCTATCCTGCTATTGAAACTTATCTTACTGCAATCAAGGAGCAGGCACACAAGGACGGAATGGTGACAACTCTTTACGGCAGAAGAAGATATATTCCCGAAATAAACGCAAAAAATAAGAACTTACAGGCTTTTGGTGAGCGTGTTGCCATGAACAGTCCAATACAGGGAAGTGCGGCGGATATAATCAAAATTGCAATGATAAATATAAACCGTGAGTTCAAAGCACGAGGACTTGATGCACACATGATTTTGCAGGTGCATGATGAGTTGATAGTTGAAGCGAATAAATCCTGTGCGGAAGAAGCAAAGGGAATATTGCAAAAGCTTATGGAAAACGCCGTAAAGCTCGATATACCACTGTCAGTGGGCATTACAGTAGGCGAATATTGGCTTTGATTGAGATTGGTAATTGTGGATTGTAATATGGCTGTTTAAATCACCCTTAATAAGAGTTTACTACAAAACGCACCTTGGGATGTCCTTTAAAGGACATTTCAAAGTGCGTTTTTTTATTCTGCGTTGATAAAGTGTTTGATTATGCTGATTTTCTCCATCTCCAAATAATAATTGGAATAAAAATCACCGCAATTACTGAAGAAAAAAGCAATAATAATTTTATTATATAATCTAATATCGGCATTTTATAAAGGACGTCATTGTTGTCATTAACAATTTCAATTCGTCCCATTTTATTTTTTAAATAATAAGTACTTCCGTTTTCTGCAACATAGGTTTTCTTTTCTCTTTGTAACATATTAAATGTTTTAGTTCCAACATCATCATATTCATTAATAACATTTCCATCTAAATCCATTACATATACTGTTGTAGATGTTGATAAAAGTATAGTGTTGTCTTCTTGAATTGTAAACGCATACCCTCGGGACGTTTTAGGGCTTATTGTTTTTAACAATAAGCCCTTATCATAGACTTCAATTTCTGATTCTGTCCCAACATATATTCTTTCATATGAATCCACAGCAAATCCGCTATATGATGTTGTAATAGCTCCTGTTATAGTTAATAAAATTGACACCATAAAAACCGGGAAGACAATAATTAAAAGCAATATCAATATTTTTTTAGGATGCAACATATTTACCTACCAATCAATTGTTTTATTGTTAAATGAGCGACGGTTTTCTTGTGCTTTTTGCTGTTCCGTAATCCAGTATAATTGTCTGCTGTGGTTGCTTTTTTAATAAGCCAAATTTCACTCCAAGAATAAATATTTCGAATTGTAGGGGCGCCACTTTGTGCGCCCGTATCTTTGGTTATATTATTTTTTGATTTTATAGCATTTACGTCGGGCGCACAAAGTGGCGTCCCTGCGATTAACTCAATATAATGGGATGGAACACTATGGTAATGCATATAGATGGCGGATGAGGAATCTTTATTTTATTCAGTAAGTATTAAATAAAGGTGTGCGTTCTTCGCTCGTGCCCATATAAGGTATTATAATAATATATAAAAACACCATAACCATTACTGCTGAAATTAAACTAAGTCATCTTAAATAATATTTTTCCATATTAATGCCCATGAGTGTAACACACAAAGTCATAATAAAAATCTGCATGGGCTACGCACCTCACCTTAGATTAATTTTATTATTTTTCACGTTATGTCCTTAATTTATAATTAATTTGGTATTATAGTTTCATACACAAAAATATTATTTTTGTCCGTAATAACTATTCTCTCCGTGTTTTCTGTTGAAATGTTTTAATAAGAGATCAGACTGCATAGGTACTGCTCCGATTTGCCCAACGCTTACTTGAAGTATTTCTGTATTAAACGCTAAATGAGCAATATTTTCGAGAACAACAGCATTTTCAACTGAGGCAATAGCATCTTTTCCCCAAGTAAATGGACCATGTGAATGAACAAGTACTCCGTTTATTCTATCTGCATCAAGGTCTTGAAATGTTTCTGAAATCACAAGCCCTGTATTGAGTTCATACTCATTTGATATTTCGTTTGGGGACATCTTACGTGTACAAGGAACAGCAGAAGAAAAATAATCTGCATGTGTTGTTCCGTAGGGTTTAATTGCTCGCCCTGCTTGCGCAAAAGAGGTAGCATAAAGAGAATGTGTATGTGTAACGCCGCCAATATTTGGAAAGGCTTTGTATAATTCTATATGTGTTTTTGTGTCTGATGAAGGTTTGAGATATCCTTCAACAAGGTTGCCTTCAAGGTCAACAACGGGTAAATCAATAGGAGAGAGCTCATCATATTCAACCCCTGAAGGTTTAATAACAATAAGTTCTTTCTCTCTGTCAATCCCACTAACATTTCCCCATGTAAAAATAGCAAGATTATATTTTACAAGCATCATATTTGCTTTATAAACCTGTTTTTTTAGTGATTCAAGCATTTGTTTTCCTCCATTTAATATATATTATAAAATTTATAACTTTTCTCATTTATTATAATACCTTTCATTTGTTTTGTCAATAGTTACCAAATCAATATATTACTGTGAACAGTACTTGTAAGTCATAATTAAAGCAGGACACCGACAATTTATCATTGACGATGTTCTGTTTTAACTAATATATATTCAATTATATAGTTCAAAGTTAGTCATTTATAATTTGCTTTTTATTGTTCTTCCGTTGTATAATTTGTTATTATTTCATCAAGTTTTTGCTGTGAAGGTGTTATAACTTTAGCATATATACTTGATAAATTGTAAGATTTCTGTTGCATCAGTGTGCGGCAAAGTAGTCCAATGTTTGTACTAAAGCTATAATTGTTAGCATATAAAAAGTCTGTTGTAATATTCTCGCGGAGCATATCAAGAATACTTGCTGATTGCTCATCTTTTGAATATTTGCATTTTAAAGCAACATCAAAATATTCCGGTGTAACTTTGCGATAACTTTCTGCGCAGGTTGCTTCAAGTACTGCACTTATCATATCAATATTTGCACAAGACTGTGCAACGCAATAAATTGTTGTGCCATCGTGAACAAGGGATTTGTATTCCTCAACATCCGTATCTAATTTTGGAAATGGAATGATACCATATTCATCCTCCATATTTTGCAAACCCGCTGCCATATAAAGCCATCCAGGGAGGAATAACAGCTCGCCGTCAGTGAAATTAGTAATAAAACTATTTATGTCTCCATCTGTTGTGGAAATTAGTGCACCATTGTTTTGGTAATAAAGAGTATATAGTTTTTCCATAAATTCAATATTGAACTCGTTGTTAATGTCGATTGTTGGATATCCGTTCTCATCTCTGCTTGATGAACGCACGCCTGCATCATACATAAAATGCTCAGTGCTTTTAGATGTTGTGGCAGCAAACCCGTATATATCGCCATCATCATGAATGGAGTTACCATTTTTATCATCATATGCCATCTCTGAATATTCTGCGAACAGGTCCATAGTGAAGTTGCCATCTAAAACGTCGTTATAAAGCTCCTCGGGGTCACCTATTTTATCTTCATATATATCTTTGTTAAAATAAACAACGCCCATACTTCCGAGCATGAAAAGCGCAATATCACCTTGTAAAAAGAAAATTTTATCATCGCTTACCTGAATTTCGGTCATGTAGTCATATGCCCACCAAGGCTGTGAAAAATCTAAGTACTGTGTTTGCGAAAGGTCGTGGAAGCAGCCTTCAAGATAAAGCGGAATTGTATAAGCTTGATAAGCTGAAACAATGTCAAAACCAGGGTCATCTGAAAGTGTAAGTGTTTTAACTTTGTTACAATAATCTGATGAACCATTAGGACCTGCGATGAAATTGAACTGTATATTAAGTCTTTCTTCAACATTTGCATTGCGGATAAAAATAGCATCATTAACTCTGTCACCTGTTAGAGCATCAGCTATAAAATCCAGTTTATAATTTGTTGAATCTCTGTAATAAATATTAACTGTGGAACCATTGAAGTTTAAATCGGGAAGATTATCCGCCGTGTTTTCACGCGAGATTTCTTCTGTAACAGTGACTTCTTCATTTGTGGTAGTTTTGCTGGCAACTGTTGTGTCCGTTGTTGTTTTATCATCAACACATGAAAAAAGCACCGCACTAAGCATTAAAATTGCGAGAAATAGAGCGATAAATTTTGATATTTTCATAGTAGCCTCCAATTATTAATTGTGTATTTTTATGTTATCACATCAAACAATAAAAATCAAGGATAAACCTATGGCTATAAGACATATCTTTATGTGTAAAGAACGCTATTTGATTTTTTATTATATATCTTGCACTTGAAATTCACAAAAAAGATTTTGTTATGGTAATCTTTAAATACTTGTTGATTTTCATATTAAGCTTGTCGAGCAATCAAAAGAGCAAGTTGCCGCTTTTGCTTCAATTTGCTCTTTATTGCTTTTCCACTTAATTAATCTAAACTATGCTATTTGTGTTTGTCTTACGAAAATGCTTATTTGCTTAGCTTATCATTTAATGCACTTTGAATAAGTACAATTTCATTATTGTATGTGGTAACATAACCGTCTATTGTTGATTTCCAGTTAGTATTATTATTTATTATAGAATTTTGATATAATGTATCAATAGGGTTTGTAAATGATTTATAAAAAACTCTGATTAAATCATAGACAGCGCCATTGCGAATAATGTCATAAATTTTTGCTGAATTTTCCTCCGATGAATATTTAACTTTAATTGTAATTTCAAAAATCTCAGGAGTTACTGTTCTATAACTTTCAGATGCAAGACATTCAAGAACAGCGTCTGCTCTATTAGGATCGTTGGCAAACACGGGTATGGCATAAAGTGAATAAGGATTTTTGAACCGTGCCCTTGGGCTCCGAACAATGTTCCCAATTGTAGGTGCGCCGCTTGCCGCGCCCGTCTTTTCGGTTATATCATTTGTTGATTTTGGTGTATTTACATCGGGCGCAGCAAGCGGCGCCCCTACGATT
>Ga0172378_10006871_pt1 | contig 10609 bp, 7 predicted proteins | sample GrowelOW332metaG_FD_119755 | JGI IMG/M metagenome (GOLD analysis project Ga0172378, IMG submission 119755) | Groundwater microbial communities from an aquifer near a municipal landfill in Southern Ontario, Canada - Pumphouse #3_1 metaG | ecosystem: Environmental > Aquatic > Deep subsurface >... | reverse complement strand
GACAGACTTAGTACTCACATACGTAATCTCAAGGGAAGCCAAAACACCGGGGTAAATGATATCCTGGTATATAGCAAACTTTTGCTAACTGACGATTTCGCGAGAAAGATAGCCCATAAATTAATAGACGAGAAAGGAACGACCTATGGCAAATATCTAAATCAAAAAGATACCATAGAGGCCGTCAAAGACAATATCTTATATAACGTCTCAGACCTACACCAAACGCTTACCATTCAGTTCACAGACAAAAATCCAGTAATGGCCTCAAGGATGCTGGACAGCGTAACAACTGAGTTACAAAGAACCATTTCTACTTATCGGCGTAATGCAGAAAACGCTAAACTTAAGAATGCCATAAAGCGACGTAGTGAGGCAGCCAAGGCATATCATGCTACCGAAAGAAGGTATGATGCATTTGTGGATGCGCATTTTGATGCTAACCTGCAGGAGGTGAAAAGTAGGATAGATGGATTACAAAAAGAAGTGGATTTGGCTTTTAAGGATTATCAAGAAACCATAACACAGACTGTCCGACAAGAATCTCTAGTCAAGAGGACCTACTGTTCATTTGCTGTTATCACGGCAAATTCATTGCCACAACATCCCACGAAGCACATCTTACCCTATATATTTGTATTTATCTTTTTTGCTTTAGTGATGACTAAAGCAAAAAAGTTATATCGCGAGCGAAGGAAACAACGGGTATCTCTAGATTGGGGAGGTCTCTTCTCACCTTGGATGATAACAATCCTTGTTTGGTCAGGTCTGGCTGTTCTCTTTGCCATCAACGGAGGCACGCTCGATCCCCTAACGAGTTTGTTTTACAACTCAATAGCATTATGGATTCCCATCTTTATCTTGACGTCCTTTATCACCTATAATCTTTTAGAACATAAAAAGGTACCAATGCCAACCAAAGGCATAGAGATTAACGAACGGATCTTCAATGTATTCTTCGTCATATCTATCGTGATTAGTCCTCTTTATCTTTATAAAGTATGGCAAGTCGTTTCTATGTTTGATAGCGAAGAAATGTTGAACAATGTCAGACTATTAGCCGTTTATGGTGAAGGAATGGGATTTCTAAACTACACGATTGTCATATCCCAATCACTTTTATTAGTAGCTCTGTGGCGTTACCCTAAAATCAAAGGATGGAAACTAGGCGTAATCATTGCTTGCTGTATGATCAACTCCATTGCCTTAATGGAGAAAGGAGGCTTCTTCTTGGTCGTGCTCTGTAGCCTCTATGTGATGTTCGAAAGAGGTGTCATAAAGTTGAGGACCATCATTATCATAGGGGCGCTGAGCATATTTCTCTTCTATGGATTCAACTTATTACGTTCAGGTACAGACTCAAACTATGCCAAGGATGAAACATTGCTTGACTTCATAGGGATGTATATTATGTCTCCTCCCGTTGCCTACTGCACGGCTATGCAAGAAACGGGCACACAATTTGGAGCAAATACACTTGAAGTATTATACCTTTTGCTCAATCGCTGGGGAGTTGGAGACTTTGTGGTACACTCTAAGGTACAAGAATTTGTCTTTGTTCCCATTTCTACAAATGTCTACACCATCATGCAACCCTTTTACCGTGACTTCGGGTATGCGGGCGTGGCTTTCTTCGCATGGATTTACGGACTTATTTCTGGTGTACTATACAGGTTTTCAAATAATGGCAATGTCGTCTCGATTTGTCTCTATACCTACATGGTAGAGGTGCTTGTGCTTCAATTCTATCAAGAAAATATATTTCTGTCGATGGTCTTCGTACTACAACTCGTCTTCTTTACATTCCTTTATACTCAGAAGAAAATTAAATTAAGTCTCTTACCAACCAAAGCAAATGCAGGGGGATAAACGCACCAAATTATTAAACAAGAATATTCTGGCATCCTTTTTCATTAAAGGATGGTCGGCACTCATTGTCTTTTTGATGGTGCCCCTTACCTTAAAAATGCTTGGCATATACCAAAACGGTATCTGGCTGACCATCAGTAGCGTGTTGGTTTGGATTGACATGATGGATATTGGACTGGGAAATGGGTTACGTAATGTGCTTGCGAAGTACATGGCAATAGATGATAACGAAAAAGCAAGAGAAGCCATATCCTCCACTTTATTTATGCTTGTAGTCATTGCTATCCCCGTGCTAGCTTTGTTGCTGATTTGGGTCTACTTTGGTAATCCTTATCAACTTTTAGGAGTAGACCGAGCGAAATATTCCTTCATTGAGCAAACCCTAACCGTTGCCATTGTTTTTGTCGTTACTTCCTTTGTTTTTAAATTCATTGGCAATTTCTACATGGGCATACAACTTCCTGCAGTGAACAACATGCTGGTCACACTAGGACAAACACTCGCTCTGATATTGACTTTCATCGCCAGCTTGATGGGTAGCCATTCATTGTTCGTTGTCGTATTAATCAACACCGCATCCCCTTTGATCGTATGGCTCGCAAGTTATCCCTATACTTTTGGATATAAATACCCGCAGTTGAAACCAGCTTGGCGGTATGTAAACTTCAAAGCCGCGAGTAGTCTATGTAATATCGGCATACGCTTCTTTGTGATTCAAGCCTGCTCCCTCATACTGTTCATGTCATCTAATCTTATCATTAGCAACATGTTCTCTCCCGCAGAAGTGACACCATTTCAAGTTGCCTATCGATATTTCAGTATTATGCTGGTGATCTTTACTATCATATGTATGCCTTTTTGGAATGCCACAACAGATGCCTATACTCGCGGAGACCTCATGTGGATCCGCATGGCATCAAGGAAACTGAACTATATGATGGTAGGCATCACTATCGGGATGATACTTATGGTGGTACTTGCCAATCCCATTTACAAGCTCTGGGTGGGAGAAGGAGTGAAGATTCCATTGAGCCTGTCTATAAGTATGGCATGTTATCTTTGGATACTGATTGTCAGCATGCGCTATTCGTACTTTCTAAATGGTATTGGCGCGTTACGTATACAGCTTTTTTTCACCACATTAGCAGCCGCAGTCTTTATCCCTATAGCATGGTATAGTTGCAAGACATGGGGAACTGTAACAAGTCTGGTAGTTGTCATGTGTTTGGTCAATCTACCTGGGCTCATCGCCAATGTATGGTATTTTAACCGTATAATCCCACATAAATAATATGAAGCAAAAGTTATTTTCAGTAGTCATCGCTACATACAATGCTGGGAAAACGATGGAGCGTGCCCTACATTCTGTCATCAAACAGAAAGGGAATAATGTAGAATTGATCGTTGTAGACGGAGCCTCTCAAGACAACACCATGACTATTGTCAACAAATACAAGCAGGAAATAGACTACGTTATATCTGAACCAGACCGAGGTGTCTATGATGCATGGAACAAAGCTATTGCCCAAAGCCATGGACAATGGGTAATGTTTCTTGGGGCAGACGATTACTATGTGGATGGTATCTTTGAAGAATATAAGGGATTTCTCAATGACCATGATGTGACTGGCATAGACCTGATATCCGCGAGATGTCAACTTATCAATGCGGATGAAACTCCACTAAGAATTTTTGGAGCACCTTATAAATGGGAAGAATTTAGAAATAAAAACCGGTTGTCGCATGGATCCGCTCTTCACAACCGTCGATTGTTTGATGAAGTTGGTCTTTTCAGTTTGGATTACAAAATAAGTGCAGATTATGAACTGCTACTTCGAAAGAAGCTGAAAACACTGTTTATGGACGAAGTAGTGATGTTCATGCAAGATGGTGGAATGAGTTATTCTGCCAACGGCCTTATACAAACATACCAAGTGAAAAGATATCGGCACTCAAGCAACATTGTCTTTGACTTATATTATCTTTGTAAAGGACTGACTGGATTTTACCTAAGAAAGATCTATTGGTCTATCGTTAAATAAGAATAAAAATGAAGCAAGCGGTTGTAGTCATACCTGTATATCTCAAGAATCCTACTCCAGCGGAAAGAGCATCTTTCCGCCAGACGCTTGCTATGCTTCAGAATCACGACATCGTTATAGTCACCCATAACCGTTGTGACTTAACAGTATATGAACAACTAGCCCGTGAAACAGGAAAGAATTATACTACAGAACTATTTGACAACAAATATTTTCAATCTGTCGAAGGTTATAATGATTTATGTTTCTCTCCCGAATTTTACCAAAGATTCAAGGATTACGAATACATGCTCATCTGTCAACTAGACGCATGGGTATTCTCCGACCAACTAGACTTTTGGTGTAACAAAGGGTATGATTATATTGGTGCTCCTATCTTCCATGCCTACACTCCAACTCAATTTACCACCAAGTTCCTTGGTATTGGTAATGGAGGATTTTCCTTAAGACGCATATCTCATTGTCTGAAAATCACAACGGCAAATAAGAACATACCATTTGTTATTCCCTCAGAAATGATTCGATTTTATTGGAATCTAGGCCGTTATACCCAAGAGTTTACGGCAAGTCCTCTCAGAAGATTCCTTATCATCCCTACTGTGTTGGGAAAAATATTTGGGATTCATAATACACTTGACTTTTATAACTTCAAACATATCAACGAAGATCTGATTTTTGGCAGTTGGTCAAACAAATCCTGGGGACATCATGCGCATCTACCAACATACAAAGAGGCTATTCGTTTTTCTTTTGAAGTTCACCCAGGAAAACTCTACAATGAAAACCATGGTACACTTCCCTTTGGCTGCCATGCCTTTCTAAAATGGGATTATGAATCCTTCTGGGTAAATCATATTAAATTGGATTCCTGAAACCATGAAAATATATGTAAATGCACGCTTTCTTTTACAACGTCCTACTGGCGTAGAACGATATGCTTATGAAATCTGTAAGGCACTCATCCATGCTGGAACAGATATCACGATGATATGCCCATCCAAAGGAAAGTTCAATGATGCTTATGAAATCAGTGACATGCATATCGTCAGATATGGGAAAGGGAAATCACATTTATGGGAACAATTAGCACTTCCGTTTTTCTTTATCGGGAAGAAAAAATATATCATATTGAGTTTTACGGGCCTCGGCAGCATACTGATTCCTCACAAGATCATGACCGTGCACGACCTCTCTTTCCTTGAGAATCCTTCATGGTTTTCTCGTGTTTACTATCACTATTATAAGTTCATGACCCCAATTGCCTTGTATACATCCAAACACATTATAACCGTAAGCGAGTTCTCGAAGAAAGAAATTCTCAAGTACTATGGATTTATCAAGCCTGAAGAAATATCAGTTATCTATAATGCTGCTGACAAGAAGAAGTTCCATTCTCTAGCAGGAAAGAGAACAAATGATTCACTCCCCTATTTTCTCGCCGTATCTTCATTGGATAAAAGAAAGAATTTCGCAAACTTATTAGAGGCCTTCAAGGGTATTGAACATTTCAACCTCAAAATTGTTGGTGGAAGTAATCGCGTGTTTAGCAAAACTAATACCAACCTAGACACAGCAAAGAATATAGAATTTCTTGGGCGAGTATCAGACCAAGAACTCCTTACGTTATACAATAATGCCTACGGCTTCGTTTTTCCATCCCTCTATGAAGGATTTGGGTTGCCCATAATTGAAGCTATGTCTTCTGAATGCCCGGTATTGGCATCTGACATAGAAGTAATGAGGGAGGTCTGTGGCGATGCTGCCATATTTTTTGATCCAAAAGATGTTTCTTGTATACATGGTGCTTTGGAAAGATTTTGCAAGGTCAGCACCGAAGAAAGACAGAACCTGATACAGAAAGGGATACTAAATAGCAAACGCTTCTCATGGCAAAATTCTGCAAGAAAGGTTATTCTAACCTTAAATAAGTACACAGCATGAGAACGATACTACATATATCCAAATATTATTATCCGGATTTAGGTGGCATAGAGACCGTTGCCATGTATCTTGCGGAAGGATTGACAGATTACCGTAATATTGTGATTTGTTTTTCTAAAGATAATAGGTATCATGAGGATGAGATAAAAGGGATCAAGGTGTACCGAGTACCGGTAAACTTCTCCTTTATGAGCCAGGATGTGGCCTTCAGCTATTATTCCATCTTAAAACGATTGGTCAAAGAATATAAACCTTTTACCGTGCATGTTCATTGTCCCAATCCATTCGTATATCCTTTGGTCATCAGAGCCATTGGACAAGATACCAAAATGGTGTTACATTGGCATTCAGATATTCTTGCAAAAGGGTTGATGTACCAAATCATCAAACCATTTGAAAGCCAAGCTTTGAAAAGATCAAACCTTATCATCTCAACAAGTCCCAACTATATCCCATTTTCACGTCCTTTAACCAAATATAAATCAAAGGTAAAGGTCGCACAAAACGGCTTGATAACTTCTCACTTTGATTTACAACCTAGAGATGAGCAAAGAATTGAAGAAATAAAGAATCTGTATCAAAATAAAAAGATTGTATTTTTCGTAGGCAGGCATGTTCCCTATAAAGGCATTGACTATCTAATCAATGCTGAGAAGTTCATTAAGGAAGATTGTGTGATTCTTATTGCCGGTCAAGGCCCTGCGGACAAACAACTTCAAAAGATTTCCCATAGTAGCAAACTAAAGTTCATAGGGCGACCATCTGATCAAGATTTGCGTTGTTACTTACATGCCGCACATATATTCGCATTCCCATCGGTTACCAAGGCAGAGGCTTTTGGCATTGCCTTAGCAGAAGCAATGTATTGTAAGAATGTGCCAGTGACGTTCACCATAGAAGGTTCCGGTGTAAATTGGGTTTCGATTAAGGATAAAACTGGCAAACAAGTTCCCCTCAAAGATGTGAGAATGTTTGCTGCCGCCATTGACAAATTGTTGGCCGACCAGCAACTATACGACAAATATGTAAAAGAAGCATATAAGCGGGTAGTCGAGAATTTTACAGAGCAAAAGGCCGTGAATATTATGGCAGATATTTACAAGGACCTATAAAAGAGACATACCATGAAAAAGACACTCACCTCACTTTTGCTTATTATCTGTGCTCTGCCAGCAATTGCTCAAGATACCATTTATGTATCTAATCGTGGAAACAATTATGGCAATGGTACGGCATATTTGCCCTACCCCTCATTAAACCAAGCGCTACATGCTCCTCAAGCATTCAGAAACACAAAGGATTCTCTAATTATTATTGTTGAAAAAGGAGATTATTATATTACAGAGACTATAAAACTCAATCAAAAATATCAGAGGCCTATCAAGGTCCAGGGAAATGTTGTCTCCAAACCTAGATTGATAGGTGGAATCCAAATCACTGATTGGGAGAATTATAAAGGCAATATATATCGGGCGTTTGTTCCGGAGGCTAGGAACACCAGTTGGTACTTTGAACAGCTTTATATCAATGGGCATTGGGCAGAGCCATGCAAGGCTCCCAATGATGGATGGATAGAAGTACAACAATATGAACAATATGAGAACTCTGGGGACGTCATCAGAAAGATAACCGTTAATCCTTCAGATCTAATTGCTCTTAAAGATATGAACCCGAAAAAGGCTTCAGAGTTACGATTTGAGTTCATACACAATTGGGACATATCACGATTGCCATCTACAAAAATTGACATCAACAAAGGATTACTATACTTTATCAATTGTAATATGCCTCCTCTTAATCCCATAAAGAAGGGGAGTCGTATGGTCCTCTACAACTATCTCCAAGCTTTGGACCAACCAGGGGAATGGTATCTAGATTGCGCAGAAGGATATGTCTATTATATACCATTACCGGAAGAAAGCATGACAGGAGCAAAAGCTATAGCACCCAAGCTTACCCGACTTTTAGAGATTCATGGACAAGAAGGTTCTCCTATAAGTAATCTGTCGTTTTCTAACATCTCTATGGGATTTACCGGCCACCTGATGCCTATAATAGGTGGAGAATATCCCGGACAATCAGCAGCAGAACTTGAAGCTGCCATAGATATAGACTATGCAGAAAGGATTTCCTTTTTTAACTGTGAATTCCAAGATACTGGTGGCTCTGCCATTTGGTTTCGCAACCATTGTAATTATAATAACATCTGTCATTGTCTATTTACGGATATTGGTGGCGGAGGAATCAAACTGGGAACTACAACGCCATGTGCCGAAGGGCAGCCTGTGTCTCATGGCAATGTGTTTGACAACAATATCATGCATGGACTTGGAAGGGTTATTAAAAGCGGAGCGGGGATACTTGTTACCAACTCTTATGAAAATACCATCTCACATAATGACATAGCAGAACTATACTACACCGGAATCTCAGTAGGATGGACATGGGGCTACAACGAAAACATGAAGTTTAGCCCGACGGTTCGAAACATCATATCATATAACCATATTCATCATATCGGATGGGGCGTCACCTCTGACATGGGAGGAATATACACTTTAGGAGAATCTAAAGGAACGGTTATTAGCAATAACATTATCCACGACATTCAATCGTACGACTATGGCGGTTGGGGTATTTATTTGGATGAAGGTTCAAGCTATCTTTCTGTCAAGAATAATCTTGTATACAATTGTAAGAATGGCGGATTTCATCAACATTATGGAAAACTAAATACAATTGAGAATAACATCTTTGCTTTGGGAACCTTTTACCAATTACAATTCACCCGCCCCGAAAACCATTTGTCATTCACATTTAAACATAACATTATTTACCACAATAGTGGCATGACTCTGTCGGGTAATTGGGCTGAAGGAGATATTGACATGGACCAGAACATATACTATAGTACAGGAGGAGAACTTGCCTTCGCTGGAAAAGAATGGAAAAAATGGCAAAAAAAACATGACGCAAGATCTCTTATAGTTGACCCTATGTTTACAGCTCCAAATATGGGCAACTTTATTTTACTAAATACTACCAACGTTAGGAAAATTGGATTCGTTCCTATTAACTATACTCAAAGTGGTGTTTATGGTGATGAAGCTTGGAAACATTATGCCAAGGATGACAATGAGAAAATAGATAGTGCCTACAAAAAAACGACCATAAAACAGAACAAGAACAAGGAGCTATTCATAACTAATTAAAATGTTTGATTAATGTTATACAATATTTTACTTGTTTTTAAGTTTTTGATATTATAGAAGAATACAAATCAAGAATATGACCATAAACATAATGCTAACCATTGGTGCTTTTTTGATAAGCATGTTTTGTGGATTCGTGACTATTCCTCTCATACTCAACTACTGTAAGGATAAGAAATTATACGATATACCTAATGAGAGAAAAATACACACTTCTCAAGTTCCACGGCTAGGAGGAATCTCTTTTATGCCAAGCATGATTCTCTCATTTATCATTGCGTTAATTGTTTTACGTTACCAAAATCAGGGTCAAAAGATAGAGATAAACCTCTGGTCGTTATATTTTATGATCAGTTTGATTTTAATTTATGCTGTGGGAATCGTAGATGATCTTATCGGACTAGGCTCCAATATCAAATTTCTTGTCCAAATTATTTCAGCCAGCTTACTCCCTCTTTCTGGCCTATATATCAATAATCTATATGGATTTTTTGGAATATATGAGCTGCCATTTTGGATTGGGGCCCCATTAACAGTACTTACGATAGTATTTATTGATAATGCCATGAATCTCATAGACGGCATAGATGGTTTATGTGCCAGTCTTTCTCTTCTAGCATTAGTAGGATTTCTGCATTTCTTTTGGCATGAAGGGCTTTACATTTATTGTATTCTAGTCGTTGGATTAGCCGGGGTACTCATTCCTTATCTTTATTTCAATGTTTTTGGCAAGACAGAGAAAAACCTAAAAATATTTATGGGAGACAGTGGAAGTCTTACTTTAGGATTTATACTTGGCTTCCTCTTTGTCAAGTATACTATGGTTAATCGAGCTGTAATGCCTTTCTGTGAAACTCGCATGCCTATAGCTTTTTCCTTACTTATTGTTCCAACATTTGATGTCGTGAGAATCATCATTCATCGAATAAAGATTCATCAACCGATTTTCAAAGCTGACAAAAGTCATATACATCACAAACTGATGCGAGCTGGATTAACAATGCACCAAGTACTAATTTTCATAATATTACTTGCAATTACCTTCCTAATCATTAATGCATTATTATATCCCCTGATCGGGTTTACCATGATATTCTTGTTGGACATAGTTCTATACACTATGTTCCACGTCACCCTTAACGCTTTTATGGCTAAAAAATAAAGAAGAGCAATCACATGAAAAGAATTTTCGACTGCATTCTTGCACTTCTCTGTTTGATAATCTTTTCACCCATCTTTGCCCTTTGTGCTCTTGCAATCCGCTTAGAGGACGGACTACCTGTGATATATAGTCAAGAACGTATCGGGCTACACGGAAAACCTTTTAAAATTTATAAATTCAGAAGCATGAGGATGGATGCGGAAAAAGATGACAAGCCGCAACTATTGGAAACTGACGGAGATGATAGGCTAACGCACGTAGGTCGTTTCTTGCGCGAGCACCATCTTGACGAACTTCCTCAGTTATGGAATGTCTTTAGGGGAGATATGGCTTTTGTTGGGCCAAGACCCGAGCGTAAGTTCTATATCGACCAAATAATGAAG
>Ga0172378_10006868_pt1 | contig 10614 bp, 11 predicted proteins | sample GrowelOW332metaG_FD_119755 | JGI IMG/M metagenome (GOLD analysis project Ga0172378, IMG submission 119755) | Groundwater microbial communities from an aquifer near a municipal landfill in Southern Ontario, Canada - Pumphouse #3_1 metaG | ecosystem: Environmental > Aquatic > Deep subsurface >... | reverse complement strand
GAAGGAAGCGACCACTTGCTCGATCAAAGCGCCATACTCTTCCTGCCAGCCTTCAAAGTAAACCATTGGATGCAGGTGGAAGCCGATGATCCTTCCCTTGTCGCGTGCACGCTTTGCAGCCTCCAGGCGTTGCTTTAGTGTAGAGGTGAGGTGTTCCTCCTTCTCGATGATGGTCACAGCATTGAGCGACCAAGTCGAGATGATATTGCTTGGTAGCTCGAGCTGTAAATAGTCGCTGCGGTGGCTCTTGGTCTTCAGCTCGATGATCAAGGAGGGATAGCGCCTGGCAAGGATTGCCAACGCTTCGAGTGTGCCGTAGTCGTTTCCCCAAAGAAGTGAATCGCTGCTCTGCCCGGTCCCTATATGCCAGCAATCCTCATCCAAAACCAACTCGCCCAACCTCTGCTTCAGGTTTTGTACTACCTTGATCTCGTGGCTGTTGTAGAACGATTGGATGGAGCAGTAGCTGCAGCCGTATGCACATTGCTGTACGACATCGAGGGTCTTGAGGTTGCAGCAACGAGTTTTCTCTCCCTCTACCGGACAGGGACAGCGGCCCATCAGGGTGCTTGAGGAGACAAAGAGGCTTTTGTATTTGTCCGGCAACCGTTGTAGGGGGAAGAAATCCTGGTAGGACGTGGGCTTTGCCCGCTCTGTCTGCATCCTGTTTTGATGGTTTGCGAGCAAGGCATTTGTGCGTTGCTTGTCACTGAGATGATCGCAAGCTCCCTCATCGATCCAACGCTCCAGCGGCCCAAGCTTCCACATGGCCAAGTCGGCGCAGTTTTCAACTAGCTGGCGTTGCTGCTGGAAGGTGAAATGATACCGGCTTTGTAGGTCTGAAAGGTAGTGTTGCTCGGATAATGGAAGCGTGGCAAAAAGAGGATGATTCATGGCAGGTATTGTAGCGGGTGTGGATTGCCAAAACAAGGGGAGCTGGCTATGCTCATACTCGTATGAAGAAGAAACCAGAAGAGCAGACAGTCTACCACAGTGAGTCCGAAATTGAGAATTTCGGAAGTATTGTTGCCGAGGGGCTGGAACCCTCCAAGCAGGCCAAGGAACTGCCACACCAAAGCGGTGTCTATCTGATGAAGGATAGCAAGGACACCATCATTTATGTAGGTAAAGCCAAAGACCTGCGTAAGCGTGTCACCATCTACTTCCTTGCCAATAGAAGTCCCAAGACAGCTGCATTGGTTTCGAAAATTGCACGTATCGACCATATTATTACAGGAAACGAGTACGAGGCCCTGGTTCTCGAAAACAACCTGATCAAGAAGTACTCCCCGCGGTACAACATCTCGCTCAAGGATGGTAAAAGCTATCCGATCATCCGCATCACCAACGAACCGTTTCCCAAGGTATTCAAAACCAGACGATTCATCGACGATGGATCAACCTACTACGGGCCGTATCCCGATGCAGGCAAACTCGAGCTCTACCTTGACCTGATCGCCAAGCTCTTTCCCCTCAGACGCTGCGGGACTCCGCTGAAAAAGAGGGACAAGCCTTGCCTGTATTACCATATCGGTTTGTGTCTGGGCCCTTGTGCAGGCTTGGTAACCGTGGAAGAGTACAACAAATCCATTACCGCAGTTAAGAACCTGTTGGAAGGGAAAACCGATGCCCTCATTGCACGCTTGGAAGAAGAGATGCAACATGCGAGCAAGGCTCTGAATTTCGAGGAGGCAGTGATAAAGCGTGATCAGATTGCTGCCATCAAGGCGATTGAGTCAGGCCAGCAGGTCCAAGACTTCTCCCAAGAGAGCCGCGATTATGCTGCAATTGAGATGCGATATCCGTTGTGCACGATCAGTCTCATGCAGATGCGCAGCGGCCAGCTGATCGGACGGGCATTGTACCGTGCCGAAACCTTCGGTGATGAGACAGAGACGCTGCTCAACTTCTTGGTGCAATATTATGCCGATGGCCTGAAATTGCCGCAGTTCCTGTATGTCTCCCACGAGATTGATGTGAATCTCATCAGGCGATACTTTTTTGAACAACTGGGCGGAAGGCTGGAAGTTTCTCTTCCTTTGGATGGAAAGCACTTCCGTATTTTGAGAATGGCCAGGGAGAATGCCATCAGGGATGTAGAGAAACGCCTGAAGAGCAGGGATAATACCAAAGCCTTGGATGATCTGGCCGAGGTCTTGGGATTGACATCCCCTCCCTCATTGATCGAAGGCTTTGACATTGCTCAACTTGCGGGCAAGTATACCGTCGCGTCCCTCATATCCTTCCGCGATGGTAATCCTGACAAGCCGAACTATCGCAGGTACAACATCAAGAGTCTGGAAGGGAAGATTGACGACTACGAATCCATCAGGGAGGCGGTTGCCCGCAGATACACCAAGATTCTCAATGAGAATTTGGAGCGTCCCGACCTTCTGATCATCGATGGCGGTTTGGGGCAGGTCAATGCGGCACGTCAGGTCTTGGACGATTTGGGAATGTTCGAAATTCCCATCATCGGTCTTGCCAAAGAAAATGAGACCATCGTGTTCGATGACGAGCGAAAGGATCTGCAGCTTCCCGAGGACCATGAGGCCCTGCGCCTGGTAATGGCAGTGCGGGATGAATGTCACCGATTTGCCACCAGTGCCAATCAGGCCGCACGCAGCAAGGAAGCCTCCTTCCGCGTCCTGGAATCGGTACAGGGCATCGGGAAGAAGCGCAGCGAGCAGCTGATGAAACAGTACGGAAGCTTGGAGGCTTTGCTTGCAAAGACTGCCGAGGAACTGGCAAAGGAAACCTCGCTTCCCCTGCCGGTTGCCCAGCGGTTGCTCAAGCAGCTTACGCTCTAAAACGAGGCAAACGTCGCCTGGCTGAGTGCTTTCCCCTTACCCTTGATAATGCGATAGAGCAGCCGTTCCAGAACCAAGGGAGTGAGCTCACTGCTTGCTTCCTTGACTTGGATGTCTGCCTCGGCCAAGGCTGTGATGATCAGGCGGATCGAGGCAAGGTCGTAGGCCAAGGTGGCGTCATGGTAGGTGGTTCTATCCTTGGGCTTGCGAATGGCGGATACTTTACCCTGTACATTCGCCTTGGAAAAGGCCTCCGACTCAGAGCTGCCGAGGCTTATCTCCTCTGCGATGGAAAGCAGGCGCCGGAATTGCCAAAGCAAGCCACTGACGAGAAGTATCGGTGTTTGGCTGTCCCCGCTTCCTAGCATGGCCGAGAGAGATTTCAGGCTCTGTTTCAAGTCGCAACGGGCAATGAGGGGGAAAAGGGTGAAAGCATCCTCCTGGCGGCTGTGATGGATATACGTCTGTACATCCTCGTCACTGATCGGACGACCTTTCTCCCCGATCTGCCAAAAGAGTCCCAGCTGATTGCATATGGTCCTCAATTCCTGGGTATTGTCTTCGGTCATGTCCATCAACAAGTCTACTGCGTCAGCGGTGATCGAAAGCCCCATACGTCGGAAATGATTGCGAATCCAATCCGCTTTCTGGGTTTCCAGGAGGTCGTAGAAAATTTTGGTGTTCTGCTTTGGCACCAATTTCATGATTTTTTGCGATACCGATAGTTCGCTGGAGAGAATGACCAAGGTAGCTGTATCAACCGGATGTGCCAAATAGTCAGCAAGAGCCTGGACAAGGGAAGAACTCATACTGTCGGCTTGGCTGAGCATGACTAAGCGATAGTCACTGAACAGCGAGTTGTTGTTCAGGACGGTAAAAATCTCCCCATTCTCCGTCTCGAAAGGGTAGAAGCGGGAGAGCTCGATTTCATTGCCGTACTCGGTTCTGAGGCGGGTGCGGATATCCTTCAGTTCTTGTTCTTTTGCCCCGGCCTCAGGGCCGAGGAGTAGGTAAGCCCGTTCACTCATGCGTACGTACGGATCAACAAGTGAAGCTTGCCGTGAATCTTGCAGGAGCGGGTGATGATCGGCCCCATGGATGCATTGGCCGGCCGCAACTCAATATAGCCGTTTGAAGGATAGTAGCCCTTGAGCGTAATGCCCGGTTCGTCCTCTCCTACCGTTGCAGCAATGATTTCTCCCGTTTCGGCAACTTCGCACTTCTTGATAATGGCTATATCACCATCGAAAATACCTTCATCGATCATGCTCTCGCCGCGGACTTTCAAGGCAAAATAGGTATTGCGGGTGTTCCTGAGCATGGTTGCAGGCAAGCTGAGCACATACTCGGTATTCTCCTCGCTCATCAGCGGCTTTCCGGCTGCAATGGAGCCGATGAGGGGAACTTGAATCATCTCCTCCCGGGGAAAGAACTCCTGACCGATGACCTCGATCGAGCGGGAAATCCCACCGGTGGTCTTGATGACTTGTTTAGCCTCAAGAGCCTTCAGATGGTCGTGGGCTGCCTTGACCGAGAATTTGAAGTGGTCGGCGATATCCCTGACGGACGGGGCGTAATTATTCTGTTTGATGAATGTGCTGATGAATGTAGCAACATCCTTCTGCCGTTCGGTTAGCTCGCGCATCTCTTACTCCTCAAACCTGTTCTCGAACAGCGTCTGTATGGCATCGGCCATTTGCTGTTCGTCCGGACCTTCACAGGTCATGACGATGGTACTCTGATGAGTTGCCCCCAGGGTGATGATGCCCATGATGGACTTCCCATTGATTTTCATATTTTCCTTCTCCAGGTAAAGCTCGCTTGCATATTTATTTGCCAACTTGACAATTGATGCAGCGGGCCTGGCATGGATGCCTGCCCTGTTGAAGACCTTTAGTTCCCTGGTGACCATCAAAATGTCTCCTCATTGATATAATACATCTTGCGTGCTGATTCACTCTCCAGCCATTTGAGAACACTTTGGTCGAATTCCTTGGCAGAGTAATACCCGAGCTTTTTCAGTCGCTCGTTTCGTGCTGCAGTTTCAATAATGACCGGAATGTTTCTTCCCGGCTTCACAGGAATTTCCACCTTGGGAATGGAAATTCCCAGATAGGTATCCTCAAGCGTAGCCTCTCCGACCCGGTCGTAATTTTTCTTTGCATCCCATGGTTCAAGGTGAATGGCTAGCTGGACCTGCTTGCGGTCGCGGATTGCCCCGACACCATAGAGATTGGCAAGATTGATGATACCCAGTCCCCGTATTTCCATATGGTGGGCGAGCAGAGGATTTTCTCCATACCGATGAGGTAGTTGTCACTGATGTTTCGCAGTTTTACCGTATCATCGCTGATGAGCCGGTGTCCACGTTCAATGAGTTCCAAGGCGGTCTCGCTTTTGCCGACTCCGCTTTCACCGGTAATGAGGACCCCTATGCCGTAGACCTCAACAAACACCCCGTGAATGGTTTGGGTCGGGGCAAAAACCTCGTCGAGGGTCTGGTACAGGCGTCTTGAAAAGTCTGATGAGATGAGATTTGTCTTCAGGATTGCCGTACCGGTCTCTTCTGCAAGTTCGATGATTTTGGCGCTGGGATGTCCGTCATCACAAAATACACAGCAGGGAATATCATAGCTGAAAAGCTTTTCCACACTCTCAAAGTGCAACTCACTCTCCAGTTTTTCCAAATATACCTGTTCTCCTCGGCCGAATACTTGGATGGAGTTGTTGCTGAACTCCTCAAAGAATCCTGAAAGAGGCAGACCGGGCCGGCTTATCTTACTTGTGGTGATTTTCTTGGAAAGGCCGGTCCTGCCAGCCATGCAGCTGAGCCGTAGGTGGTTATGTTCTTTCAAGTCCAGATCCAATAGGTCCAGAACGGTAAAATCAGGCATGCCGTACTCCTCATCCGTACCTTGTACAAGTACGCATTTACTATACAATTGTTGATGCTCTTTCGCAAGTGCAAAAGGAAGGAGGTAGTAATATACTAGGATTTCAATAGCTCTTTCAGAAATAATTAACTACTTATAATAAATATAGATAAAATTTGGTAATTCAAGAGTAGCTTTGTTCGTTACATTTGTCCATTGACGATTGGTCTGCCAAGCCTTATCCTTAGAGTATGACCATAGTCAAAGGAGGGCTTATGAATTTGACTGTCAGAGGCATCCGTTACAACCCAAGTGATGAGACCCGTGCGTTTTTGGACAAGAAACTCCAAAAGCTGCTATTTGCCGAAGGGTACCTGCATGATCTGGACATCGTGATGACACGAGAAACAGAAGGTCAAGGGTTCCATTTGGACGCAAAGCTCCATTTCTCTTGGGGTACCATCAAGATGGTCAGCTATGATTGCTACGAGCTGTATGAGGGAATCGAATTGTTGACAGACAAGATCGAGGCCACAGCTCGAAAGGAGAAAAGCAAAATCAAGGAACATTAGAACGATGTATCAATCATTGAATAGGGAAGGGGCGCGAAAGCGCCCCTTCAGTCTTAGTTGGTCCCTCTGATGAACGAGGGATCGATATTCAGTTCATTGCGATACTTGGCAACGGTCCGACGTGCCACCGAAATGCCCCGTTCCTTGAGAATGTCCGAGATCTTCTGGTCTGAAAGAGCCTTTTCTCCCTGATGCTCCTCAAGTATTTGGCGGATGGTTTCCTTTGCTGCCTGTTTGGACAGCTCCGCACCTTCTTCCCCTACCGCGTTGCTGAACAGTTTCTTGACGGGGATGATGCCCCAGTCGGTATCAATCCATTTAGCGGTAGAAATTCTGCTTACCGTCGTCTCGTGCACTCCAATCTGTGCAGCAACTTCTTTTTGCGTCAACGGCTTTATATATTGAGGACCGAAGAGGAAGAAATCCTGCTGCCAAGTCAGCAACACTTGGGCCAAACGATATAATGTCTGGTTGCGAACCTGAATTTGAAAAATCAGAGAATTGGCGCTCTTGAGTTGGTTTTGAATGTATTGCTGTGCTTTTTTTGCCTCATCGGTGTTGCCCAAATCCTCTGCCAATGACTCAAACTCCGTATTGACCCTGAGGTCGGGAAGTGATGAGTTGTTCATGCTCAGCACCAGTTCCCCATCCTCAGCCTTGATGCTGAGGTCGGGGATTACAAACTGCTGCGGTCCACTGGCAAACCCTTGGCCGGGAAACGGTGTTAGGGTTTTTAGGAAAGAGTACAGGGCATCGAGCTCTTCTTCATCGATACCCAAATTCTTCGCCACTTGACTCTGCTTGTTCGCACGCATCAATTCAAGGTTGTCATTGACCAATGCCTTGAAATGCTCCATATCTGCATCCTTCAGCCCTTTGAGCGTAGCTTGCAGAATGAGCGATTGTCTCCAATCCTTCACTCCAACGCCTGCCGGCTCAAACTGATGAATGATTTTCAAAAGCTTTTGCAGATGTACCGCTTGCGCTGAGGTTAAAAAATCCGATGGGTCTTCAATGAAGAATCCGTTGGAATCAATATTGGTGATCAGGATTTCGCCTACGGTGTACTCCTCATCGGTGAGTGATTCACAGCCCAATTGACTGAGTAGGTGTTCCTGCAACGTTTCCTCTTCAGAGAGGGCATTTTCCATGAACATCTGCTGGCGATCACTTGCTTCATTGTCGTATCCGCCATAATCGCTGCCGTAGCTGGAAGAGTCGGAATAGGTGTCGTCGCTGCCGCTGGACTCCTTTTTCTGCTTTTGCTGCGCAAAGCGTTCATATGAGACTTCCCAGCTGGAAGGCAACTCGAGTGCTGGGTTCGATTCTATTTCGCTCTTGATTTTCTGTTGCAGTTCAGCCAAGGGTAGGGCCATCAGCTCGAATGATTGGAGCAGTTGGGGGCTGAGTTTGAGTTGCTGTTTCTGGGAGAGCGAAAGGTTTGGTGAAAGTTCCATCAAGATTCCTCCCCAAATTCTTGTCCAAAGTAGATATCTCGTGCGATTTGGTTGGAAAGCAATTCTTCACGGCCTCCCGACACAAGAATGGTGCCAGCGTTGATAATATAGCTGCAGCTGGTTATTGAAAGGGTATCGCGTACATTGTGGTCGGTAAGCAGTACCCCGATGCCCCGAGCTGCAAGAATTCTGATGATGGCCTTGATCTCATACACTGCTTTCGGATCGATACCGGCAAAGGGTTCGTCCAGCAGGAGGAACTGGGGATTGGAAGCCAATGCACGGGCGATTTCAGTTCTCCGACGCTCCCCCCCGCTTAGGGTGTATCCCTTTTGTTTTCGCACTTGATCGATACCGAATTCACTAAGCAGTTCATTGACACGATCTTCCTGTTGCGCATGGGAAAGATCTCGTCGAGTTTGGGCAACCAGACGGATGTTGTCCTCCACGCTGAGCTTGCGGAATATCGAAGGTTCTTGCGGCAGGTAGGAGAGCCCCCGCTTGGATCGCTGATACATCGGCAATTCGGTAATATCCTCCCCATTAAGGAGGATGGTTCCCATCTTTGCCTTCAAAAATCCAACAATCATATAGAAGGTTGTCGTTTTTCCTGCTCCATTGGGACCGAGAAGGCCGATGATCTGTCCGGATTGCATTGAGAAGGAAACATCCTTGACAACTTCCTTTTTCCCATAGGCTTTAGCAAGGTTTCGTACTTCCAGGACGCTGGTGAAGAGTTCAGCCATTAATGACCCCCTTAATGGCGCCATCCATGGAAATCTCCTCAGTCTCGAGGTCCACCGTGATGCGTTCTGCTTCATATCGGTCACCGGACCAGTCGATGGTTGCCTTGCCTTTGAGTTCAAGCTCCTGCCCGACGCGGTCAAAGCGCAGTGCATCGGACTTGCAGACCATGGCCCCGCTGTCGGTATGTTTAAAGAGGCGGACTTCCACCTGCAGGAGTACTTCCCCCTTCTGTAGGGCGAACTGTAGAACGAAAGCCGTGGCATGGACCTGGTTGACGCTGTCATCCAACTCCACAAAGCCATCAATGAGGATTAACTCCTCCTCCCTGTCATAGAACAGATTCTGAGCCAAAACCTGAATGCCACGCTCGTTGTCGATGAGTCTGACAGCCTTGGTGCAGGTGACATAGCGAAAGTCGCTGCCTGAGAGAACGATTTGGTCGGCTTTGAGTTCGATCGAGCCGCTTTTGATCTGGGCACCGCCGCCGAGTGTGATGGTTTGGAAACCCTGTTGCATGCTCATGCGGGTGCTCCCGCCGGAAAAGCTGATCTCATTCGCAAAAAGCAGGGAACACACCGATAGGATGCACATCAAAAGGCATAGTCGCTTCATAGGAGCACCACCCCCTCAAGTACCTGCTCGAAGGTAACGATGGAAGTAGCAAGATCCGCCCTAAGCCCGATGCCCCGCACGCGTTTGTTTCCCTCGTAGGTGACCGTTACTTCTGTTTGCTCTTCACTGACCAGCATTTCTGACTCGTGGAGCCATCGCAGATGTTCAGCCTCGATGAGGAAGTTCTGGTCGATTTTCTCGACGCTCACGGCTCCTTGCAACTGTGCATCGTAGCTCTGCAAGTCAACGGTCGCTGTATCGGCAGAGCCTTGCAACACAAGAGTTCCTTGAGCATCCTTCTGAGAAAATGTCAGGTCGGAGACAACCCCTGTATGGGACTGGTCGTAGAGGGCAATCTGGCCCGCAACGACCGTGAGGGGAGTATCTTCTCCTCTGTCAAGAACGTAGGTTGCGTTGGTCAAGACAAGGTCCGGCAGTTCCACCGAGCGCACCAATGCGGCCTGCTCGGGGGAGAGTGAACAGGCAACAAAGAATAAGGATGCAAGAACCATGCCAAGAAGCTTTTTGCTCATACAGTGAGTATACAAGCGCTATCGGCTTTGGGCAATCTCAATCTTGGCCCTCTTCTGAGAGGATTCGTTCCACTACCGGCAGGTATTGCTTTTGTGAACGTCTGAAATACAGCCAGACACCGACAAATCCAAGACCGATGAAAGACAGTGCCAAAAGGAAAGAACTTCCTTCCGAGAAATTCAGCATCTGGGCAAGGTAGTACCCGATAGGAAACAGGGCGAGGGGAGCTATGAGTGTGATGAGCGTCCCGATAATGGTTCTTGAGGGTTTGAGATAAATCTGGATTGATTGGCCTGACTGTACAGACAGCTCATTTTTGTTCCATGCTTCAAATCGCTTGCCCTTGGTATTGCAGAAAGCTTCTCCCTTGCAGCCATTGCAGGCCGAACTGGTACAGGAGACTTCCAGCATATCTGGTGAAAGAATTTTAGTTACGGTTACAATCTCATACATGCTTATTCCTCCTTACCCTCTACCGGGATTCGTATGGTTTCGATTGCAGTGGCTTTGCCGTCATCGGCTATATCCACCAGAACGCCGACCAAAGCCAAGTCATCCCAGCACTCTTGACTGCGGGTGGGAATCTGGGTGATGTACTTCTCTATTTCCACTTTGCTATCAAACCCTCCGACGCTGAGCTGGCTTCCGCATCGGCCATTGTCCGAGATATAGGCAGTGCCACCCTTTAGGATAGCCGCATCGGCGCTGAGGACTTTGGTGTGTGTTCCGATCACCGCACTCGCTTTTCCATCGAGCATAAAGCCCATCGACAGCTTTTCAGCAGTCGGGGAAGCATGGAACTGAACCAAAGATATGGCTTGGTCTTCTTTTGCCTTGTCTACCAAAATCTGGGCAAGGCTGAAGGCATTGGAGAGGTGGGTCCTGGGGAAATCGGCATTTCCCAGAATGTTGATGACACAGACTTTCTGGTCCTTGACCGTCAGATAGCGAACCCCCCGTCCAGGATTCTGCTGTGGATAGTTTGCAGGTCTCAGAATGGATGGGTTCT
>Ga0172378_10006866_pt1 | contig 10614 bp, 7 predicted proteins | sample GrowelOW332metaG_FD_119755 | JGI IMG/M metagenome (GOLD analysis project Ga0172378, IMG submission 119755) | Groundwater microbial communities from an aquifer near a municipal landfill in Southern Ontario, Canada - Pumphouse #3_1 metaG | ecosystem: Environmental > Aquatic > Deep subsurface >... | reverse complement strand
ACATAAATATCTGCAGGAACATAAACTCCAGCCAAATGTCCAATATGAACTCCTCCATTTGCATAAGGAAGAGCAGTTGTTACGTTAAAACGTTTAAATTTCTTTTCTTTATCTGTGTATGTCATAAATTATTTTGTTTTTTCTTCTTATTTATTTCTTCAACAAAAAAGCGAAGGAATGTTTATTTATAAATTATGTTGAAAGGAAAAATCAAGTTGCAAAGGTAGTAAAATAATAGAAATAATTAAAAATTGTCTCAAAATGAGTTGGAATAGACTTATATATCCAAATTTAAAGGAAAAGATATTTGATTGTATAAAGAAAGCCTTAATTAAAACTTGCTAAACTTCTTTTTAATCTAAATAAACTAAGTTTAGAACTATTTAAACTTGATTTTAATCTCAATTTCATGGCATGAAGTTTTTCAATTCATGCCATGAATTACTCGAAATCATGCCATGAATTGCTTGGAATCATGCCATGAAATGGGTCAATTCATGCCATGAATTCAATTAAATCATGCCATGAATTCGAGAATATCATGCCATGATTCTTACATCAAATCCTTATTTAATTAGATAAAAGCTTGATTTACTTAGATTTTAATAAGACTTTTTTACTTCTTTTAAAGGACTATTTTTAGCTAAAAAAAGATATGTTTTTTATAGGCAAAAAATAAAGGGATTGTAAGTTAATACAACCCCTTCGTATTTTCAACCATTATGAATAATGATTTATTTTAAAATATTATTATCTGTCCCAGCAAGCACAAAGGTTTCTGTCGCCAAAAGCATCATCAACCCTTGAGGAAGTAGGCCAATACTTATCGTCATGTTCTAATGGGAAAGCTGCTTCTTGTCTTGAGTAAGGTCTATCCCAGCTTTCTGCACAAACAACTTGCATTGTGTGAGGGGCATTTTTAATTAAGTTGTTTTCCTTATCTGCTTTTCCGTCTTCAATATCCTTAATTTCTTTTCTAATTTGAATTAAAGCATCGCACAAACGGTCCATTTCTGATAAAGGTTCTGACTCAGTTGGTTCAATCATAAGAGTTCCATGAACAGGGAAAGCAACAGTTGGGGCATGGAAACCATAGTCCATTAAACGTTTTGCAATATCTCCACATTGAACACCACTTGTTAAGCTGAAAGGATTGCAGTCCATAATCATTTCGTGAGCAACCATTCCATTTTTGCCAGTATAAAGAATCTTATAATCTGTGCTTAAACGAGCCTTAATGTAATTTGCATTAAGGATAGCATAACGAGTAGCCTCAGTCAAACCATCTAATCCTAAAAGTTTAAGATATCCATAAGTCATTGTAAGAGCCATTGCAGAACCATAAGGAGCACCAGCAACTTGAGAGCCATGTTTTCCCCCTGTTTCAAAACAAATATGATTAGGAAGATAATCCACAAGCTTTTCGTTAACACCAATTGGACCAACTCCAGGACCACCACCTCCATGAGGAATAGCAAAAGTCTTATGAAGGTTTAAGTGGCAAACGTCAGCTCCCATAAATCCAGGAGAAGTTAATCCAACTTGAGCATTCATATTAGCTCCGTCCATATAAACCAAACCTCCATTATCGTGAATAATCTTTATGATTTCCAAAATACCTTCTTCAAATACTCCGTGAGTAGAAGGGTAGGTAACCATCAAACAAGAAAGATTTTCTTTGTTGGCAACTGCCTTTTCTCTTAAATCTTCAATGTCAATTTCTCCTTCAGAGGTTGATTTAATAACAATAATATCCAATCCAGCCATAGCTGCAGAAGCAGGATTTGTTCCATGAGCAGAAGCAGGGATTAAACAAACTTTACGGTTTTCTTGTCCGTTAGCTTTTTGGTAGTTTCTAATTGTCATTAATCCAGCATACTCACCAGCAGCACCAGAATTTGGTTGAAGACTTACTTTTGCAAACCCAGTAATTTCGGAAAGAATCATATCCATATTATCAATCATCTCCAAATAACCTTGAGTTTGATTTTTAGGAGCAAAAGGATGAATGCTTCCAAACTCTACCCAAGTAAAAGGAATAACTTCGGCAGCAGCATTAAGTTTCATTGTACAGCTTCCAAGTGGAATCATTGCCCTGTTTAGAGAAAGGTCTTTAATTTCAAGTTTCTTCAAGTAACGCATCATATCTGTTTCGCTATGATACTTACTGAAGACTTCTTCTTTTAAAAATTCACTCTTACGCAATAAGCTTTCTGGAATAATTCCTTTTGAGCATTCTCCATTGCAAGACACTGCTTTATGTTCTTTATTAACAGAAGACGCAAAAACTTCAAGAATTGAATTAATATCTTCAATTGATGTTGTTTCATCAATACTTATTGTAAGGTGATTTTCATCAAGGATATTGAAGTTCATTTGTTTTTCAATTGCCTTTTTGCAAACAATTTCAGAAGAAACAGGAGTTTCGAAATGTAAAGTATCGAAGAATACCTTATTTAATTGTTTGAAACCATAAGCAGAAGCTTCCTTAGAAAGAAGACCTGCAAGACAATGAATATCTTTAGCAATTTCTTTAATTCCTTCTTGTCCATGATAGGCTGCATATTGTGCCGCAACAATTGCAACAAGAGCAGATGCAGTACAGATGTTAGATGTTGCTTTTTCTCTCTTTATGTGTTGTTCTCTTGTTTGAAGAGCTAAACGGAATGCTTTGTTTCCTTGAGCATCAACAGTTAATCCAACAATTCTTCCGGGCATATTTCTCTTGAAAGTATCTGTACAAGCAAAATAACCAGCATGAGGTCCACCGTATCCCATTGGAACTCCAAATCGTTGAGTATTTCCACAAACAACATCAGCTCCCAATTCTCCTGGAGGAGTTAATAATGCCAAAGAAAGAATATCAGCAACGAAAGCAACAAAAATATTCTTTTCTTTTGCTTTATCAGTGAAATTTGAATAATCATTTACTTCTCCAAAAAGATTTGGATATTGAAGTATTGCTCCAAAGAAAGTATTATCTAATTCTATTTCCTTTGGGTTGCCAACAACAAGTTCAATTCCCTTAGGAAGAGCTCTTGTTTTGATAACTTCTAAGTTTTGCGGGAAAAGAGATGAATCAACGAAGAATTTAATAACATTATTCTTTTGTTGTTCTCTTGAACGAGAACCATAGAACATTAGCATTGCTTCAGCTGCAGCTGTTGCCTCATCAAGCATTGATGCATTTGCAATTGGCATAGCTGTTAAAGAACAAATTGTTGTTTGGAAGGTGAATAAAACTTCAAGTCTTCCTTGAGAAATTTCTGCCTGATAAGGAGTGTAAGCTGTATACCAACCTGGGTTTTCCAAAATGTTTCTTTGTAATACTCCTGGAGTAATTGTATTGTAATAGCCCATTCCAATATAGGACTTAAAGATTTTATTCTTTGACGCTAATTCTTTCATATGAGTTATGTACTCATACTCATTCATTCCTTGAGGAAGGTTTAGAGGTTGTTTTAATCGAATTGCAGATGGAATTGTTTTGTCAATTAGTTCATCAATAGAGCTAACCCCAATAACGTCAAGCATCTTTTGAATATCGTGAGCTTGAGGTCCATTATGCCTTTTTGCGAAATTGTTTGTTATCATTTTTATATTAATATTTATTTTGTTTATACATTTTATCTATGGGCTTTCTTATCTTTTCCCGTTGTTTTGAAAGAGAATATCCAAGAGTAATTAGAAGAGGAATTCTTTTTGAGCGAGGAACATTAAGCAAATCTTTTACCTTCTTTTCATCAAACCATCCAATCATACATGTTCCCAAGCCCAAAACGGATGCTTGAAGACAAAACTGATTGGCAGCAATTCCAATATCAATTAAAGGATATTCTTTATCTTTAACAACAGAACCAATCTTTGAAGTAAGATTAGGTTTTTCCAAAACAATGGCAATAATAACTGGTGCTTGAACTGCAAAATTATTCATTCCAAGTTCCGAAGCAGCATTTTCAACTTTTAGTCTTAGTTCATCATCTTCCACAACAATGAATGTCCATGGTTGACTATTGCATGCAGAGGGAGAAAGTCTTGCCGCTTCAATGCATTGCATAATTTTCTCCTTTTCAACAGGAGTTGAACTGTATTTTCTGTCGCTTTGGCGTTGAAGAATAAGAGATTGAAAATCCATATTTATTCTTAATTAAATTGAAGCAGAAATAAATTCTCCGTCAGCTTTTACTTTCTTTATCAATCCTTGAAGAACTGTTCCAGGGCCAACTTCAATAAATGTTGTAGCTCCGTCTTCAACCATTGCTAAAGAGATTTGAGTCCAACGAACAGGAGCAGTTAATTGTTTAATTAAGTTTTCTTTAATTTCTTTTGCCTCAGTCATTGGCTTTGCGTTTACATTTTGGTAAACAGGACAAATAGGAGTATTGAAATTAGTATTTTCAATAGCCTTAGCCAATTCTTCTTGAGCAGGCAACATTAAAGGAGAGTGGAAAGCACCACCAACAGTTAATGGTAAGGCACGTTTAGCTCCAGCTTCCTTCATTAAAACACAAGCTTTTTCAATTCCTGCAACAGAACCAGAAATAACTAATTGTCCAGGACAATTGTAATTTGCTGCAACAACAACTTCATCTTCTATTGAGGCACATATATCTTCAACAACCTTATCATCCAAGCCTAAAACAGCAGCCATAGTTGAAGGAACGGCTTCGCAAGCTTTTTGCATAGCATTTGCACGAGCAGCAACCAAACGCAAACCATCTTCAAACGTCATAGCCTTTGCAGCTACTAATGCAGAAAACTCTCCAAGAGAATGTCCAGCAACCATATCTGGTTTAAAATCATTTCCCAAAGCATGAGCAAGAATAACAGAATGCAGAAATATAGCTGGTTGAGTAACTTTTGTTTGCTTTAAATCTTCAACTGTTCCTGAAAACATAAGATCGGTAATGCGGAAGCCTAATATTTCATTAGCCTTTTCAAACATTTCTTTTGCCAAAGGCAGATTATCATAAAGATCTTTTCCCATGCCAACGAACTGAGCACCTTGACCAGGGAATACATACGCTTTTTTCATATATCAAATTAATTTTAATATTAAATAGGTTGCAAATTTAAGATAATTTTTTAGATTTAATACAGAATAAATCCTAAATCAAAGATAATGAATTATAAACAAGAGATAAATAATTGTGTAAATGAATTCTTTTTCTGTTATTCCTTCTTATTTATTTAAAGAAAATCCATAGCTAAAACCACATTAAAATGCTCTTGCTAATTTCTAAATTAGAAGAATTAATGTATTTTTGCAATTCGTTTTGAAATAAATAACTAAATATATTTGGAAAATGAGAAAAACAATTTTATTTACATTGATTATGACTATTACTTCAACAGTGTTAGTATCTCAACAAAAACCTAAGGCAGAAGCTCAGACAATTGAGAAAAATCCTTTGGTTATGGAGTGGAACACTCCTTATCAAACTCCTCCTTTCGAAAAAATTAAAACTGAGCATTACAAGCCAGCAATTGAATATGCTTTGGATATTGCAAAGAAAGAGGTTGATGCAATTATTAAAAACAAAGAAAAACCAAGTTTCGAAAATACTGTTATTGCGTTGGAACATGCAGGAAGTTTACTTAACAGAACTTTGGGAGTTTTCTTTAATATCAATGAAGCAAATACAAGCTCAGAGTTACAAAAGATAGCAGAGGATATTTCTCCAATGCTGACTCGTTATAGCAATGATATTAATATGAACCCAGAACTATTTGCAAGAGTAAAAGCTGTTTATGACCAAAGGGATGATATTCCTTTAACATTGGAACAAAGAATGCTTCTTGACAAATCATACAGAGGTTTTATTAAGAATGGTGCTTTATTAAAAGGTAAAGATAAAGAAGAGTTTCGTAAGATTTCTGAAGAACTTTCCCTAACAAGTTTGAAATATCAAAGAAATAATCTTGCTGACCAAAACGCTTATTCTTTAGTAATTAAAAATAAGAAAGACCTTACTGGATTGCCTCAATATGCTATTGATGCAGCAAAAGAAACAGCAAAGGAAAGAAAAGTTAAAGGATGGGTATTTACATTAGACTACCCAAGCTATATTCCTTTTATTACCTATGCAGACAATAGAGAATTGAGAAAAGAAATTTGGACTGCTTCAAATCGTGTTGCTAATAATGGGAATGAAAATGACAATAAGGAAAATGTTTTAAAGATTGCTAACTTACGTTTGCGTATGGCTCAAATCTTAGGCTTTTCTTCTTATGCGGAATATGCTCTTACTGATAGAATGGCAGAAAAACCAGCAAAGGTAATGTCTTTTATTGACAACTTATTAGAAGAATCAATGCCTTATGCTCAAAAAGATCTTAAAATGGTTACTGATTATGCTCAATCAAAAGGTTTTCAAGGAGAATTGCAACGTTGGGATTGGTCATACTGGCAAGAAAAACTTAAGAATGAAAAATATTCTATTAATCCTGAAATGACTAAACCTTATTTCCAATTAGAAAAGGTTAGAGATGGAATCTTTATGTTGGCAGATAAGCTTTATGGATTAGAGTTTAAAGAAAACAAAGAAATTGCAAAATATCATCCTGATGTTGTAACTTATGAGGTTTGGGATAAGGAGAGAAATAAATTTATGGCATTAATTTATATGGACTTCTTCCCAAGAGAATCAAAACGTTCAGGAGCATGGATGACTTCATTTAGAGAACAAAAAGTTATTGATGGAAATGATGTTCGTCCTCTAATTCAAATGGTATGTAATTTTACAAAACCAACTGCAAAAACACCATCTCTTCTAACTTTTGATGAATATTCAACATTCTTACATGAATTTGGACATTGTCTTCATGGAGTATTATCAGAATGTAATTATGAAAGCATTTCTGGAACATCAGTATATAGAGATTTTGTTGAACTTCCATCTCAAATTATGGAAAACTTTGCAACTGAAAAAGAATTCTTAGATTTGTTTGCTTCACACTACCAAACTGGAGAGAAAATTCCTCAAGAGCTTATTAACAAAATTAAAGCAAGTGAGCAATTCCTTGCAGGATATGTGAGCGTTAGACAACTTTTCTTAGGATTGGTAGATATGGGATGGAATAATATCTCTGCTCCAATTAGTGGAGATGTTGAAGCAATTGAAAGAAAAAGTTCACAAAAAGCAGAACTTTTACCAATTGTTCCAGGTTCAATTATGAGTACTCAATTTGGACATATATTTTCTGGGGGTTATGCAGCAGGATATTATAGCTACAAATGGGCTGAAGTTTTAGATGCTGATGCTTATTCAGTATTTAAAGAAAAAGGAATCTTTAATAAAGAAGTATCAAACTCTTTCCGTAAAAACATTCTTTCACAAGGAGGAAAGAAACACCCAATGGAACTTTATAAAGCTTTCCGTGGACACGAACCTTCAAATGAAGCTTTACTTAGAAGAAGTGGATTTATAAAATAATACCTTCAAAAAGTAAAATATAGAAAAGCACTTATAGAAATGTAAGTGCTTTTTTTATTTTAGCTGATATAATTCCTATATCTTTGCAAAATAAAGATTAGAAAAATTAATGCGATATTTTATTCATTTATCATATAATGGGACAAACTTTTGTGGTTGGCAGATTCAACCCAATGAGCCTTCTGTTCAAGAAACTATTGAAAAGGCATTGTTCTATATCTTAAAAGAAAAAATAAATATTACAGGTTGTGGAAGAACTGACACTGGAGTTCATGCCTTGAGTTATTATGCTCATTTTGACTTTAAGGAAATGACAAATGAAGAATTGGAAAAGCTAACATATAGATTGAATGCTTTCTTTTCTTATGACATAAGGATAATTTCAATAAAGAAAGTCAAAGATGACGCTCATGCACGATTTGATGCAATAAGTAGAACTTACAAATATTATATTGCAACCCAAAAACAACCTTTTAATAATGATTTTACCTACTATCTTCCACGTCCTTTAAATATTGAGAAAATGAATTTGGCTTGTAAGAAACTTCTTGCTTATACAGATTTTACAAGCTTTTCAAAACTACATACACAAGTAAATAATAATAATTGTACTATTAATTTTGCTTCTTGGGAAAAAGAGGGCGATTTATTGGTCTTTACAATTAATGCCAATAGGTTTTTAAGAAATATGGTAAGGTCAATTGTTGGAACAATGATAGAGGTTGGGTTGGAAAAGATAAATGTTGAAGAGTTTTGCAAAATCATTGAAGAAAAGAATAGATCTTCGGCAGGTGTTTCCGTTGCAGCTAAAGCTCTTTTCTTATTTGATGTGGTTTATGAAAAGGGAATTTTCTTAGACTTTTAAATTGCTATATAAATAATAAGTTGTAATTTTGTTGAACTTTTATACTAAATAAAAACAAAATTTTATAGATATGAATGATATAAATTGGTCAGGCCTACCTTTTGGCTATTACAAAACAGATTGGAATGTACGTTGCTATTACCGTAATGGTAAATGGGGTGAATTAGAATTTACTCAATCAGAAGAAATAACAATGCATATGGCTGCAACTTGTCTTCATTATGGACAAGCTGGTTTTGAAGGAATGAAAGCTTTTAGAGGAGTTGATGGTAAAATCCGTTTATTCCGTCCTTACGAAAATGCTAAGCGTATGTTTCGTACTGCAGAAGGAATTATGATGGCACCAGTTCCAGAAGATTTATTTGTGAAAGCATGTGTTGAAGTTGTTAAAAGAAATGAAAGATTTGTTCCACCAGCAGGTTCAGGAGCATCTTTATACCTTCGTCCATTATTAATTGGAACAGGAGCTGAAGTTGGTGTTAAGCCAGCAGATGAATACTTATTTATGGTATTTGTTGGACCAGTTGGACCTTACTTTAAGGCAGGATTTAAGCCAGTTAAATTCCAAATTGTAGAAGATTTTGATCGTGCAGCTCCACTTGGAACTGGAACATTTAAAGTCGGTGGTAACTATGCTGCTTCTTTAAAATCAGGACAAAGAGCTCATGATGAAGGATTCTCAAATTGTATTTATTTAGACGCAATTCACAAAAAATATATTGATGAAGCAGGAGCTGCAAACTTCTTTGGAATAAAGAATAATACATATTGCACTCCACAATCTTCTTCAATTCTTCCTTCCATTACCAATATGTCTTTACGTCAATTGGCAGAAGATTTGGGAATGAAAGTAGAACAAAGACCTATTGATGTTGAAGAGCTTTCAACATTTGAAGAAGTTGCTGCTTGTGGAACAGCTGCAGTTATTTCTCCAATTGGACAAATTGTTGATAGAGGAACTGGAAAAGTTTATGACTATGGTAATGAAGCAGGCCCTGTTTGTACAAAACTATACGAAACTCTAACTGGAATCCAACAAGGAAGTGTAGAAGACAAACATAATTGGAATTTAGTTGTTGAATAATAAATTTAGTCAATAGATTTAACTATATAATTAGATTTTAATCTCTAATATCAAAAGATCAAGACTAATAATCTTGGTCTTTTTTTGTTTTCTTATGTATCTTATTTGAAGTTTTTCCATACCTTTGTGCAATGAAAAAGTTTCTTGTAATTCAAACAGCTTCCATTGGCGATGTAGTCCTTGCAACTTCTTTGTTGGAGGAACTGCACTACAACTATCCAAAAGAAAAAATAGATATACTTGTAAAAAAGGGCAATGAATCTCTTTTTGAACAACATCCTTTTGTTGGAAAGGTTTGGATATGGAATAAAAAAGAGAATAAATATAAAAACCTAATAGAGATAATTAAAGGGATTCGTAAGTCAGACTACGAAATTCTAATAAATATTAATCGTTTCTTCTCCTCAGGACTAATAACTGCTTTGTCGGAAGCTCATTTAAAGATTGGATTTAAGAAAAACCCATTGTCTATGTTCTTTGATAGAAAAATAGAACATTTAATAAGCAAACGTAAGCATTTTCATGAAATTGAACGTAACTTTAAACTCATTGCTGAAATTTGTTTGGATGATGAATCGGAAGTATTACCTCCAAGACTATACCCAACACCTCAATCTATTGAAAAAGTAAAACAGTATAAAAACACAACATACTACACCCTTAGTCCTTCTTCTCTTTGGTTTACCAAACAATTTCATACACAAGGATGGATAGACCTTTTAAAACATGTACCTCAAGACTCTGCAATCTATTTGCTTGGTGCTAAGAGCGACATTGAACTTTGCAATGAGATTAAAAAAGCTGTAAATCATCCTCTTTGTCATAATTTGGCAGGAAAACTAAATTTTCTTGACTCTGTTTCTCTAATGGATAACGCAAAGATGAATTTCACCAACGATTCAGCTCCTTTACATTTTTGCTCATCGGTAAATGCTCCCACAACATCTGTCTTTTGTTCCACTGTTCCTGCTTTTGGATTTACTCCACTAAGCACTGATTCCAAAATTGTTCAAACAAAAGAACATCTAACTTGTCGTCCATGTGGATTGCATGGACATAAAAAATGCCCAAAAGGACATTTCAAATGCTCAACCACAATTAATATTAAAGAACTAATACATAGATTATGACATTAGATATTATATTCTATGTAATTGGTGCAATTTGTATAATAGTGGGCTTTCTTGGTTGTGTTTTACCAATATTACCTGGCTTGCCTATAAGTTATT
>Ga0172378_10006865_pt1 | contig 10614 bp, 8 predicted proteins | sample GrowelOW332metaG_FD_119755 | JGI IMG/M metagenome (GOLD analysis project Ga0172378, IMG submission 119755) | Groundwater microbial communities from an aquifer near a municipal landfill in Southern Ontario, Canada - Pumphouse #3_1 metaG | ecosystem: Environmental > Aquatic > Deep subsurface >... | reverse complement strand
CGGGATACTCGATATAACCCATTTAAATTTATTCCGCTCATTTTAGGCTTAGCATAATTTATTATAGACACCCCATATAAAATAATTCCTAAACTATAGATTATTATACCTATGTAAAACCAATCAGAGTCTGCCCTGATTTTAAGTAATAATAAATATAGTAAAATAAGGGCGGTTGAAATTTGATAAACCCAATATGCTACTTTTTCTCTTCCGATTACTGGGGCAAATAAACCTGCACGTTTAAGTGCTTCTTTGTTTACTATACTTAAAAGCCCATACCTAATAAGTATAATTGGTATTACAGTCAAAACTGCATTCATTTTATCCCACCTTCTATATCTTTAACTTATAACTACTTCCGACTATTGCATAATTATTCAAATATACAGGATATTAATATATAGAATACAGTCATCCCATTCCATGTGGTCATTCAATAATACCTCATACTAATTTAACCTTTTTACATTTAATAATTGCGACGTAATATTTTACAATTGTTTATTAATTGCAGTATCCGATTGATGAATCTTATAAGAACATTCTCAATTAACTTTTATTAGGAATTATTCCATGCTTTCATTTCCAAGATAAACATCTGTTTTTTCATTGTTAAAAAGGCGGATTATTTGCAAACGAAGTTTTGACGGATATAGAGGTTCATTCATCAGGTTTTCAATAGAAAGCCATTCAAATCCTATTTGGTTTTTATCTCCATGTATTTCTGCATTCTTTATTTCTCCAATATAATCACATAAGAATACTAAATCCACTCGGTGGAATGATTCTCCATGCAAGCCTTCTACTACAAATACGATAGATTTTGGTTCTACCACTATACCCATTTCCTCTGCACATTCACGTTTCACTGTATCTGGAAGTAGTTCTTCTGTATTCTGACCACCACCTGGCATAATATAAAAAACATCGCCTTTATCATTGATTTTTGATGCTAACATTTTTCCATCCTTAATAATCAATGCCTTTGCAGAATTACGTATCTTTCTTTCCATCATCTTTCACCTTTAATATCTCTAATATAAATAACCTTTACTTCGGAATAGTTTACTAGGACTAAACCGCTGTGAAAGCGGTGGCGGCGGATCGGCTAATCGTTACTTTAGATAAAAAAATAAAGTGGTACTATTTTTCAATAATATACCACTTCACTTATATATAATACTACTTTATTATTTAACTTGTGACAGAAAAAATGATAAAGGAGTGCATATATGACTGATTTAGAAAACCAATTGAAGATTAACATGGAACTTAGAGGTTTCAGCCCTAAGACCATTAAGAATTAAAAAATAGGCAAGCCATTTTTTGCTTGCTAATAAGAGAATACCAATTTTCCATTCCTTTATTTTATTTCTATAAGTCTGTATATATATCAGATAATTCTATATTTGCTCTTTCAATAATACTCTTTTTCATTTCTTTTTTTTCATTATCATTTTCTTCTACTAAATATACCGGAAGAGTAATAACAAATTCAGTTCCTTTATTAATTTCACTGCTAACTCTAATTTTTCCTTTGTGCAGCTCTATAAAAGATTGTACAATAGAGAGACCTATTCCAGTACCTTCATAATTTCTTCTTAATGTCTTATCAACTTGTTCAAATCTCTCAAATATCAACTCTTGTTTATCCTTTGGTATACCAATACCAGTGTCTTTAACAGAAATATCTATACTATCCTCATGGTCGTAAATACATACAAATATTTTACCGCCTTTGTTAGTAAATTTAAGAGCATTAGACAGTAAATTTAATATAATTCTTTCGATTTTATCTCCATCGAAAGCCATTTGCTTTTCTTCTACTTCTGTATCAAAAATAATCTCTATTTGCTTATTTTCAGCAAATGAAACTATCGACATTGTTATATCTTCTACTAAAGATACTATGTTTCCATTTTTAGGATTTAAGGAAATAAATCCAGAATCAAATTTAGTCATGTCTAATAGATTGTTAATTAATTTAATTAATCTAAGGCTATTTTGCTTCATAACTTCTAAATATTTTTTTCTCTTAATAATGATTTCCTCTTCAATATTCTCATTATAAAGGTTCAGCATTTGTAATGATGAAAAGATTACATTTAAGGGTGTTTTTAATTCATGTGAAATATTTGAAAAAAACTCGGTGATAAATTTATTTTTTTCTCTCGACTTGTTAAGCAGGTCATTTGACTCTATATTTTCTTTCTTTAATTTATACAAATCTATTTCCATTTGTAAAAGTTTCTTTTGAGAATCTTCAAATTTTACATAATTATTTAAGATTAGAGATATTGCTACAAACATAGAAGATAACAATATATCATTCTCAAAATATGAGTTAATAATCAATTTATTTGTTAAAAATAAATCAACAGAAAATAAAAAAATACTAGCATATATTGCAATTCCCAAACCATACTTCCTTCTTCTATTTATTGACCCTGATATTATGCTAAACAAAAATAAGAATTTATAATTACTATTGTATGCTCCTGTAAGTAAAATCAAAATAGAAAGACCTGCTACATATATTCCATCTTCAAATATTACTGCAATATTATTAATTTCACCTTTAAAAGATATCATGCATATAAAAGTCCATAACATTAGTATAATAATTAATACAATAGGAATTATACAAAATTCCTTATTAATTGCAAGATAATATTGATAGTTACTATTCGAATTTTTAATAACTAATATTATATATAATAATGTACAGAATTTTGTAATTGAAATTATTGCTGCAATATCTTGATTATCATAATTATTTTTCATAATACTCACCTAAATGAATTAAAACTACTTTCATTACGCTATTTTCACACTTGGTTCTTTAATCATTACTGTCAAAAAAATATCATGCAATCACTATAAACACAAAGAAAGCATGAAATACTTCTTTTAACAAAATATATACCAACAGAAAATTATTACTGCTATTGTATATTTTAGTATATTATATCACATTTTGTTGTTATATATAGAGCGATTAAGGAAGAAATTGAAATAATTAAGGCAATTAATTATTGGTTTACTGAACTTCTCTTAGAAATGTGAAAACCGTAGCAAGCTACTTTATTGTGAATACTTTAATGTTAGGCGTTTGCGGAGTGTATGACCTGTTTTGGTGGAGTATTTTGGGTGAAATGCTGGATCTGGATAAAAATCCTGCTAAAATTCTTGGCGTGGGGCTTTCCGGTGGTATTTTTACAATTATAATTCTGCCGCCCCTTCCAAAGCAGAGCACAACTTATAAAATTTTTGATTGAACAACATATCTTATGAAGTAAGTAAATTGCATAATTCAAAAATTTACTTTTTCAGCTTAAATAGCACTCTAATTCGTTATTTTTAAGCTGAAAATCTGGCAAAGGGTTATTATGCAATTTTCTTAAGTAAACAGTAAAAAAACTCAAAACATGAAATTACTAAGCTTCTCACTAAAAATGGTGAGGGCTTTTTTGCGTAAAATTACCCGAATAGGTGATAACTTTCAGTGGGGAAATACTTTATTATAATATTATATTCTTAATAAAAAAGAGGTGATGATGGTGGAAAGGTTAGGTATATGCTAGAAAAGCCTTCTGATATTTTGAATATTATAAAATAGAAAATTGACAAATATGTGATACCCCATAGCTGCTAATTTATTTTTGGCAATTGGGGTGTTTCTATTTTGTTAAATGATACTCATAAAGCTCTTCAGCTGACTGACTTTTTTCAAGGGTAATACCAAATATGTCTTTTAGTTTTGCACTTCTGCATAAACTTACAGGACACCCTGCTTCAATTATGGTACCATTATGAATAATCTTAATTTCACTGCCGTAAGTAAATGCCTGAGGCAGATCATGGGCTACCATTATTATATTTTTCCCGGCTTTATTTAGCTTAGATAGAATTTTCATGATTTCTATCTGATGATTGATATCCATATAGGTTGTAGGTTCATCTAAAAGAATTGTTTCTGCATCCTGAGCAATGACCATGGCCAGATAGACTCTTTGCCGTTCCCCTCCGGATAATTCCCTAATATAGCGATGCAAAACATCTTGAACTGAAGTCAAATCTGCTGCATACAAAACTTTATCATTATCCTCAATTGTCATAGTTCTTGAAAATCCCAGGTGAGGAAATCTTCCATGAGCAATCAGCGTTTGTACTTCTATGTCCGGTATCTGCCTGATTTGAGGCAGGTAGCTAATTTTTTTAGCTCTTTCCTTCCTTGGAAGTTCCATAATTTCAATATTATCTAATAGTATCTGGCCGCTATAGCTTAAGATCCCATCCATTGCCTTTAACAATGTAGACTTTCCGCTTCCATTTTTCCCGATTATACATGTAAACTCTCCATCTGAAAAAGCAGAAGATAAATTCTTGATTATACTTTTATTTTCATAACCAATGGAAACATTTTGTAATTCAATCAATTTTCTAACCTCCTTTTTTTGCTGAGCAAAAGATAAAGGAAGAAAGGTGCTCCTAAAAACGAAAGAATAATGCCAACTGGAATTTCATAAGGGGAAAAAATAATGCGAGCTAAGGTATCACAAAGCAGCAGGAAGCAGCCTCCGGTTAAAGTAGTTATTGGCACAAGCCATTTATAATCTGTACCTGCAATATTTCTGGTTATATGCGGCACGATAAGCCCCACAAAGCTAATCAATCCGCCAATGCATACCGCACTGGCAGCAAGTAAAGATGCAAAGCTTACAGTTAAAAAACGGCATAATGATACATTTAGTCCAAGAGATGAAGCAACTTCATCACCTAGTAATAGAATGTTTAGTCTTGAGGATAGAATATATGCTCCTAGAAGACCAATAATTATAATGGGTGCTATATACTCTATTGGACCCATTGTAACTGAGCTGAAACCACCTATACTGAAACCTGTTTTGTCCATAACTGCCTCAGGCTTTATTGTTATAACCGCATTTATACCTGCAGACATTAAACTTGATATGGCAATACCGGACATAACAATTGTGGATTTGCTGCTTCTTGTCTTAATTGCAATTCCAATGACTAAAAGTGCAGTAAGTATGGCTCCCAAAAATGCTGCAGCAAATTTTGCGGAAAACACGGAAGGGAATAAAATAGAGGTCATTACAACGAAAAATCCTGCACCGGAATTGATACCAATAATTCCAGGAGAAGCTAATGGATTATTTAGTGCAGCCTGCAGCAGAAGGCCAGATAGTGCCAGAGCTCCTCCACATGAATAACTTGAAATGATACGGGGAAGTCTGGCATATATAATTACGCTTTTGGCGGAAACACTTACATTTCCTCCGGCAAAAAATGAAAGGATCTCTTTGGCTTTAATATCTGAAGCACCCACAAACAGGCTGGCTATTAATAAAATAATCGAGACAATTAGAAGAACAATCAGATTCGTTATTTTATTTTGTCTTATAAATTTCAGGATATATGATTTTAAGCAAATATTCATATGAATCTCCCCATTTGTTATTGGGTTTATATTGAAATAATTCTTTTGGAAGTATAAATACCTTGTTGCTTTTTACTGCTTTTAGAGTATTCCATGCAGGATTTGAGATAAGAGACTTTTTTAATGAAGCAATAGCATTATCGTTATTACTTCCCATGGTAACTACAAAAATATAGTCAGGATTATCTCTGATAATTGCTTCTATGCTTAAGTCCTTGAGAAGAGATTTATTGCTTTTTGCAATATTATCAACTCCCATATCATCTAAGATATTGCAGGTAACATTATCATCTGATAACACATGTACTCCTGAAGAATATGCCCGAAGAACTAATGCACTTGGAGTTTTTTTATTTGAATTTGGGAGTAGTTTAAGTAAGCTATCAACTTGCTTTTTAACCTTTTCACCGTTCTCATTATAATTATTTTTTTCCCCGGTTATGGAAACAAACTTTTTTAAAGCTGATAAGTAATCATCTAAGGTCTCAACCTTACAAATATAATAGGGGATTCCCGCTTTATCCAACATTACTGTCAGCGCCATATTACTTGTCATATCCTTGTCTAATATAACAAGGTCCGGCTTAATTTCTAGAATTTTTTCTGAATTTGGTTTCATTTCAGTACCAACAATTTCAGCATCATTCTGATTGATACCAATATTTCTATTACTTACTGCGTCACTTGTTACTCCTGCTAATTTACCGCCGGAAAGCATCCAAAGCTCAGCAAATGAAGAGGATAGTGCAACAACTTTCTCAGGAACTTTTTTAACAGTAAGTTTGTGATTGCTGCTATCTATAACTGAAATGGTATCTTCAGTTTTGTTGTTATTGTTCAAAGCAGCATCGTATTTTACAGAGGTGCATCCGGCTAATATAAAAGAGATGCCAATAATTAAAAACAAATATTTTTTCATATATTACCTCGATTATTATTTGTGAATGTTATTTTGTATAGGAAAGCCCGTATAACTAAATACAGGCTTTATAGATTATTTATGATAGATTCTAATTATTGAGGGCAGCTCCATCGGGTTAATGAAGCTTTCCTTCTAATATTTCTTCCTTCCTATCTAGAAGTTCATTTGATAATAACTTTGCTTCCACGTTTTCAAATCCGATTCTTCCAATTACACTGGCAAAACGTTCTCCGGCTTTTCCCTGCTCTTTATAAAAGAGGATTGCCTTTTCAATAATGCTTAATGCCTCTTTTTTATCTGTGAAAATCTTATTTAAAGCACGGCCCTTTACTGTATTTTTGCCCCAGCGGCCTCCTATATAAATTTTATAACCTGTAGCTTTGCTTTCAATTGCATTAAAATGACACTTGCCAATACAACGTCCGCAGTTGTTACATATATCAGTATCTATATGTAATATGCTGCCTTCAACTTTTGCAGCATTCATAGGACAAACCTCTGATACAGAACATTTTTTACATCCTTTGCAGCTGTCCTCATGAAAATCAGGTATCCTTTGCCCTATAATTCCCAAATCATTTAAATCAGGTTTTACACAGTTATTAGGACATCCACCTACTGCAATCTTAAATTTGTGAGGCAGTTTCACATTTTCATATCCATTAAAAAATCTTTCGTGTATTTTCTCTGATAAAGCAAATGTATCAATTAGTCCATACTGGCAGGTTGTCCCTTTACAGCTTACTACTGGGCGTACCTTAGCACCTGTACCACCGGTAACCAGACCTTCTTTTTGAATAAAATTTCTGAAATCCTCAATCTTTATATATGGAATACCCTGACATTCAATTGTAAGACGTGTAGTCATGGTGATAATACCATTGCCGAAAAGTTCAGCTGCATTTGCAATACATTTTGCCTGTGCAGCGGTTATTTTACCGTTTATTGTTATTACTCTTGCTGAAAAATTATCCGTACCCTTGTTACTTAAAAATCCAAGACCCTTTAATCTTTTTTCTTCCTCAGCACTTACTGTTAATGTAGCCATAATACTTCTTCCTCCATAGATTTATTTCTTTAGAAATTTCAACTGTTCCATTATACTACTTGTTATTTAATAAGAAAAATGATATTATCTTATGATAATGATAGGTAATACCTATTAATATTCACAATAAAAATAAAAATTAAATGAAAAGAAGGTATAGATATAAATGACAATAAGACATTTAAAAATTTTTATTGCTGTTGCAGAAACGGGCAAAATGAGTACAGCTGCTGCAAAATTTTATGTTTCCCAGCCAACTGTAAGTCAGGCAATAAGGGAACTGGAAGATCATTACGGCACGTTATTGTTTCAGCGAATTTCTAAAAAATTATATATCACAGATGCAGGGAAAAACCTGCTTACTTATGCCAGAATGGTAGTGAATCAGTTTGATGACCTGGAGGATAATATGCTGAAGGGATTTTCAGAAAAGCTAAGAATTGGTGCTACAATAACTGTTGGATCATGTATAATGCCTGAAATTATTAAACAATATCAGAAAATAAAACCTGGTGTTGAAACTTTTGTTTATGTTAATAATACTAAGGCTATAGAAGAAAAATTACTTAAATCTGAACTAGATATTGGCATAGTGGAAGGCCAAATAAAAAGTCATGATTTAGTTGTTACTCCGGAAATAAATGATTATCTTGTAATTGTATGCGGCAAAAACCACAGATTTTCAGGATGCAGGAGTATTTTTATGAAAGATTTAGAAAAAGAATCTTTTGTACTCCGGGAAGAAGGGAGCGGCACACGGGAGCTTTTTCTAAATCATATGTCCAAGTGTGGAATAAGGCTAAAGGTTTGCTGGGAAGCGGCCTGTCCGGATATGATAAAGAAAGCAGTGATAGAAAATAACTATCTTACAGCCATATCGGCAAGATTAATAGAAGAAGAAGCAAAAAAAGGCAAGCTGTATGTAATAAAAAGCAATAAACAGGCCTTGGATAGATCATTTAGTCTGGTCTATTACAAAAATAAATTTGTTAATGAAAATATGAAAAGCCTGATGTATTTACTTGAGAAATATAAGGGCAAGGATATTTTAAAAGGAATTTCAACCGGAGTCTTAGAAGATATTTGATTTGCCTATTTATTAAATGGAATTACATATGCAGCAGCAAACTTTAAATAATGGGAGAAATCCTCCCATTCTCTCAGGTGGCGAGTAGTTCACAAGGTTTCTTAAATATTTATGACAAATAAAAAAGTTAGGGATATTGCATTCCTAACTTTTCATTTTTATCCTTTAAGGACACCTACCTTAGGAAGCTTAGCTAAGTTGTTTGCTGCTCCATGGCAGCTTTTAAACTCCAAGCTTAAATCTTTGCCGGCAGTTAAGCCATGGTGCATTGCTCCGCTCCATTTTGAATTAGAGCTTACATCATATACAATTTTGTTAACTGCTACATAAGCAGGTTTTCCCATAGTGCCGTCATACTGAGCAAGTTCATTTAAGGTAAATTCCTTGATTTGCCTGGGATTTATTTGTCCCTCTGGATTATAGCCGCCGTGGTGCTCTTCAGCAGCCTCAGCATCAACTTTAGTTACATGAACTGTACCACGTGGATGCTGAGGCGGCGCATAGATAGAGTACAATTTAAGGGGCTCATTACCTGTATTGATTAGATTGTGCCATTTGCCAGCAGGAATAACAAAGGCGAAGTCATCATAGACTCTTTCTTGAAAATTCAACTTATCTTTTCTATCACCCATTTTAACAATTCCTTCACCTTGTTCAATACGTATGAATTGATCAAGATTTGGATGAACTTCTAAACCTATATCCTCCCCAACCTTAAGGCTCATCAAGGTAACCTGCAAATGGTTTCCTGTCCATAAAGCGGTACGATAAGCATCATTTTGCTTAGTAGCCTCATTAATATCAATTACAAAGGGTTCTGGTCCATAATCCTTCAATTCAATAAAACCATCAGCATCTGATGATTTTGAATAATCAAATCTTGAATCATAATCCATTTCATCAATAAAAGGGATATACTGATTCGGAAAGTCTGAGCTATACCTTGATGCGTTAAGGAAATAATAGAATGGACATGTCATATAAGGATTATACATATTTCTCTGCATATTTCTCTTCCTTTAATAGATCTATAACATTAGAATATTCAATAGAGTAGCAGTAGGTGCCACCCAGTTCACTGTTCACTTTCTAAATAGTTTAGCCTAAAATGTGAAATGTGATCTGGGTGGCACCTAATCATGCTTTTATAGCCCAGCGCAATTTAGCACAACGAGCACGACCATTAGTATTACATTCTTCTGATGATGGCCGAATAGGACCAGGAGTTATTTCACTATAGACGCCTTCACGGAAAAAGCGCTGAAACGATTTTTTAACCCGGCGGTCTTCTCCTGAATGAAATGTAAGTATGGCAACCCTCCCGCCCTTTGCAAGAGCATCAGGAAGTTTTTCCAAAAATTCATCTAACACTTCAAACTCTTTATTGATATCAATTCGTAAAGCCTGAAAGCATCGCTGACAGGATTTTTTAACCTCATCGTCTTTAATTTGCGGAACGTGTTTCAGAGCATTTTTAATGATTTTTTGAAGCTCAGATGTTGTTGATATATCAGTTCCTTTGTTTCTGTTGGAAATAATATTCCGGGCGATTATTGCAGCATGAGGCTCATCAGAATTATCTATCAACATATTTTCTAATTCATCAAGTGTTATAGTTTCTAAACGGTTTGCTGCAGATTCACCCATTTTCTGATTAAGCCGTAAGTCTAATGGCCCTTCAGCTTTAAATGAAAATCCTCTTTCAGGATTGTCTATTTGCATAGAAGAAACACCCAAATCTGCCAATATAAAATTAAATGGCCCTGCTTCGGAAACTATTTGATCAATTTTGGAAAAATTCATTTGTTTGATCTCTAAAATTTCGGAGCCATAACCTAAATGCTCTAAACGCTCTTTGGTCCGCGGTAATTCTAAAGAATCTACATCAATTGCATACAAGTGCCCCTTTGAATCTAAACATTTAAGCATCTGTATAGTATGACCACCATAACCTAATGTTGCATCTAATCCAGTTTGTCCAGGAGTAATTTGTAAGAATTCTAATATTTCTTTAACGCAAATTGAACGATGCATACCAGCAGGAGTATTGCCCTTTTGTATAACCTTTGCCACATCATCAGCATATTTTT
>Ga0172378_10006863_pt1 | contig 10615 bp, 6 predicted proteins | sample GrowelOW332metaG_FD_119755 | JGI IMG/M metagenome (GOLD analysis project Ga0172378, IMG submission 119755) | Groundwater microbial communities from an aquifer near a municipal landfill in Southern Ontario, Canada - Pumphouse #3_1 metaG | ecosystem: Environmental > Aquatic > Deep subsurface >... | reverse complement strand
TTATTATGGTATCACTTGGAATAACTCCAAATATAAAGATTATAGAGCTTCTTATTTTGATATGTATGATTATATAGCGGCCTTAAAAGAAGATGCAGAAACTCCATATCCAGAGAATCCTGCGTGGGAATCTATTCCTCTAGCAGGAAAAACGACTTGGAAAGAATTGCTCACTCAAAATCCAGATTTGAATGAGAGATTTATGACAATATTTAATAATAAACGCACGAGTTTTAAGAGAAATAGGGATTTGTGTTATATCGTTATGGCTGGTATATATGCACTAAATATAATAGATGCATGTGTATTTGCTCATTTTTATAATTTTGAAATAAATGATGATTTAAGTTTGAATTTGCGTCCTGCTTCAACTTATTCTTCTACCTCAGGGACTACAGTGGGTGCTAGTATCGCATTAACCTTTTAAAATCTTATTATGTCATTTAAAATAGAAAATATTTTGTTTTTATTAAGCTTACTATTTCCTGCTTTAGCCTTTTCGGTTAATGTTGATAATTATAGTAGTGTGAATTTAGATATAAACACAGTTAAAAATGATAGCTTATTGTTGGATTCTATCTATACAAAAAAGGTAGATGGTTCTTTTGTTGATAAATTAGATTATTATTATAAGAGTTGGTATTTAGATAGTTACAATAAAAAATTATTACAAGATACTAGTGAGTTAGAGATGGGACCTATTGTAATATGTAGCGATTCAATATATCTTTCAAGACTTGATTCATTATATTCAGCTGTACCTTTGTCTTATAATGAGATAGTAAAAAACTATATAGAGCTTTATACAACTAAAAGAAGAATGCAGGTTGCTGGTATGTTAGGTGCTTCAAAGTTTTTTTTTCCCATATTTGAAGAAGAGTTAGATGCTAATTGTATGCCTTTAGAACTTAAATATCTTCCTATAATAGAAAGTGCTTTAAATCCTAAGGCCAGATCACGAGCTGGAGCATGTGGTTTGTGGCAGTTTATGTACGCTACTGGAAGAATGTATAATCTTGAAATTAATTCTTTTGTGGATCAAAGAATGGATCCCGTAATTTCAACTAAGGCAGCAGTTCGTTATCTAAAAGATTTATATTCCATGTATGACGATTGGATTTTGGTTATTGCCGCCTATAATTGTGGACCTGGTAATGTGAATAAAGCTATAAGGAGAACAGGTGGTGGTAAAAAGACTTATTGGGATATATATTATCATCTTCCTAGAGAGACAAGGGGGTATGTTCCAGCATTTATTGCTGCTATGTATGCTTTAAATTATTATAAAGAACATGGAATACCTGAGGCAAGATCGGTAATACCTCCTATGTGTGATACTATAGTGCTTAGTGAAAGTGTGCATTTTGAACAAATATCCAAAGTGATGGATATATCCATTGATGAGTTGTCTGATTTAAATCCAGAATACAAACTTAATGTTGTTCCAGCTGGATATGGACATAGTTATTCGTTAAAACTACCTTATGATTATGTAAATAATTTTATTGATAATCAAGATACAATTTTTGCCTACAATAGATCTAAATATTTTAATGATAAAATAAGGACTGCTGATCCTAGAAATAGAATAAAATTTATTTCTTCTTCAAATGGTAATAAAGTAAGATATGTATATAGTGTTAGAAGTGGAGATGTTCCAGGAACTATTGCAAGGAGATTCAATGTGTCATTGACAAATTTAAAATATTGGAATAGTCTTAATAGACATATGACAATTAGACTTAATCAAAAGTTAGTACTATATATTTCTCAAAGTCTTGCATTGAAATATAGGAATTATGGTAATTATACTAAAGTAAGTAATAGTAGTAATGCTCCTAATGCCGCTACTACAGCAGATGGTTCTGTTATTTATATCGTAAGAAGTGGAGATTCATTGTGGACTATAGCTAGTAGATATCCTGGTATTTCGGCTGATAATATAAAAAAATGGAATAAATTAGGTCATTCTGCAAAAATTAAACCAGGACAGAGATTGAAAATTAAAATATAATATAAATAATATATGGATTGGTTAGTTAGTTTATTTATGGGTAATGGTGTAGGTCATTCTATAATGATTATGTCATTGGTTATAACAATTGGAATTTTGTTGGGGAAATTTTCAATAAGAGGTATTTCTTTAGGTTCAACATGGATATTGTTTATGGGAATTCTGTTTAGTCATTTTGGCTTAAAAATGGATCCTGGTTCATTACATTTTTTAAAGGAATTTGGTCTTATTTTGTTTGTCTTCTCGGTTGGTCTTCAGATGGGACCTGGTTTTTTTTCATCATTTAAAAAGGGTGGAATGTCCTTAAATTTGATGGCCTTATTTGTCGTCATATTGGGTATCTTGACAACGTGGATTATTCAAATAATATCAGGTGAAGATATGGCATCTATGGTTGGTGTAATGTCAGGAGCTATAACAAATACTCCAGGTTTAGGAGCTGCCCAACAGGCATTTATTGAAAATAATGGAATAAATAACAATTCTATTGCTATGGGTTATGCGGTGGCTTATCCTTTAGGCGTTGTGGGTATAATTATGAGTATAATTATCTTTAAGAATATCTTTAGAATTGATATGACCAAAGAGGCAGAACAAGTTGATAGTCTAAATAAGAATGATGATAAGGCAGCTGAATTAATATCTGTAAAAGTTACTAATCCAGGTGTTTATGGGAAAACTATTTACGAAATAGTAAAATTTATAAATAAGAAATTTGTAGTTTCTAGGATACTTCATAATGAAGATGAAATTGAGATGGGTTCTCCAAAAATTAAAATTCAAGAGGGAGATAAGTTGTTTGTCGTTACCTCAGCTGAGGATGTCGATTCTATTGTAGCATTTATAGGGGAACGTATAGATATGGATTATGAAGAATGGCAAAAATTTGACACAGGTCTTGTATCAAAAAGAATTGTTGTTACAAAACCCAGTTTAAATGGTAAGACTTTAGGTTTCTTAAATTTAAGAAATTCTTTTGGGGTAAATGTTACTAGGGTTAATAGAGTTGGTTTAGATTTGGTAGCTAATCCAAGTCTTGCTCTTCAAGTAGGAGATAGAGTTGTAGCTGTAGGGAGTAAAAGTGCAATTGCAAATGTTACTAAGTTATTAGGTAATTCTAGTATAAATTTGAAGAAACCTCATTTAGTTGCAATATTTACTGGTATAGCACTAGGTATTATATTAGGAAGTATTCCTGTCGTTTTCCCAGGTATGCCTCAACCAGTTAAATTAGGCTTGGCTGGTGGTCCACTTATTATAGCCATTTTAATGGGACGATTTGGTTCTCATTTTAAAATAGTTACTTATTCTACTGTTAGTGCAAATTTAATGCTTAGAGAAATAGGTATATCATTATTCTTGGCTTGTGTTGGACTTGGTGCTGGAGAAGGGTTTGTAGATACAATTATAAATAAAGGAGGTTATATGTGGATCTTATATGGTTTTATTATAACTGTAGTACCACTATTGATTGTAGGGTTTATTTCTAAACTTGTGTATAAAACAGATTTTTTCTCCCTAATGGGACTTATAGCTGGGAGTACTACTGACCCTGTCGCTTTGCAATATGCAAATAATCTAGCAGGAAATGATAGACCTTCAATTGCTTATGCTACCGTTTATCCTTTGACAATGTTTTTAAGGGTGTTGGCTGCTCAGATAATGATACTTTTTCTGCTTTAAGATAATATAATTACATATATAGAATACACATATGGTATGTATAGAGTAAGAATACATATATAGGATATTATATAGAATATACAAGAATACAAATATATACTACAGATAAAGGTGTGTATATAGTACGTGTAGATTGAGAATACACGTATAGGATATTATATAGAATACACAATAATACACATTTATACTACAGATAAGGGTGTACATATAGGATGTATAAAGAGAGTATATATGTAGAATATATATATAAAATGAAGGAAGTATTATTTACTTCCTCTGTTTTTTATAAATAGCTTAATGAATTAGGACCTTCGCAGAATAATAGATCGAGTATACTTAAATTTGGAGTAAAAGGCATTCTATCGTTAAACGTTTGATGGTATTCTTTTATAATAAAATCTTTATCTTCAATTTGTTTAGATGCTTTAGGATGTATACCATTTCTTAAGTCATAATATTTCTTATTATCCGCTAATACTATATTATTTATTTCTGGTACTATAAAATCAGAAGATAATTTTATAGTATTTTTTATGTCTAATAAATTCATTAATACCTCTAGTATTTTTAGATTAAAATCTAATAAGAATTTTTCTTTATTTTTAAAAAATGGAATTAAGTCATCTATATAATATTCATAATATGGAGAATTTTTATAGGCAGATTCTATACTTCGAAAATGTATCTTTTGCCAATTAGTCACATAAGTGATTTTTATATCTTTAGTAAGTATTTTACTATTGGCTTTTTCGACGGGAACAACCAATTGCATAATTCCATTTGATATCATTATTCTCGCCCTATTTCTGTAGCTTTGTTTACCAAAATTTTCCCATTTTTCTATTAAAACATTATCGTTTCTAAAGATTTTAGAAATATATTGTATGGGCGGAAAATAGGCTGTACTTAAAATTATATTATTCATAGGTTTAATCCTTTTTTATTCTCTTTCTTTTGCACAAAAGTATAGTATTTTGTTAACTTTCCCAAGTTGTAAGAAACATTAATGTAACAAAAAAATAAAGCGAAAGATATAATAAAATAAACTTGTAAAATTTTGTAAGCAGCGGATTATTATATAGCTTTATGCTTGGAATTAAAGCTAAAATTTAAAAGACTACGATAATGAGAAAAGTATTAGATATTTTTGATTTTGATTCACAGTTGAATGTTTTTTCTAAAACAATAAATCGTAGACATGAACAAACTTTTATTAAAGAGCTAGAGTTTACAGATGCTAAAAAAAAGTTGTCAGATTGTTTTAATTCTTATCTCTACTATGGTTTGCACAAGGAGAAAAACGTATGGGTTTTTAGAGAATATGCGCCAAATGCAACTTCAATATTTCTATTGGCTGAGTCTAATAGTTGGAGAAAAGATGTAGAATACTCTTTAAAGAATATAGGTCAAGGAAATTGGGAAATAATATTACCTAAAGAAGCATTAACTCATGGTGAATTATATCGTCTGTTTATAACATGGCAAGATGGATGTGGAGATAGAATTCCTAGCCATGTAAGGCGTACTTATCAGGATGAAAATACTAAGCAGTTTTCGGCTAGAGTATGGGAAGAAAAGCCTTATGATTGGAAAAACCCACAACCAACAAGGGTTGATAATCCTTTGATATATGAAGTCCATATTGGTATGTCTTCTGAACTTAAAAGGGTTGCCTCTTTTAATGAATTTAGAATAAATGTATTACCTCGAATTGCCGCTTTAGGATATAATGTAATTCAAATAATGGGAGTACAAGAGCATCCTTATTATGGATCATTTGGATATCAAGTATCTAATTTTTTTGCCGTAAGTTCGAGATTTGGAACTCCTGAGGATCTAAAATCCCTAATAGATGCAGCTCATTATTATGGAATAGCAGTAATAATGGATATAGTTCATTCCCATTCAGTGATGAATGAAAACGAAGGATTAAGCAATTTTGCAGGAGATTTGAATCAATATTTTTATCCAGGAGAGCGAGGAATACACAAATTATGGAACTCTAGATGTTTTGATTACGGGAAAAATTGGGTTTTAAATTTTTTACTTTCAAATTGTAAATTTTGGTTAGATGAATATCGTTTTGACGGTTTTCGCTTTGATGGTGTAACAAGTATGATGTATTGGAATCATGGTTTAAACCAAAATTTTGATAATTATAGCTATTATTATGATAGTAATGAAGATGAAGCGGCTATAACTTACTTAAGTTTGGCTAATAAATTAATACATCAGTTAAATAAAAATGCTATAACTATAGCGGAAGATATGAGCGGAATGCCAGGATTAGCATTACCATTTAATAAGGGTGGAATAGGTTTTGATTTTAGATTAAGTATGGGAACTCCAGACTATTGGATAAAATTAATTGAAGATGTAAAGGATGAAAATTGGCATGTAGGGGATGTTTTTTATGAGCTTACTAATAAAAGAGAAGAGGAACATTCTATAAGCTATGCCGAAAGTCACGATCAAGCTATGGTTGGAGATAAAACCATATTTTTTAGACTTACAGGAAAAAATATTTATGATTCTATGGGAGTAGATAGTCAGAATATTAATATAGATAGAGCCATTGCTCTTCATAAGATGATAAGATTAATTACATCTTCAACAGCTGGTGATGGATATCTTAATTTTATGGGGAATGAATGGGGACATCCAGAATGGATAGATTTTCCTAGGGAAGGGAATAATTGGAGCTATAACTATGCTCGTAGATTATGGCATTTAGTTGATGATAGAAGTTTACGTTTCCATTTTTTGAATAATTTTGATAGAACTCAGATAAAACTAATTTCTACTAAAGGTTTTTTTAAAAATAGACCAATTCCAATTGTTAGAGACATTGAAAGACAAATTCTAGTTTTTACTAGAGGTGAACTGCTTTTTGCATTTAATTTTAATTTTGCAAATTCAGAACAAAGTTATGGTATTGAAGTAAAAGCTGGTAAATACATTGAAGTTTTGGATACAGATGAATTAAAATTTGGAGGGTTTGGAAGGATACAAAAAAAAATAGTGCATTTTACACAATTTGAAAATAATAAAAATTTACTCAGACTTTATCTGCCAGCTAGATCTGGGGTAGTTCTTAAATTTGAATAGACATTACTAATACACAAATATGGCTTACTTAAAGTTTAAAAAAGGACAATTAGTGAATTTAGATTATTCACTACACAGAGAATTTCTAGCTACTAATAGAGCTGGAGGATATATGTCTTCAACTATTATAGGGTGTAATACTAGAAAATATCACGGATTATTTATAGTACCTATTAAAGAATTTGGAGATGAAAATTATGTACTACTCTCACAACTAGATGAAACAATCATTCAACATGGTCATGAATTTAATCTTGGGATACATAAATATCCCAATTGTTATGAACCTAAAGGTAATAAATATATAGTTGATTTTGAATATGAACCAATTTTTACATTAAGCTATAGAGTGGGAGGAGTTCTACTTAAAAAAGAAATAATAATGGTACATGATAGCTCTCAAATAATGATAAGGTATACATTGCTTGAAGCTCATTCAGAGACTATATTAAGATTAAAACCATTTTTGGCATATAGAAGGACACATGATTTATCAAAAGCAAATTTGTATGTAAATAAAAATTATGGAGAGATAACTTATGGTATTAGTTCTAGATTATATGATGGTTTTCCTACGCTTAATATGCAGATAAATAAAAAAAATGAGTTTATACCTGTTCCTGATTGGTATTATAATGTAGAATATGTTCAAGAATTAAATAGAGGTTATGAGGGAAATGAAGATTTATATACACCTGGATATTTTGAGATGAAAATGGAAAGGGGTGAAAGTATAGTATTTTCAGCTTCTCTTAATGAAGAAAATCCTATAGGATTTAAAACTAAATTTCAAAGGCTTTTAAATGATAGAATGCCTCGTAATAGTATGCTTAATTGTTTAAAATATTCAGCTAGTCAATTTATCGTAAAGAAAAATGGAGGGACAGAAATAGTTGCTGGTTATCCTTGGTTTGGAAGTTGGGGTAGAGATACTTTTATATCTCTTCCTGGAATTACTTTGTATGCAAATAAAGATATAAAAACATTTAAAAGAGTAATAAATACCATGGTTAAAAAACTTAATGGAGGCCTTTTCCCAAATGTTATAGGAGGGAATACCGCAGCTTATAATTCTGCAGATGCTTCGATGTGGTTTTTTAAAGCAATTCAAGAATATGCGGATGTTGTAAAAGATAATGCTGCTGTATGGAAATCCTTTGGTTCTCAAATGAAACAAATACTAGAGGCTTATAGAAAAGGTATTAACGATTATATCAAAATGGATAAGAACTATCTTATTTGGGCAAATGAACCCAATAAAGCTCTGACATGGATGGATGCAATTGTTGATGGTAATCCAGTTACCCCACGTGGAGGATATCAAGTAGAAGTTAATGCACTTTGGTATAATGCAATTTGCTTTACTCTTTTGCTGGCTAATACTGCAGAAGATAAAGACTTTTTGGAAAGTTGGAGTGATATGCCCGAAAAAGTTAGAAAAAGCTTTATTAAAGTTTTCTGGAATGATGATAAAAAATATCTAGCTGATTATGTAGATCTAGAGATACAACATATGGAGGTGCGTCCAAATCAAATTTTTGCATGTTCTCTAAAGTATAGTCCATTGACAGATGATATGCGTTATAGTGTAATCAAAGTGGTTAAATCAGAACTTCTTACTCCAAGAGGATTAAGGACTTTGTCTCCAAAGAATAAAGATTATGATGGATTTTATATGGGAGATCAAGCAAAAAGGGATAGAGCATACCATCAGGGTACCGTATGGCCTTGGTTGATTGGTGCTTATATAGAGGCTAATTTTAGATTACAAGGAGCCAGATTTATTAATAAGGCAAAAGAAATACTTAAGGGTTTTGAAGAAAAAATGACTGAATATGGCGTTTGTTCTATTTCAGAAGTAAATGATGGTAATCCTCCATTTGCACAAGGTGGATGTATTTCCCAAGCTTGGTCTGTAGGAGAAATTTTAAGATCAGAAGTAATGCTAGAGGATTATGCTAATGAGAAAAAAATAAAGGTATGAATATAAAAGTATTAATGTTTGGTTGGGAGTTCCCTCCTCATATAACAGGTGGACTTGGAACAGCATGCCTAGGAATGACAAGGGGTCTTTCCAAACAAAATGTAGACGTGTTGTTTGTCATGCCTAGTGCAAGTGGAGATGAAGATACTCAATCTGTGAAGATAATAAATGCAAGTGACATTGTTTCAGATATAGAGCTAACTGATATGGAGGAGTATTATGAGCATATTCATTTTCTAGAAATAGGCTCAAATTTACTACCTTATATGGATGCAGACACTTTTGAAAAGGAGGTTCATCAGAGTATAAGGAAAGAAAATGAAGGAAAGAAAAAGATTAAATTTAATAGTAAATATAAATTTTCTGGAAAATACGGAACGAATTTAATGGAGGAAGTAGCTCGTTATGCCGTAGTTGCAGCCACAATTGCTAAAGAAAATACATTTGATGTAATACATGCTCATGATTGGTTAACTTATGCTGCTGGTGTAGCAGCTAAAAAAGTTTCAGGAAAACCCTTAGTTATTCACGTTCATGCAACAGAATTTGATAGAAGTGGGGAAAATGTGAATAGTCTTGTTTATGATATTGAAAGAAATGGTATGTTGGAAGCTGATAAGATTATAACTGTTAGTGATTTAACTAGAAATATTGTAATAGAAAAATATGGAATTAACCCTGAAAAAGTTGTTACTGTACATAATGCTGTGGATTTTAGCACGACTAAAAAGATGTCTGTAGATAGGGGAATTAAAGATAAAATTGTCACTTTCTTGGGTAGGGTTACTTATCAAAAAGGACCGGAATATTTTATAGAAGCAGCTCATAAAGTTATTGAACGTTATCCTAATGTTAGATTTGTTATGGCAGGTAGTGGAGACATGCTTAATAAATCTATAAGCAGAGTTGCTGAACTTGGAATGGGAACAAAATTTTCTTTTACGGGGTTTTTGAGAGGAGAGGATGTTAAAAAAATGTTTTCTTATAGTGATGTGTATGTTATGCCATCTGTTTCTGAACCCTTTGGAATTTCTCCTTTGGAGGCGATGAGAGAAGGAGTTCCAACAATTATCTCTAAACAATCTGGAGTCTCCGAAGTTTTAAAACATGTTTTAAAAGTAGATTTTTGGAATATAAATTCCATAGCAGATTCAATTTATGGATTATTAGCTTATCCTATTTTAGCAAAAGTAGTTGGAGAAAAAGGTTATGATGAAGTAATTACCCTCAAATGGGAAGATGCAGCTAAAAAGATTAAAAATGTATATTTAAATGTAATCAAATAAATATGTAGCGCTTATATATGCTTTCAATTTATTTCTTATTAACAATAAAAAAATTAAACCTATGAATAAAAGAACTATATGCCTATATTTTCCTGTTCATCAGCCAATTAGTTTGAGACAATACCATTTTTTTGATATAGGATTAAATCATGATTATTATGATGACTTTAATAATGCTACTCAGATAAGATTATTAGCTGAAAAGTCTTATCTTCCTATGAATTTAATGTTATTAAATATAATTGAGAAATATGGCAAAAAATTTAAAGTTGCTTTTTCATTAAGTGGAACCGTTATAGAACAATTTAAAGAGTATGCTCCAGAAGTATTAGAAAGTTTTAAGAAATTGGCTGATACGGGATGTGTTGAATTTGTAGCAGAACCTTATTCTTATTCTCTGTCTTCACTAGAAAATAAAAAAGAATTTTTATATCAAGTTAAAGAGGATGTAAGAATAATAAAAAAAGAATTTGGAATCTTACCTAAGACTTTTTGTAATACAGAATTGATATATTCTGATGAAATTGGCAAAATGGTAGC
>Ga0172378_10006862_pt1 | contig 10616 bp, 2 predicted proteins | sample GrowelOW332metaG_FD_119755 | JGI IMG/M metagenome (GOLD analysis project Ga0172378, IMG submission 119755) | Groundwater microbial communities from an aquifer near a municipal landfill in Southern Ontario, Canada - Pumphouse #3_1 metaG | ecosystem: Environmental > Aquatic > Deep subsurface >... | reverse complement strand
CAGAATTTCCCCTTAAAATATTTTCTTGGAGACCATGAAAACGCCATAAAAATACAGATTGGCACAAAACATTCATCAATGAGGAACAATTGGCGTTGTTCTAATGGGGGCTTCTTTCAAAAAGTAGCTAAATACAATTCAATTGTTGCTGATAATCACAAGGTTGCATTATGTAAATTCTTTGTGCAGGTTTTTAACGGACAACAATGTTTTTTATTCAAGATTATCTTTATTGTTTCTTGCAGAAAATCATTATGAGAAGCTAATATTTTGATTCTTTCTTCTAGGATAGCTTTCTCATCTCTTAAATCTTTTGAGATATCAGGCCATTTAACATCAGATGTCATCGAATTTATTATTTCTAATGGATTTAACTCAAGTGAATCGGCTATTATTAAAAATTTAATTAAACTTAATTTGCATCTGCCACTCTCAATATATCCATAATTTTTTTGAGAAATCCCCAACATCTCTGCCATATTGGTCTGTGTGAAGTTTTTTGAATTTCGGGCTTTCAAAATAATGGAATGCAATTTTCCAGAGTTTATTTTCATATCTCAAAAGTTTGGGACTAAAATAAGAAGAAATATTGTTTGTCATTCACATTAATAGAAAAACATGAGGTAATTCCCAAATTCGAATAACATTATTCTATATTAGCATAATATATTTTTAATATAAGAGAGCATATTCATTTAATCTTATTAGATTTGCTCGAAAAATTGCTATTTATGAAAAAGACAATGTTATCTTTACTTGTTTTTTGCTTTATTCTAAAAGGGTTCACGCAAAAAATACCAGATTCAACTTTTATTCATTATTATCCTCAAATTAGTTCTGATCAGGTAACAGACATTTGTAATTTTCATTTAATTCCAAAGTTTAATTCTTTTAATTCATTGGAATTGACAAATGTGTTATCAAAGAGTTCAACTTTTATTCTGGCGTTTAAATCCATTGATAATATAGAAAAGGAATTACTAAATCTTTATTCAGGTAAAGAATCTATAAAGATTAATAATAGAATCGTCAAGAGGAATAATGATACAATATGCAAAATAAGTAATCCTTCTAATGGTTCTATAATAACTTATCAATTTGAATTTAACAAATTAAGAAAGAAAAATGGGTTATCCTGTAAAGAATTTATTAATACTGCGGATTCCTCCGATGCTCTATTAGAATTTTATTATTTCCCGCAAATATTAACTTTTGAAGAGAGAGGAATTATTGAATCATCCCTGTCAATCAAATATGGGATTTCTCTTTTTGAAGATGCTATGTACTATAACTCATTGGGTGATACAATTTGGAATTCTAAGTGCAATGCAGGATTTAATCATTTGGTCACCGGAATTGGCAGGGATGATGAATTGAAGTTAAATCAGAAGCAATCTTCTAATTCTCAAGATCAAGCATTGTGTATTGGATTTGACAATATTGAATTACTCAATGAAAACAATAATGCAATTATTGATAATCGCACCTATGTCTTTTGGGGTACAAATTCCAGCTCTCAAACAATAGAAAATCAAGGTGATATTTTAAGTTTCAATAAGAAATGGAAGATTGTTGCACACTCTTTAGATTCCTTGCCAGTATTGTGTTTTAAAGCTAGTAAAGAAAGGATATTTTTAAATTCTGTACCAAAAGAAGGACATGATTATTGGATGGTAGTATATGATTCTTTATCAAGTACAGCGACGGAATGGGAGTATTATTGTAAAAAAGACACTACAAATGAAAGTGTTGTATTTAATTTTAACGCTTGTAAAGAAGATAAATACTTCTCCTTTTTGATAGCGCCTAAAATGTTTGCAACTTATGAAACGATACCTGAATGTGAAGGATCGAACTTGAGTATACTAAAAGGAAAGATTGTTGGGGGAATAGGTCCTTATAATATAACATTGATTGGTGGTGTCGAAAAAAATATCATTCAATCTAAAAATGGCAGATTCTCTATCACTAAAGTGCAATCCGGTAATTATTCTTTTATTGTTACAGATGCGATTGGTAATCAATGCCAAGAAGCCATATTAATAAAAACTGATATTCCTTCAGTATTTTATGATTCAACTATCGCCATGAATAAAAATGGTGAGGTAAGAATTCTACCTAGGATTTACCAAGAAGCTGGCAGTGAATATGCATGGCAGGGACCTGGTGGTTTTGTTTCAAATTCTATAGATATAACTGCGAACCAGGCAGGTGAATACTCCTGTAAAATAACTAATATAGATGGTTGTGAAAGTAATTTTTATGTCAATGTAATCGATGAAAATTTGAAGGACGAGATTGTAGTTTATCCAAATCCGGTATTGGCAGCTAATAACTTTAATATTGAGGTAAGAACAAACGAAATCTCTGACATAAAAATTAGTATTACTGACATTAATGGTAAAATAATTGATAATATACAAAGAAAAAAAATAGATTATCTTACATTAAAAATTAAACTGTTTATAAGAGGCAATTACTATTTAAATATAGAAATAGGTAATAATAAGTACATTCGAAAAATCATAGTTATATAAAAAACCATGCTTTATTCTTTAATCCATCATCATTTAGAAAACTCTGCCGTATGAGAAATAAAGACAATTACACTGATTTCTTTAAAAGTAATTCTAATAAAATAGCTTATTTCTTAGCTTTTTATGGAATGCTTTATTCGAATGTAGTTTATCCAGCTCAAAATTTAATTTGTGTTTTGTCAAACATCAATGGATTAACAACTGGATCAATAATAAACTCGACAAATGATTATTCTTATAAGCAATCGAATGGTAATCCAACGATTTACGATGGTAAAAGTTATTTTGACAAAAAAACAGATAGGATCGAGTCATTAAATTATATGCCAGATATACAAGGAGGAATTATTGGCATAGATCCTGAATTAAAGTTTGATAATGCTGAAGATAATTATTTTAATTTCTTTATTGATCAATCGGATATTAAGTCATATTCTGCTTTTCTTACTTATGATTTATTTGGAATCGATAATATTGATGCTGTATCAAGAAGTATTAATGGAAGATTTTCTTGTGGAGGCTATTTGGCCAGGTTAAATAGCAATTGGACAAGTCATAGCGAAGAATTGAACTCTTCATGGCTGAAAGACGGCAAAAACACAATTTCATTCGGCTTGGATAAAAATTCCACGTTCTTCTATAAAATCAAGAATGTAAAAATAAGTCTTGTAAAAAGTACTAACATTGAAAAGATTATCATTCCCAATAATGAGTTCCTTGTAAATGATAATAATGAAGTTTATATAAAAGGGTTTATACGGGAATATGATGATTCGCAAACAATTATAATTAATGGGGTTCAGTTAAATTGCTATTCAGGTGAGTTTGAAGGATTTTATAGCATTGACAGTTTAAAACGAAATGAATTATCAATCGTGCTTTATAAAAATAATACAAAAATAGAAAAAAAAATTGTAAAACTAAAAACCATAACAAAAGCAGATTTCAATTTGTCAATGACAAAACCTAATTCAATTTCAACAAAAATTTTTGACCCTGGTGATAAGAGTTCCGAGTGGCAAATTGAAGGGGCTAAAATAACTATCCTTCCAAATTCAATAAAGAAGCAAACTAAGGTTTCCATAAGTCAACTACGGCAAATTGATATTGCACCACTTAACCCTGGATTAATTAATGTTACAAAAAATGCATCCGCATATAGATTTACTCCTGATGGCTTTAAGTTTGATTCACTTGTCAAGATTTCACTGGACTATGATCTTTCACTCATTCCTATAGGTTACACCCCTGAAGATATCAGAACATATTACTTCAATACAAATAACAAAAAGTGGGAAGAGATTGTATTAGATTCCATTGATAAGGTAAACAATCAAATAGTCTCGGAAACAGACCATTTTACTGATTATATAAATGGAATTGTGCAAGTTCCTGAAAGTCCGCAAAATAGTGCATTCGTTCCTACTATGATGAATGATATAAAAATTGCTGATCCTGCTTCAAATATAACCCTTATTAATCCCCCTGCTGCTTCACAAACAGGTGAAGCAGCAATAACTTATCCAATAAAAGTTCCATTGGGCAGACAAGGTATTCAACCTGATCTGACCTTACAATATAATAGCAATGGAGGCTCAGGATGGTTGGGGCAGGGTTGGAATATTCCGATACCTGCAATAACAATTGATACAAGATGGGGAGTTCCCAATTTAAATAATTCTACGGAGACTGAAATTTATACCTTGAATGGTGAACAATTAATGTATCCAAAGATTGAAATCGGTGGAGAATTGGTTGACTGGATGCCAAACCGACATTATGAAAAAGATGGAGTTTTGTCAACAGAACCCAGAGACAGAATTGATGAAAATAAAGCATTTTTTACTTACCGCAAACAAGGTGATTTCTCAAGAATACAGAGATTAGGTAATTCACCTGCAACTTATTTCTGGAAGGTTATTCAAACAGATGGGACAATCTATTGGTATGGAGGTAAAACTAGCAGCGATGTTATCCAAAATAAAGCTGTAATCAGGAATGAGTCTGGAATTGTGTATTGGGCATTGTTTTGTGTGGAAGATGTACATGGGAATTTTATGGAATATTCTTATGATCATGGAAATGTTTCTCAACCGGGAGCATTATCGGGTGGTTTTTACTTCTATCCGGCAGCAATCAAATATACGGGCAATAGTATTACTGGCAAAAGTCCTAAATACGAAGTTTGTTTTAACACAAATAAACTCAAGACAAGAACTGATGCAACTATAGATGCAAAATTAGGATTAAAACATATAGATCCATATTATTTAAATGATATTAAAATATACTATAATACCAGAGATACCATCATTAGAGGCTATAGATTTGATTTCTCAGATGGACGATTTAGCAAAAGCTTATTGAATTCCGTCTCTGAAACGGATGCAAATAATGATATTTTCTATACTCATACGTTTGAATATTATGATGATATAAAAGTAGATGGGAATGACGTATATTATACAAAAGGTGAAGAATTTAGTGCATGTGATGACAAATGCTTTCATACTAAAATTGCGGTACCTGATTCTGGGTATTCGTATCTGTATCGTTATAAATTTGATCTTAATTATGAACAGTTAAGACCTGTATGTTCTAATTTATCAGCTGGGAAATTTGGTTACATAATATTAAATAATGATACTATATATCCAGTACCTGACAATCAGTATCTTACCCATTATACAGATAGCTGGAACGACCTGTGCCCTACAACAATAACCTATAATCAAGCACCGGGAGATCCATGTGTTCAGAACGTTAATTTCGTGAATAATTTCACTAACTGGATAACTTCTGCTTTGAGTAGTGTTTCACCTGAGAACATTTCATTTTCGAATCAATCGGGAGTATATAATTATGGGATTGATACTGTTTCGAATGTAACAGGACTAGTTGGCGAATTTACTAGTAAACAAAATTTTGATCTAAGGTATCTTATAAAATTCCCATTTGATGTTGCGAAGGACTATTATGGTGGCGTAGTACAAACAATAGATTCTGTCTGGTCAGCTGCAGATATTACAATAAGTATTTCTTCAAGTGCCGGCATCGAATCATTTGGCCCATATTCTGATTTTTTTAATCCTACAGTCATTGAACAATTTGAAAATGATCTACGACAGAATTATGAAGGTTATCCCTATCCTGAAGTAACAACTTTTGTAACCTCAAGTGTCGAAATAGATTTTCCGGCAACAAACCTGGACTTCTATTCAATAACTGTTACATCACAATCTGGCAGCACTACATTTCCATTTGGAAAATGTTATGAGAGGACTAGTAAGTCATTTGATCCTCCTGTAAAAGCTGAAAAGCTAAGGATTACCAATCTTCCACCATTGAAATCATCATTTGATAATAGTCTACTTCAAAGATATAACATACGTAGTTTGTCATCCAAGGCTAATGCTGATACCTGCAACCCAATAACAAACATAAGATATAGATTTCCAATAAATACACCATCATTTAAAAAAGTAGGTAGTTTATTAGGAGGTACCGCAGGATACACGGCTAATGTTGGAGGTTATATTGGTATAGGAATTGGTAAAGATTTTACGTCTAAATCAAATACATTAGGACTTCAGGTTAATTATGGATGGAATAGAAACGAAACTTTTACCACTCTTGAGGATATTGATGGAGATGGACTGGACGACATTATTATAAAGAAAGGTGAATCACTTGTATACAAAAAGCACTCAATAGTTAATAATACACATCAATTTTCTGCCGGAAAGCCTTTGTTTAATTTAGATAACATATTTAAACAGACCGGAAAAAGTTTAAGTGGAAACTTGCAAGGCACTTGCAAACTTGGATTTGGAGGAATTGATTACTCCTATAATTGGTCAGAAACAAGTGTTTATTTAACAGATGCTAACAATGACGGATTACTTGATGTGGCAAGGGATGGAGTTGTATACTTCAATCAGTTAGATGAATCAGGGAATATCACTTTTAATAAACTAAGTGACAATACAGAAAATATGATCATAACAGGTGCTGCGAGAACAGAAAATATTCCAGGACAAATCTTACAAGATAGCATTAATTATCCGGTTTGTGATGTAGTTAAAATTTGGGAAGCACCAGCTGATGGTAAAATCACGATTTACGATACAATACAATTGCTCGATCCTGAGAAACCTTCACAGGTCACAATTGAAAAGGTGCAAAGAAATGGATTGTGTTATAATTCGGGGTTTCCAATACCTTATACTGACTTAACTTACTATATTTATACACCATTTTTGTATGAACCTGAATATAATTTAGGCACTAATGAATGTGATTCAAGTTCTATAATGCTAATTGAAAAATTAACAGTAAATGGTCAAGATTATATTAATAATCCACCAAGTTTGTTTTTGACACATTGGAATTTCGGACATGTTGACCTCTGTGAATACTGCCCAGACGCCACTACTCTTATTGAACCGAATGTAGTAGTGGAATGTGCTCAAAATTTGTATTTTGAGAATGATTTCCGGGATTTTCTAGCAAATATTTTTAGTGGCGCTCCATTTTTTGGAGATAATTTTATTGCAAATAATAAATCGGGGGTATATTACACAATTAATGAACCAGCTGATGGTGATACTAATACATTATTTACTGGAATCGTTAATTTGCTAAATTTCACTTCTGAATTTACTAGTCAGTCTCAAATAACAGGAATTGTTACTGGTCATAACTTTACCGATGAGTATGAACCTAATTATGTTCATGATGAGTTTAAAGATACTACAATTCAGACTACAACTACTATTCCATGTAAAATTAGGGTTTTAAGTTCATTAGGAAACAAGTTCATAGGTTCTTACGACTTTTCTCTACAATCTGAAGTTGAAAGATTTCAAACTGACCTAAATGCAGAATTTCCTTCCAGTTCACCAATTATAGTACAAAAAATAAATGATAATATTAAAGTCAACATAACTGATGGTGATATTGAATTTCAGAAGATCCTTATTGAAAATATTCAAGAAGAGTATCCATTTGAAGACTGTTCAAGAAGCATTAATTTGGCAAGTAATTATGTCAATGATTATAATCTTGATAGTCTTGACCTGCAATTGGCAATAAAAAAGTCAATAGCTGCAGGAGATGTTGAAAAATTGCCAATAACTGATTTCCCTGATCCAATGTTTTCAATTCAGTCAGATAGTCTGATAGACATTGAAGGAGGTGAGAAATTATCTAAATTATCTAAAGAGATCTTCATAAAGTCATTAAAAGAACTTAGAAAACAATCAAAAGAGGAAGCTCAGGCATGGTTAGAAAAGTACTATAATACTACCCGGGTAACCGTGACCCCTGATGAGAATAACTTCAAAACGCAAATTTTTGCTGACAAAAATACACAATCAACGAATCTTAGCCTTTTATATGGTACTACTTTAAGACATGGGCAACCAATTATTAACGAAATTGAAACAATAGTAAAGAAAGGAGATACGATTTTCTTCAGGACTCATTCAGTAGAAAATGGAAATTCACCGGTACAATGGAATCCCAAAATTGAATATGTAAATGCTACTCTTCAATCTATTACAGACCAGAATGGAATTGAGCAATATATAAGCAGTTATTCAGATGGGTTTATACTTTCAGCAAATGATACTATTCATGTAAAGGGTACAGGTGAAGCTTCTTTTTCATGGCCCAGCGTTGATATTAATAATCTGTCTGATGAGGTTACTTTTAAAATCGATAGAACGGATGAAGGAATTGACCCGGAAACTGGTGAGCGAATATCTTTTGCCACTTCTAATATTTTTCTGTATGATGCTCCTGCCGGTGGAACAAACATTCCTGATATGACTTCTACTGTTCCTACGCAGACACTCGGAGGTCCCAACGTAATTACTTCATTTAGTTTTAAGGCATTTTCAAATTCAAATGTGGACTGGAAGAAGATTGAATGGCATCCTTTTGTTAGCACTACAAATTTTGAGGAAATTATAGGAATGAATGGTATTGTGGAGGATACTCTTGAAAGCACTGAAATTAAGTTCCCTATAGTCGATTATGACATTTATAAACTATTTACTGAAGCCAGTTCATACAGCAATTTTGATCTAGGTGAAATGGGAGGTTATAGCATGATTGTTACACCAGTATTAAATGGGACTTTTAATTCATCAGACAACGGTCAGTTATTTTTAACAGTTAAGTGTGATAATAGCATAGTAGGCACAATACGAATAATTGTTTATAATGGGTTACCCTTTTGTCAACCCACCTCTTTGAATTTGGGAAATTTATATAACGAAGATATTGAGATTAGCTATTGGACGGATGATTCACAAAGAAAAAAAGGAGAAAAATCACTGCTTGAAGCACTTGCAAATAAAGATGATGGTATTGTAAAGATTCATTGTATATCATCGGATACTGACAAATATTTTGGGAAAGATCAAGTCAACCTGTATCATAAACCTCAGCAACAATTTGGGCCGATGTATAGAAATTGGGGACAGTTTATGTATAATTCAAGTGTTGATCCTTCACCAGTTCCCATTCAGAATGGCCTAATCGGTAATTTTATCAATACTTCTCTATTAAAAATAACTGAAGCTGACGAATCGGCTATTCAAACAGCTGATAGTGAATTAAATGGATTTGCATTTAATATAGATGATACAACTACCTTTCAAAATAACATGAACGTGTTATTTGATACTAATACAATAAAATTAGCAAACAGGCCATTTATACAGGCAAGAGCAGAAAAATCGCTTAATGGTGATGAATTATTCCAGAAATGGATTGGTGTTCATGAAGAATGTTATGCTTCAGCAATTTTTTCCAGAGCTGCTGATTATAGCCAAACATATACCGGCTATATCAGAGAACAGACAAATCTAACCCAGCTTGGCGATATTAAATCAGGTGCTTATTCTATACCTAAAAAGTCTGAGGGGTCCTCCACTAATCTATCGGCCGGAATCGGTGTAATTAGCGCTTCAAAATCAATATCGGGAAAAAATAATAGTTATTCTGATTATTTCGATATGAATGGAGATGGTTATCCTGAAATTGTTACAAAAGATGAAGTTCAGAATAGTAATAAAACTGGTGGATTGAATCCACCAAATGATAATGGATTAGGCAGCTTGACAAGAACACTAAGCTCGAGCAATGGGAAAAGTGCCTGTAACAGTTTTGCAATTTCAGGTGAAGATGAAACCACTACAAATACAAAGCCTAATGCTTCAGCAGGCATATCCGGTTCTCTTTCAAGTGGAGAAGATAATACTACCATTCTATGGTTCGATATTAATGGCGATGGTTTGCCTGATAAATATCATCAATCTGAAAATGGAAATATAATCGAATTGAATACGGGAAACGACTTTATTCTATTGCCATGGCAGACATTTAATCCTTCACAAAACATTTCTACTTCTATTGGAGGCGGGATCGGAATTAATTTAAAGAAAGGAAGTATTGAGGCTGGATATTCAGCAAGCAATTGTTTATCAACAAGTGTATCCACATTGCAGGATTTTAATGGTGATGGTTTGGTTGATCTTTTCTTGAAATCAGAAAGCGGATTCCTTGATATTTATTTGAATACTGGTACATCGTTTGCTTCTGATCCTATAAAACTTCAGGAAATCAATCTCATAGAGAATTCAGAATCGGTTACAAATTCTTTGAATGCAGGTTTTTCTCTTTCTCTTCTATGGCCACTATTTTTTGTGACAATAAAAGCACCATGCGTTAATATCAATGGTCAATATGGTGAAACAAATAACCGAACAAAAAAAGTATTTAAAGATTTTGATGGTGACGGGTATATTGATTATCTAGAAGAAACTGATCCAAATAATATTAAAGTATATTATTCAAGAATAGCAAGGACTAACAAATTAAAGACGGTAACTAACCCTTTAAATGGCTCGTATACGATTGACTACAAAGCAAATCCGAAGTCTTATAGGAATCCTAATTCACTTTGGGTAATGAGCGAACTAAAAGTAAATGACGGACTTGAGAAAATGGGAATATCTCAACATGGCAGGTCAGTTTATACTAAGCGGTTTAGCTATGAAGGCGGAAAAT
>Ga0172378_10006861_pt1 | contig 10616 bp, 9 predicted proteins | sample GrowelOW332metaG_FD_119755 | JGI IMG/M metagenome (GOLD analysis project Ga0172378, IMG submission 119755) | Groundwater microbial communities from an aquifer near a municipal landfill in Southern Ontario, Canada - Pumphouse #3_1 metaG | ecosystem: Environmental > Aquatic > Deep subsurface >... | reverse complement strand
GCCTCCTCCTTCGCCTATGTCGCTCCTTCCCTTTCTGCTTTAGGGGTCGGCATGCTTTATAAGGTCGGGAACGGAAACAACAACTACATGGCTCTGATCCTCGGCATGCTGATGGTTGGTCTTGTCTATGTCGCCGTAGCGCTTGTAGTCAAGGCTTTCGGAACGAGATGGATCAACAAGCTTCTTCCCCCTATCATCGTCGGACCGGTCATCATGGTCATCGGACTTGGCCTTTCCTCTTCGGCGATCGGCTATCTTACCAATGGTCCGACTGGTTATCTTGCAGACGGGACGATGAACGGGACTCTGCAGAACCCCGGATACAACCTTCTGGCGATTCTCTGCGGACTTGTCGCCATGGTCGTTACGGCCTGCAGCTCCCATTACGGAAAGGGCAAGTTCATTTCCCTGATTCCGTTTGTCATCGGTATGCTTTCGGGATATGTTCTTGCGGCAATCCTTACTGCTTTCAGCCTCTGCTTCCCTTCTGGATCTACCGGAAGAGCCTATATGCATATTGTAGATTTCACCCCCCTAACTTCCCTCTTTGAAGAGAACTTCGGAATCGGAACCTTCTTCAACTATAAAATGTTTGTTCCGGAAGACTCCGAATCCTTTATGTTCCTCCGTCTGGATGAACTGAAGGCCTATGACTGGGGAAAGACCGGAGAAGTCGCACTTCTCTTCATCCCTGTTTCCTTTGTTACTATCTGCGAACATATCGGCGACCATGAGAACCTCGGAAACATCATCGGAAGGGACCTTCTTAACGGGGAACCCGGCATGACGAGGACTCTTTCCGGAGATGGTATTGCTACGGCAGTCTCCGGTGCCTTATCCGGACTTGCCAATACGACCTACGGAGAAAACGTCGCTGTTGTCGGTACGACCAGGATCGCTTCTTCCAATGTAGTGATGCTGGCCGCTATCATGTCCTGTGTCTTCTCCTTCCTTACTCCTATATCCGGATTCCTCTATACCATTCCGAAGTGCGTTACCGGCGGTGTTTCCTTGATCCTTTACGGATTTATTGCTTCTTCCGGATTCCAGATGCTGATGAAGAACAAGGTCGACTTCTCTATTTCCAAGAATATGTATGTAGCTTCTGTCATCCTGGTCTCCGGTATCGGCGGGCTTTCCCTGAAGTTTGGTGCCCCCAACGATACTCCTGTCATCACCATCACCTCTATTGCTGTCTCCATGATTCTCGGTATCCTGATGAACTCTATCTTAAGGGAACCTAAGAAGCCGGTTTCCGGTATAGAGGTTCACGAAGATGTGGAGATGGTCGAGAAGGAGGAGAAGGCTCTAGGACAGCCGATTGAGCCGGTTTCCGAGCCTGCTATTCCTGCTGCTGTTGCTTCTGAGAAGCAATAAATAAGAGGTATTGGTCCCCGATTTTCTTCCATATCGCTCGTGCATTCACGTATAATCAATAAAGAAAATCGGGGGCAATAATCATGGAAGATATCTACGATCCTGTAAAGGAATATTCCGATAAATATAAGAATGCTGTTACGGAAAACAGCAATGCCTTATTCGATTCTTTGCTTTCCGAATCCAAAATCGATGTCGATGCTAACCGTTCCACGGTCAAGGATTACGACAATGCCCTAGCAAAGCAGAAGAAGCTTTCTGCATCCCTGGGGAAGATAAAAGTAATCAAGGTTCTCCTGATCATCTTTACTGTCCTTGCCCTTGCCATCGGAATTCTTCTGATCATCTCCGGTGCCGGATCGGCAGCCTTCAACCTGGCAATGCTGATTTCCGGGATTGCCCTAGTTCTTCTTGGAATCGGTGCAATCGTCCTTCTCTGCACGGTCATCAAGAGAAAGCTTCATGATACAAAGGCCTTTGTAAGCACAGCGACGGATGCTGTAAACAAACTATTCCAGGAAGCCAACGAGCAAATGGCAGGAATGAATGCCCTCTTTACTTATTCCGGTCCGGATCAGGTTTTGATGAAGAGTATTCCGCAGATCCAGGTCGATCCCTACTTCGATATGAAGAAGTACGGATATATGGTCAGCAAGATGAATCTTTCTCCGGCTAACGACGATCCCAATGTCTCTACCTTGTTCGTTAAGTCCGGATCCTTATCCGACAATCCGTTCCTCATCATCCGTTCTCTTATTACCTATATGGGTTCCAAGACCTATACCGGAACAAGGACCGTAACCTGGGTTACTACCGAGACAGACTCGGAAGGCCATTCCCATACGGTTACCCATTCCGAGACTTTGGTCGCTACTATCTCCAAACCCTGTCCTTACTACTATACGAACGAAAGCCTAATATACGGAAACCCGGCCGCTCCTAAGCTTTCCTTCTCCCGTGCACCGGTGCTGGAAAAGCATCTGGACGACAAAGGCTTGGACCACTTCGTCAAGAACTATGAGAAGAAGCTGAAGAAAGAAAGCGTCAAGGCAGTCAAAAAAGGTCAGGTCTTCCAGTCGATGTCGAACACGCAGTTCGAAGCCATGTTCGGTGTTACGGAGAGATCGGATGAAGTCGAATACCGTCTTATGTTCACTCCTCTTGGCCAGCAGGCGATGTGCAACCTCATCAATAACTCTCCTTACGGAGATGACTGGTCCCTCGACAAGAAGAACATGCTGAACATCATCCATGCGGAGCACTCCCAGACGGATGACAAGCTCTGCGAACCTTCCCTCTTCCGTTCCCATTCAGTCGATATCTCCAGAGGGAAATTCGTCGACTACTGCGAAAATTATGTCCAGTCCCTCTACTTCGAACTGGCCCCAGTCCTTGCAATCCCGCTTTATCAGCAGACATCCCCGATCCTTTACGACTACCTTCCGTTCCCTTACCATGTATCGGAATACGAACACGAAGTCTATTGCAACTACTTCCCGAATGATATCGATCCGGAAGGATCCGTTACCCGTTCTATCCGCAAGACGAAGTTTCTCTTTGCTTCCGGCGACTACGATGTCTATACGGTGACATCCCGTGCCTATAGAGGAGTTTCCCATACCGAGATTATTCCGGTCCTCTGCCGGAACGGCAGGGTCTATGAGGTTCCGGTCACCTGGGTGGAATACATCCCGATTGTGAAGACCACGACGCTTACGAGCAACACGCTCAATGGAAAGAGTTCCAACGAAGTCCAGGGTTACCTCCATGGGAAGACTCTCTACGATTTTCTCTCCAAGCTCAGCAACAACGGGAACCTGGTCTACGGAAGAGGATTCTTCTCCTTGGTACTCGCCAATGCTAACGACAACCCGGCGCTGGAAGCTCTGAAAGCGGAACTTAGCAAGTTGAAATAGAATCGGTTTCCCTCTACAATAGGGGGGGCCGAAAAGGAAAGGAAGAAAAAAATATGGCAAACGAATTGGACGAAACAAAAGATCCGATTTCGACAGAAGGCCGTGACGTCAACGTCATTCAGAAGCAGGTTCAGGTTAAGAAGACGACCGGGGATAAGGTCTTCGAAGTTGTCCTTTGGTGCTTATTGATTGTTCCGGGACTTGTCTTCTGGTTCAAGAAGAAGAAGGCCGAGAGCTATCTCCAGGCTGCCCAGCAGAAGATCCAGGCCAGTGCCTCCACGATTGATAACTATATGGAGCAGAGAGTCACCATTCTCAAGAATGCTGCCCAGCTCCTGAACAAGTCCATCGATCTCGATAAGGAAGTCCTGGAGAAGGTCACTGCCTACCGTGGCGGTGTCAATCCGGATGCCGATGCTGCCCGTAACGAACAGGCTGGCAACATTGCCATAGTCGACCGTGCCATCAACATCGCTTTCGAAAACTATCCGAACATCCAGTCCCATAGCGAACTTCAGTCCTGCATGCAGCAGAACTCCTATCTCCAGAAGGAGATCACTGCTGCCCGCGACCTCTACAACGATGCCGTCCTTGAGTGGAATACCAGAATCTTCCAGTGGCCGGTCTACAAGATCGTTGCCGCCAACCACGAATACACCACCCGTATCCCGTTCACCATCCCTGCCGCCGAGAAGGAAGAAGCACGCGGTACGTTCTTCGACAAGTAAAATACAAAAAGCCGGACCTGCTGTGGTCCGGTTTTTTTGTGCGTTGAAATTATTACTATTAGTATCTGACTTATAGATAATACAGATACAGGAATAAAAAAAACTCCGCCATACCCGAAGGTATGGCGGAAAGAGCAAAAGGAATTTTATGTTTGGAATAATTATCAATTCAAGGCTTTAATTTCTTAAAGCGTTAATACTATAAGTCATAAAGGAAGCGTTGTCAACAAGTAAAAAGCAACTTTCTTTTGTCAACACGAAAAAGTCCGATAGATAAAGGATTTTCATCTAAAAAATTTTTTGATGAAAATTTATTTTCATGTATAAAATCTCCTTTTGAACCCTTATTTCAGGCGTTATTTGAAGTTGAAAAAGCGGTCCTTTTTGGACCGCTTGTCGATTTTAAGCTATTTTTTTATGTTGTCGTTTATATTGTCAATTGCAATAACTAGAGCAATCAGCAAGGGCGCGTCTTCTTTCTTCTCTGCATCTAGAACAAAGGCATCCAGGAAGGCGACGTCACGGGATACTTTTCCAATCTCTACCCCGTCTCTCTTTACCGAGAAGTCGTATCCGAAGAAGTCTCCATCTATTTCCAGGGAGGAATGATAGCCTTCTATGTAGTACTTGTTTCCTTTGAACATCTTCTTCGTGATCGTCATTTCCTTCTCTCCCTTGCCGTTATATAGATAGCAGCAATAGGAGAAGAAATTAAAGAATCTGTTCTTTACTACATATCGAGTCTTTCCAGAGTTGTCTTTGATGGTTTTCTTCTTGCGGGGCGAGAACACAGCTCCTTTGACGAAGTAGAGATCATTTCCTTCCTTGTCTCTGACGGTTGTGCTTCCCCCTAAAGAGAGAACCTTGTTCTTGATATACAGTGTCATATGGTCTTTTCCTTTCTTTTACCGGAAGATTGTCTTGTACAGTAGATAACCGAACCCGGCATAGAAAGCAATCGTGAAGAGGAGCTTCAGGAAGACGACAGTTCTTCTTCTGCCTTTGTATTTCTTGTCGAAGTGGAGGACATTCGTGCTGTTTGCAGGGAGCAAGCCTTCCTTTGCAATAAGGGCAGGGCTGTTTTCTTCTTTGTTTCCTAGGGTTAAAGATAAGGAGACATCTTCTTTGGTATCTATCTTTCCCTGGTAATCGAAGAAGTAGGCTTCGTTCTTCGGATAAGGAGGGTTGAAGACACCGAGGATACTGATTAGGAAGAAGAACAGGAATTTTCGGAAGTCTTTCTTTCCCCCTAGTTCCGGGGGAAGGACGAAGATACGTAGATCTGCTGTTTCCTTGCTTATAATCCCTTCATACAAGAGACTTCCGTCTCTCTGCTTCTTCATCGGAATCTGTTTTCCGTCCAGACAGACTTTCGGAAGACTGTCCCTTGGGAAAAGACGCAGCTTTATCTTTGCCATGGCTATTTCCCTCCGTTTCCTAGAAGAATTGCCAAAGAAATAAAGGAGACGATAAGAAGAAGAACAGAAGAGACAAGCCGTACAGTTCTTCCTTTTCTCTTCTCTCCTAGGATAAGAAACACCATGGAGAGGACAATGGCGACAGCAGCAACGATACTGATCCAGAGAGCATTCTTCTCAATAAGCGCGGATACCTTCGATAACGTATCGCCTTTCACCGATAAGGCATTGCCGAAGAAGGCACGGACATCCGGGTAGAGGAAGACAATGCCAACCGTCGCTACACCGATCGTAAGGGCAAGGAGGATGATGAAGGCAAAGTAGAAAGCAGAGAAGAGCCAGAAAAAGCCGGCAGCAAAGAAGAGGCAATCAGCAAATAAGCCCATTGCAAAGAAAACACAGCCTAGCCGGTAGCGGTCCCGTTCTTTAATTGATCGTTCCATACCATGATTCTATCAAAGCAAGGAAAAGGAAGCAAAACAATACAGAAAGTGGTTTGTAGTGTAAAGCCTGAAAGAAGGATTGCAGGGACTCTCTCAAAAGCCTCCTTGAAGCTACAGAAGAAGCTTTTCTGATAAGGCACAGGCCGGATCCAAGAATAAAGGTTCTCTTTCTATAATGGCTTTCTTGATGCTAGGCTCACTCGGATTAGGGGTTCATACATTAACCAAAATCGTTCAATTGAAACAAACATCCTACGAGTGCGCATCTTATGACAATTTGGTATAGCAACTGGAGTTCGGAACAACGCTTGTAGATTCGTCTATAAGCGACCGGATTCAGAGATAGGGCATATGGAGAAAGAATCCGTCCTTGTTCATTACACTTTATTCGTCTATAGCTGATAGACATGCTTTGCTTTCAAATTTCCAGGACCATATACCCGCACATAGGCGAAAGAAGAATCCATCTTCGGCATTACATAAACTTGCCTACCTAAAGGTTTGGCTTAATTCCATGGAGCTAAAGAAAAAACAGGGATTCGCCCTGTCTTTGTGCTGAAGAAAAGAGCCGGGCTTTATTTGAAAACGGCACGGAAAGAGGTTATCAGCATACTAGTGTAGGCAGTTCCTTGGAAAAAAACAAATAGGGAACAAGTCAACACCACTTTCTGTGGACCATCCTCCCTAAGTTAGTATCCTTATTGAAATGAAAGGTATAGATGATACTCATTGAGGATCATTTCTGCCATTCGTTCTGGGGTCTCTTTTGCTCCAGATAGCAACCATTCTTTCGTGATTGCCAGAAGCCCTCCTCCCCAAAAGGCTTGATGATATGTCATTTCATTTATCGTCATTACGTGACTTGATTGATTATTTGCCATAATTATATATTCCTCAAAAGAGCTCTTTAAAATGCTTGGTTGAAAATGATGCTCAAAGAAGGCTTTATAAAAGTCTTTGTTTTCTTCGACAAATCTAAAATATGCAATAAAGTTCTCTTTTGAATATAGTGTTTTATAAGAAAAAATGTCACAAAGACTATTTACCATAGCCACTTCTGTTTTTATCAACAAATCATTGATATCCTGATAATGATCATAGAATGTGCTCCGGTTAATTCCGGATTCTTTACAAATATCTTTGACAAAGATATGGTCAAAGTCTTTTTTAGTTAAGAGAGCCGATAAAGCGTTTCTGACTTTTTCGTCCACTGACTTGGTTTCTTTGATGCTTTCCATAAAGATCCCTCCGGCTGGCCCAACAAAACCCGGTTTTGTGTTGGCAACTTTTTTGCTCATAACATTATAATTGAATCGGTTTTGCAAAAGGGAAAAATTTATGAAATTTAGAAAAGCCATTGCAGCGATGTTAACACTGATTGCTTCTTTCACACTTTGTTCGTTTACCAGTAGTAACGAATCAGCAGATGGCGCCGAAGATGAATTTGCACAAAACATCAATGAATTAAGTCCAAACCTTGATAAAGAATACCTATATGGGGACGAAGATCTCGGAGTTGAAAACGAACTCTCCGATGATGACATTGGTATTATCAAAGAATTCGTGTCTTTTGATGAATCTCATATCGAGCTCGACAATGCTGTTTACGAAACACTTCCTGTTAACGATCTAAGAATTTCGCCTTCTGAATATTTTGAAGCTTCGGGGCAAGAAGAACCACTTGATAACGGAGTTACTGAATATTCGACCAATCAAAAGAAACTATCTTATGTTGAAGACAATGTCTCCTTAATGAATTTCATGACTGAAAACGATTATGGAAGAATCAACAGCAATGGGGAGATGGAGTTCCTTGATGATGACTTTATCCAGCAGTCGTTCATTATGAACTTCAAACTTAGCTGGTTTAAGATGACCTTTAGGACAAATTATTGGGGATCTATAATTTTTGGAGCATTTGGTTTGTTAATCAATAACGATTTGATTAAAGACGTCAATAATCTTTTTAATGCGGATGCAAGCCAATTTGAGGAATGTTTTAAGGATGTTGCCAGCGGTCTTATTTTAGACGGAGCTTCTTATTTCGGCAACCTCATGATTAGTTCTTTAGCTACTGCAGTTAATACAACAATGACAATAAAAAACATTGTTATGCAAACAACATGGATTGGCCGTCTTATTAAAATTGTGAAATATATTCTTAGCCATTATGCGCCAGGCTTACTTCGTGGTATCGTAATGATTCTTAGTGGCGTAATATATCAATATGGAACGGATGTTGAAATCGGTTTATGGTGGAGTAATTACACTGTTTTGAGTTATCGGACATATTGACAATGACCATATTTACCATAATCTGTATTTGCCTTCTATCCTTGTGTCTATTGACCGGAGTTATCATGCTCTTCAGAAGGAAGGCATTCCTCACGGTTGTTCCGGAGTGCGAAAGCAAGTCCCTGTTTGGCAGATGTTTCTACGAACCGTTCTTTGTATCGCTTTTGGAGCTGGTTTTGTCGTTAGCCTCCCTTGTTCTTCTGATCTGTGACTGCGTGAATGGCGGGAAGCTGAATGATTATTCCCAGGTATTTATCCCCTGCATGCTGGCCGGCATCCTTCTTGGCGTGGTTTTAGGAGAAGTATATTGGCACAAAACCAAGAAGCCGTTCTTCCTCAAGAATTTCCCAAAGGAATACCAGGAATATGTGGAAGAAGTTAAGAACATGTGGGTAAAGGTTCGCGTCCGCTATTACGAAGAAGGAACGGTTGGAAACTTCCTGTTTCCGTTCTATTCCTTAGGACTCCTTGTCGGAATAGTTGTGGTTATCCTTCTGTGAAGACAAATAACGCATTATGTTTGACTGTCTCGGTTTCTCTTATCTTGACTTCTTGCAAGCAAAAGGGTATCTGCAGCTGGTATTACGAGAAAATCAACGCAGAAGTTTTGCTTGGAAAAGAAAAAGAAGAAGAAATTATTGTTGGTGTTATTGATTCAGGAATCAATGAGAATTTCCTTCAGCTTTTTGACGAGAAAACAATTGTCGGAGGGTTTGACTTCATCGATAACGACAATCAACCATATTCTGTTTACAATCTTCATGGAAGTTTTATTTCTTTTTTGATTGCTGGGAAGGATTTCGATGGATTAAAAGGTATTGATTCAAGATTGAAGGTAATGCCTGTAAGGGTGTTTGACGAAAGTGGCAATACAGATGACGAACTTGTTTATGAGGGGATTAAATATGCAATAGACAACGGTTGTTCAGTCATCAATATGAGCTTTGCCTCGTCTAAGTATGAACCATATCTAGCTTCTCTTTTTCAAAATACTGAAAATCCAAAATTCATTGCAAGTAACGGTGATTTTTCGGCTAACGGATATTGTTATCCTGCAACGTATGAAGGTGTAATACGAGTCAGTGCTATTGATGAAAAAGGAGAACTATGCCAATACTCAAACACAGCAACTGCTGATCAGTCGATTTATGCACCTGGTGTTGACTTGCCAATTGTAAGCGTAAACATTAATGGGGACATCATTAAAACAATGGTTTCCGGTTCTAGTTATGCGACGGCGATTGTATCTGGAATCATTGGATCATTGTTGTTAAGCAATGACTTAAACGAAGAAACGCTAAAAACATATGATGTTTACGAGGATGGCTTTTTAAATTGCAATAAACTATTAAAAAAGGCTTAGGATAATGTGGTATATGGGGATTATTCCAATTGGACAAAAGAACAAAAGAAAGCTTACCCTGAGTTCGAAACGGGAAATTCAAGTTATGTAACTTTTTTTAAATAGGGCAAGTTTCATATTGAGAACGTAAACGAAAAAACACAAGCGATTTATTTATATAGAACTAAGTGATTCTATTAGTTTGATAGATAGCATAGGAAAGCAATTTTTGAAAAGCTTTCCAATAGGATTTAACCAAGACTTTATGATTCTGTTCTAAAGATAATTACAGAGTTTTCCAGTCACAGTATGAGCCAATCAGCGGAAGGCTGGATGCTGCCTTTCCCATCATCTCCGATTTGTGCGAAATCTGCACATTCGTTTTCCAAAACAACCTCATAGTCTTTTTGTGAGAACTAATTACAAGTCTATCTCAAGAAAAAGGTTAGCCGCCTGGGCCTTGCTAAGTCAAAATGTATCTTCGCTTGGGAACACTCTGACTTTCGGATTGACACTTTCCTCCTCAAATCTCACTATTTCACAAATCCTAATACCTAAACTTCATTAATCCAGATGCTTGAGGATTGTTGGCCCTGATCACTGTGAATTTCCGTTTTTTTGGAATTGTTAGATGTTTGTGGATTTTGATTTCCAGTTATTTCTTCTTCTTGCAGCCACAGTCGCTTGCTCCGGTAGCTCTTGCGAAGAAGGAAGAATCTCCGCTTCCTAGGTCAGCACTCTTTGCACCGGTCAGCATCTGGATAGCATCCTGGCTTGGATCATCCACCTTGAAGGGGATGAGACGGAAGCTTTTTCCGGGATGCTTCTTCCGGTTATAGCTGTTGAGGACGAAGAGGACGACCAAGGAGACCAGAAGAACGAGGGAGATGCACTCCATGACAATCTCGAGGACTCCGTACTGGGAAGTTCCGATCAGGGAGAGGGAACCAACTCCATAGATAAAAGCAGAGAAGAGATAGGAAGTGACTGCCCAGAAGAGAAGCACGTAATGGAAGTTCTTCTTCGACTTCAGTTCTCCCCTTGCGGTAGAGATCGCAGCAATGCAGGGGAAGGTAAGGAGGTTGTAGGTCAGGAAG
>Ga0172378_10006860_pt1 | contig 10617 bp, 7 predicted proteins | sample GrowelOW332metaG_FD_119755 | JGI IMG/M metagenome (GOLD analysis project Ga0172378, IMG submission 119755) | Groundwater microbial communities from an aquifer near a municipal landfill in Southern Ontario, Canada - Pumphouse #3_1 metaG | ecosystem: Environmental > Aquatic > Deep subsurface >... | reverse complement strand
GAAATCATGAAGAAAACATTGAGACTGACGTTGATGGCCGCAATAATCGTGACAATGATCATGGCCACAGCGGCTATAGTAAGCGCAACGACTTACAATTATAGCTATACGATCCAAAATAAGGCGGGAGATGGATCTCTTACTTTGCAGACTGACGTGAATTTAAGCCAGGTCTTCCGCGCAGGAAGTCCTAAGACGGTAAATTACAAGATATCTACCGACAACGGGAAAAACTTCGGAGATTATTCAGAAGTCATCACTCCTAACAACTCCACCGGAGACTCACTACATACTTATGGGCTGGCATCCTATGAGGACAGTATTACTTTTGATCAGCTAGGCGAGTATTTCTTTGATATCAGCGGTGGCCCAAGCAGCGATTCTGACTATGAATTCACCATGGCTAAGGTATATGCAAGCGCACCTTCGAAGATCCAGATTTATTCCACTCCTGACAGGATATATTTCAATAAGAAATATGTTAATTACAGGACATGTGGAACTACAGTTATAGTACAGAAGGTTGGATCTGCCTTGCAGTACTTAATAAATACAGCTTCGGGTGATGTGGCATATGTTAAGGGATTTAAGCCAAACAAGAGCTATAAGTTCGAAATAAGAAGCGGCAATTTGGTTGACAAGACTCTGAAATATACAAGTACTGCGGTGAAGAAAACTGTACCGACCGGACCATCTGTGAAACCGGTGATCAAGTCAGTTAAGGTTTCTAATTTCAAGGTCAAAAAGTTCTGGTCATACAATGACTTGGAGTGGAAGTACACTTCCTCCTACACCTTGACAGTTAAACTGAGCAAGAAGGCTTCCGGTACCAAGGGCGTTGTAGTGACACTTGGTAATGGCGAGCAGAGAAAAATCAAGGGCACAGGCAAGACATTCAAGATGGGCTTCAACAGCACTACCAACCATAGCGAGAAAGGCACCAGAATGGGAGTTGTGGTAAAGACCTACAGCAATAACACATACATGTGCTACAGCTATGATTCCAAGACTAAGAAGATAACAATCAAATAGTTGAATAGATAACATCATAATAGAGCATAATAACCAGTGAGGGGCAGATATCATTCTGCCCCTCATCAATTTATCAATAATCATTAGTTGTAGACTGTTTTCTTTAATTTTCAGTTGTTACATGATATAATTGTTAATAACAATCCTATATAAACTGTGCCATATAGACATTAGTGAATGAGCAACATAATGGGGTTGATAGAACGCCCATTTTCCAGTCATAGATTATGCAAGAAAAGAGGATGCGCATGACAAAGAAAAAGGATGTATTACTTCCGGAAATCATCTCGGAAAATTCAGAAAGACAGATATGGTACCAGGAATTTTCTAAGATAGGTTTAGACAGGCTTTCAGAAATAATGGCAGATGCACTTGTGGAAGATTATAGCCTTTGTATTAAGCTGGCCTTTAGGCTTAATGTGCCGAAAGTCAGTACTGAAGAGGCGATTGAAATGTATTCAATGCGCTTCCGCCAGGAAATGGCCATGAAATCAATAAAGACGGATAATCTGTTATACTACTCTAAATGGCTGCGACTGGGGACATCGAACAGATCACTTTTTGATCAGATGAAAGTATTTGCAATAACATACATCAGTCTGGACGATTCGATGGGAAATGGCGCTGGAGCTGAAGAAAATGACGAATTCATATTAGTTGAGGAAATGAAGGATGCGTGGAATCAGATTCGCGCTAACACTGAAAAATGCTTCGATTCGCTGACGGAAAAAGAAAGCCGAAGCATAACGGCGTTTCTTAAAAAACAGTCTGCCGGATATGACCCAAATGTTGGGCTAGATCGCTTTGGGGAACTTTTGATGTGCCTTGAGGCGTTTCGTTGGGAGGCAGAGCAACGTGAAGAGGAACGCTCAAGATGGCCGGAAATACAACTCTCCGGAATTATAGATTCATTAGAAAGCATGGCAAACTGGCAGGAATTCTGGGATCCGCAAACAAAGAAATTTATATGTATAGGGGACGATTTCGATGATGTCAGCGATGAATATCTGGAAAACTGCTACGCACTTCCAGACTCATATGAAGTCAATGAATATGGAATTATGGAAGACTTTATATACGAGCACACTACCGGTACGCTTCAGGCGCAACTGGAGGAAGCAATTCGTGGCCGCAGCGCATTCAAGCGGTTTCGCGATCTTATCGGCAGAGAGGGCATCGATACAGCCTGGTATGAATATCGTGATGAGCGACTGCGCCAGATAGCAACCACCTGGGCAGAGAATCACAACCTTAGAGCCGTTGATAATGATTGAAGCCATAGATAGTATAACAACTTCTACAATAGTCAGGTGGCAGTTGCTTTATGGCTGATAAGATGATATAATTTCAAAAAATCTTCAGCAGGTATTTACATTCTTAAGAAATAAAGGGGTACGCAATAACTATGATATGGCTTTGCGCAGAAATTGTAATAACGGGGATGGTCGCATTATTATGCGGCTTTGTTTTGATTGGGTCCGGACTGCGGCGCTCCGTGCTCACAGTCTTGGCCGCAGGTCTGGCAATGGGAATAATGTACTTCATTATTCATCTGGTGATCCGTATGGATGCTGGGCCTTACTGGTGGATGATGATATCTATGGGCGTTTTCGTCATAAGCACTGCGGCAGGCACTGCCGACAGAAGCAGGTATGGGATAGCCCTTGTGATGCTTCTGGAGGGGGCTGTCTACCTGAGTCTATGGAATATCTCTGCTTTGTTGGACGAACTGATTGGGAAATCGCCGGAAACCCTCGCCGTATACTTAGCGGTTGCCTCTGCGCTAGCCTTGATCATACTCGGATCCATCAGAAAATTCGGCCCGGATCCTGAAGGATTGAAGGGCCTGGGCGGGAACAAAAATAACGGAGTTGGCAGAGGTCCGTCAGCGGCGGCGTTGCTGCCAGCAGCAGGCCTTACCGCTTTTGCGGCATTCTCAGTGCATCTTTTGCCGTCTCTTAAGGGCACCGCAGGCATTGTCATGCTGGCTTTCTCATGGATAGCCATAGTCTGCTTCATGGTGTGGCTGAAGACTATAGCGGCATATAATGTGAGAAATGATGAGATGGATATGAACAGGGAATACATGGAGGAAATGCAGACATTCCTTAAGACCATGAGGAGTCAGAGACATGACTTCAATTTCCACGTTCATGTTCTTGACGGACTCATGAAACGCGGAGAATATCAGAAGTGCAGGGAGTACCTTGAGAGCCTCTGCGTCGATACAGAGGCGGTGAATTCATTGATTCCTATAAGCGATATGGCTATAGCCGCTCTTATCAACAACTACAGAGAAATGTGTCTGAAGAAGAGGATACCTTTGGAGTTGGATATAGAAGACAACATGTCGGGGATAGTCTGTACCGTATACGAGGCGAACAAAATAATAGGCAATCTTTTGCAGAACGCTTACGATGAGGCCAGCCTGCAGCCCGGCGGAAGTACGGCCTATGGCATAAGGCTGAACATATTCAAACGATCCGGCATGACAACCATAAGGATCTCCAACAAGGTGACTGATGTCAGTAAGATAGTTGAGATCTGTGAATTCGGTCACTCGGGCAAGTCGGGACACGACGGGATAGGGCTTAATAACATAATGCAGATAGTAGACCGCCATGGAGGCGTATTCTATTGGGAAATCAAGGAGAAGAACATAATCAATTTTATCGTTAAGATACCCAATAGAGTGGAGTAGGTGGTTCATATGGATAATTTAAAGAAACTGAAGATACTGGTGCTGGATGATGATTGGGATTCTCTGATGGCGACAGTCAGTGAGATCGGAATATATGTGGATAAGGGCAATATAGTTTATACGCAGGATCCCGGTGAGGTAATCAGTCTGATTGAGTCTGATAATGTGAATACTGCGTTTTTGGATATAGATCTGGGCGACACCAACGGATTTGATGCGGCTACCAGCATTCATATAACTCATCCCGAGGTCAATTGTATTTTTTGTACCGGTCACCCGGAATACGCCCTGGATGGATATGATTATAACCCGTTGGATTTTGTCGTCAAACCTGTAAACCTGCTGAAGCTGGAGAGAGTTTTGAAGAAGGCTGAAGCGGCCTTGTCCACATGGGAGGTCAAGCCGGTTCCTTCCGAGAAGATAGCCATATTAACAGGCGGCGGATTCCAGCTGGTAGATACTGATGATGTCATCTATGTAGAGAAGATACTGAGAAAGGTAATTATACATACGAAGAACAATGTGGATATTTCCACCAAATACTCCATAGGTCAGCTTGAAAAGATATTTGAAGGATACGATTTTTTCAGACCTCATCAATCCTTCCTGGTACCTCTGCGTGAGATCAGAAATGTCCACGCTGAAGAGGGGATCAGAGGCTCCTTTTATATCACATTAAAGAACAGTAAGGCTAAGGTAAATCTGTCGAGAAACAACTATAAGTAGTTAAAGGAAATGATGGCTGACAGGGGAATCAAGTTCATATAGGCCGGGCGATGTGCCGTAAAATGTGCAGGATAAGCACGGTTAAGCACAGGATAGACAACCTCTCTTGAAATATTTAGAATATTGCTGATATAATCAGTAAACCAGTTAATCGCAATTCTAAATTAATAAGGGGGGTTTTATCGTGGATGATAATAAAACCGTAAAACAGATCACGAGTAACAAGGGCTCGTGGAAAAGATTCGGGTATGTGCTGTCACATGCCAGACTGCCATGGATCTGGATAGTTGTAGTACTGATAGTCAGCCTTGCAGCTACTAAACTAGAACTGTTGTTACCGCAGTACACGTCTAACCTTTTGAATGGAGATACCAGCGCCCACATGATAAAGCTGGCGCTCTTCTCTGCCGGGGCATTGTTCGTAGTAACGTTTGCCAGCAATCTGGTTCAGGGGATAGGCGAGGTGTCTATTACCAGAAATCTCAGATCTGTAGTGTGGAAACGGATACTGGGCACCAAGCCGTCAGGCTTTGGGGATACTCAGCCGGGTGAAATAATCAGTCGTGTTACTACAGATACAGAGGTTATCGGTCTGTTTATCATAAAGATACTGTATGTTATGATTCCATCGATATACTTCGCCGTTTCTGTTATTATCACTCTTTACGGCATCAACCATACGATGCTGTACTGGATGCTGGCCTGCATACCATTCTCCGTTGCGGCGACGGTAGTCTGGGGCAGATACAATTTCAGTGTCCAGGTAAAAGTCTATGAACGTATAAGTAATCTTACTCATTATCTGTCAGACCGCATAACCAAAATGCCGCTGATCAAGTCATATGGAACTGAAGAGGAAGAGGTCGCCAAGGGCGAAGAACCTATAGAATGAATGTATAAGGCCAGAGTCGAGGCTCAGAAAGTAATGTGTGCCGGGAACATAGCCTTTAACGTAATTATGGGTTACATACCTAATGTCATCCTGATGCTCCTCGGCGCCAGCCTTATTGGAAAAGGGCAGTTGTCCTTCGGCGATTGGGTAATGTTCTTCATGTACACGAGCAGAATGACGGCCAGCATTTCCGTAGTCATCTTCGAATGGGCGGATATCAAGGGCACTCAGGGAGCTATCATGCGCGTCAGCGGAATAATGATGAATCCATCAGAGTTCGATGAAACATATCCGGAAAAGGGAGCGCATGAAGGCGACATCGAATTACGTGATCTGCAGTTCTCCTATGGAACTAAGGAAATATTCGAGAATCTTACTATGACCATCAAGGAAGGCAAGAAAACTGTCCTGGTCGGAGGAAGCGGTTCGGGTAAGACGACACTGCTGAAATTGCTTGAGAGATTCTATGATGTCGGTGACGGTCAGATACTGTTCAACGGTAAAGATATCAATACCTACGATATCGCCGCTACCAGAAAGGCTATATCATATATATCTCAGGATGCGCCTATGCTTGGGGATACAGTCCGAGAAGCCGTGACCTACGGCGTCGGCAGAACAGTAACGGACGAAGAAATAGTCCAGGCCCTGGAAGCGGCTAGCGCATGGGATTTTGTTCAGAAAATGCCGGCCGGCATCGATTCGTCTATAGGCGATTACGGATGCAGACTGTCCGGTGGACAGCGGCAAAAGATAGCATTGACGCGAGGCCTGCTGAGAAATTCCAGGTATGTTTTGTTAGATGAGTCGACATCCAGCATGGATGCGTGCTCTGCCCTCAACGTGCAGAAGGCAATAGACAACTATATCCAGGGGCGTACCTGCATAATGATATCGAACAATGTATCTATCGTAATGGAAGCTGATGAAGTCATAGTGCTGAAGGATGGTGGAGTCGAGGCTGTAGGCGATCATGAATCACTGCTGCGGGACTCTGCTACATACAGAGAATTCTGCAGTCAGGGAAGGGAGTGTCAGTTATGAGCAAGAAGAGGAATAAGCAGATCCACATAAAATGGGGTGAATTCTTTAATATATATAAGGGACTCAAGCTTCCCTGGCTGATATTCGGTATCATGATATTCTTTGGCTTTGCCTATGGATGGGCTGTAGTAAAACAGGCGGGTCTGGAACAGGGCTTCATGAGCGGCGGAGTCCTGACCACTGATGTTATCGTACAGTACCTGATTATTTCTCTGGCCAGTATGCTGATAATGTTCATGCAGCAGTACGTGAGAGACGGGCTGTGTGTAGAACATATAAACAGAGAAATGAGAAAGAAACTATGGGGAAATCTCATCAGGATGCCGATCAAGTATTATGATAAAGAGACTCCGGAAGCCTTAGTCAGCAGAATAACCAGAGACTGTGAAAAGGCTAACAGCCTCATAGTAGAGATAGTTGGATGGATCGCTCAGCTTGCCACTCTGGTCATGGCACTCAGCGCGCTGTTCGGATACAGCAACAAACTGCTCATGCTGACAGGCCTGGCAATAATAGCGGTTGTTATCTATGGCCTGGCTATATCCAAGGTGTCATACTGGGCAAACTATATGATGCAGACATACATGTCGCCGTTCACCATGTATCTGGCTCAAAGGCTGAAGGCTTTTGAACTGATCAAAGCGTCGGGAACTGAGGACGAGGAGTTCGAGAGGGGACAAAGAGTCATAAATGATATGTACAAGGCGGACATAGCAAGCAGGATCGAGCTGGGCGTAATTGCTACATATGTAAATCTTACGAGTATAGCAAATACAGTCATCGTATATATCGGCGGAAGCATCATGATGGCAAAGGGCATCCTGGACGCGGGAGTGCTTGTGGCTTACTACAGTCTGGCATCGACGGCTATGAATGAGATAATGATGTATTTCCAGGCATACGTAAATATCAAAGGCAGCCAGGGAGGTCTGGCAAAGGTAGTAAGGATCATAGATGCTGAAAGCGAGGACGTGGATTCAGGCGAACATATAGATATACCTGATGATGATATTGCTTTCGAAGGAGTGGACTTCGCATATCCTGATGGCGCCAATGTGTTGAATAATGTTTCCTTCACCATACCAAAAGGAAAAACAACTGCCATAGTGGGTTCCAATGGAGAAGGCAAGACTACAGTGTTGAAGCTTCTTGAACGTTATTATGATCCAGGAGAAGGCAGGGTAATGTTCGGAGGCCGTAACGCAAATGAATTCAGCAAGCGCGAGTGGAGGCAGATGTTTGGCTATACCAGTCAGGACTCACAGATCCTGTCAGGTACTGTCAGAGATAATATAACCTATGGACTTAAACGTTACGTATCAGAGGAGGAACTGGATTCGATCGCAGAGAAGGCGAACCTGAAGGAACTTATACACAGCCTTCCTGACGGATATGATACATTCATAGACGACGGCGGAAGCAATTTCTCCAGCGGAGAACTGCAGAGGCTGAACATAGCCCGTACTATAGCCAAGAATCCTGAGTACATGCTTCTGGATGAGTCCACCTGCAATCTGGATCCCGATACGGAAATAGAAGTACAGGGTGCACTGGAGAAGATGATGAAAGGACGTACTATAGTAATAATAGCGCACAGCTATAATGCTATTAAGGGAGCTGACAATGTGATAGTACTCGAAGGCGGTACAGTCACATGCCAGGGAACGCAAAAGGAAGTTGAAGAGAGAAACGGATTCTTCAGGGAATTTGTTGATTCGTCAGCTATATAGACAGGGAGGTAAAAATGAGCAACAAAGTACTGAAACTTGCTTCTGTCGAAGAGTCGATACAGAATGAAGACATCAGGGAATGTTTACAGATCGTAATAGATGAAGCTGCCATGCAAAAGGCATTTATGGATATAGTAAAGATAGACGGACCGTGTCAGGCCGCTGACTATATCGTATGCGATGTAGATGGAAAGGAACTGAAAATAGAACTGGGCAAGAATTACTATGGGGAACTGGAAGAGGAACTCGTAGGAATGAAAGCCGGAGATATCAAGGGCGTATCCGGGAAAACCATAACTATGAAAAGCGTTAAACGCAAGATGGTGCCGGAGAATGTAACCGATTCGGAAAAGAAGATCAACAGGTACATAGAAGAAGAAAAGAAAGACCGACTTACAGAACTTGTTGGAATGATGACGGATTATCTTATGGAGAATTCGGAATTCGGAGATCTGTCAGAGGAGATCAACGCCATCCGAGAAGAGGAGAAGGAACTTCTGGACTCGGCTGATGAAGTGCACATTCTGGGAAAAGACACCGACATAACTTTTTCCATTAAAGGCATAGGAGCCGTCAAGTGCGACGGACGTATGAACATACCCGATGGCGAGGTGTACACTGCGCCCGTCAGAGAGTCGGTAAACGGTAAGATATCATATAATACGGCTTCGGTGGAAGGTGGATTCAAATATGAGAACATACAGTTCGAGGTACGTGACGGCAGGATAGTCAGGGCAACGTCCAATGACGATGCCCGCATAAACGAATTCCTGGATGCAGATGAAGGCGCGCGGTATTTCGGTGAGTTCGCTCTGGGAGTAAATCCGTATATTCTGTCGCCTATGAACGACACACTGTTTGATGAAAAAATCGCAGGCAGTTTCCATCTGACGCCGGGAATGTGTTACGAGGATGCTCCTAACGGGAACAGTTCGGCTAATCACTGGGATCTGGTAATGATACAGCGGCCGGAATACGGCGGCGAAGAGATATGGATAGACGGACAGCTTATCAGGAAAGACGGGATATTCACTCTGCCGGAACTTCAATATCTGAATCCTGAATATTTGGGAAGGTAATGACTGATGAAAATAACGGATGAAAAATATCGTATATATCTGGATATACTGAATAAAGAATTACTCACGGCCATGGGATGCACTGAGCCCATAGCGGTAGCATTCTGCGCGGCAAAGGCCAGGCAGATACCGGGCAGTATGCCTGACAGAGTGCTGGCTCAGGTCAGCGGCAACATAATCAAAAATGTAAAGAGCGTGATCGTGCCTAACACAGACGGAGCCAAGGGAATCGAAACAGCCGTGGCCATCGGCATTGCCGGCGGAGACCCCGGGAAAGAGCTGGAAGTCATCTCCAGCGTCACCCTTGCGCAAAAAGAACAGATGAGGGAATTTTTGTCCCGCCGTGTGATCAAGGTGGAGCCCCTGGACAGCCGTTATCCTTTGGATATCAAGATCACTGTATTCAGCGGCGACGAAAGCGCCATGGTGCATATAGTCAATGACCATACTAATATAGTTGAAATAGAGAAGAACTCCGAAACTGTAGAGCATCATGACATAGAGGATGTCAGCAAGGACGAATATGAGGAGTATATGCAGCTAAGCATAGAGGACATATACGATTTTGCAGATACCTGCGATATTGGCGATGTATGCGAACTCCTGAACAGGCAGATCGAGTGCAACGAGGCTATTTCCAGGGAAGGCATGAGCGGCGACTACGGGGCCAATGTGGGCAGTGTGATAGATGCTGAATACGGGCAGGATATTCGCGGTAAGGCAAGAGCTCTGGCCGCTGCCGGCTCTGACGCCAGAATGAACGGCTGCGAATTGCCTGTAGTCATAAACTCGGGAAGCGGCAATCAGGGCCTGACGGTTTCGATCCCGCTGATAGTGTACGCCCGGGAACTGGGCTCTCCTGCAGAGAAACTTTATCGTGCTCTTCTGATCTCCAATCTGTCAGCCATTCATCTGAAGACTGAAATCGGAAGGCTTTCGGCTTACTGTGGCGCTGTAAGCGCCGGAGCCAGCGTTGGGGCCGGCATAGCGTATCTGAAAGGCGGAGATCTGGACACTATATCTCACACCATAGTCAACGCCCTGGCCATTACGTCAGGCATAATCTGTGATGGAGCCAAAGCCTCATGCGCCGCCAAAATAGCGGTTTCTGTCGAAGCGGGCATCGTAGGATATGAGATGTACCAAAGGGGACAGCAGTTCTACGGCGGCGACGGCATCGTCTCCAAGGGAATAGAAAACACCATACGGAATATAGGCCGGCTGGGAAGCAAAGGCATGTTTGAAACGGATAAGGAAATCATCCGCATCATGTGCGACTGAATATGTAACGCCCTCCGCAAAACTACTGACTCGTGAGTTGATGACCTGCGAGTCAGTTTTTTGCATATCTGGAGACTTCCTCGATGAAGATCTCTGGGTATTTCCCGTGGATCAGGTGGTCGCTGGTCTCAG
>Ga0172378_10006859_pt1 | contig 10617 bp, 9 predicted proteins | sample GrowelOW332metaG_FD_119755 | JGI IMG/M metagenome (GOLD analysis project Ga0172378, IMG submission 119755) | Groundwater microbial communities from an aquifer near a municipal landfill in Southern Ontario, Canada - Pumphouse #3_1 metaG | ecosystem: Environmental > Aquatic > Deep subsurface >... | reverse complement strand
CTTGACTAAAGACATTACTACGATAAAGTGAATCATACCAATCTACATTATCAAAAGTTGATTTATACGTACCGTACCAATATTGAGGATTATTAGAATCAGGTACCATACTATTCTTTAGTTCGCCAGATTGGAATCCTTTTATATTGGCTAATGCCTCGTCATTAAAATGTGGTGATTTACCAGCATTTATATTTCCGTCATTAAAATATGTAGCAAAGGTATAGGAATCCATCATATCAGGCATATTTACAGGATCACTCCATCTAAGACTATTATTATAGTTAATGATAGTTTTTCCATTTTTACCACTTTTGGTCGTTATCAAGATAACACCAAAAGGAGCTCTTGATCCATAAATAGAAGAAGCTGCAGCATCTTTCAATACAGATATATTTTCTATATCCTGAGGATTAATAGAATTAATATCTCCTTCCATTCCATCTATTAATATCAATGGGCTACCCGAAGATCCCTCTCCAATTGTAGCTATACCACGAATACTAATATTGGCTTCACTTTGCATACTTCCACCACTATTAGAAATTTGCAAACCAGGAACCATTCCTTGCAGCGCTTGTGTTGCATTTACAACTGGACGAGCTTCGAGTTTCTCTGCGTTTACTGTACCTACAGAACCTGTCAAATTGATTTTTTTCTGCGTTCCAAAACCTACGACGACTACTTCATCCAAGATTTCAGAATCTTCTTTCATAACGATATTAAAAGTAGTTGCACCCTCTGCTTTTACTTCTTGTTCTGAATAGCCTATATACGTAAAGACTAATACAGCATCAGAAGGAATATTCAAAGAGAAGTTACCATCAAGATCGGTAATAGTACCTAAGGTTGTACCTTTTATAATCACATTTGCTCCAATGATACTCTGTCCAGTAGCATCAACTACCGTACCCGTTACTTTTCTTTCTGATTGTTGAACTTCAGCAATCTTTGCTTCTTTTACAGATAGGATTATACTTTTATCCAATACTTTATATCCTATATTGGTGTTTGCAAACAACTGATCCAATACAGTAAACACATTTTTATTAGCAACATTGACCGATACCAACCGTTTGGTATTGATTTGCTTATTATTATAAAAGAAATTAAAGTCTGATTTTGCTTCAATTTCATCTAATACTTGTTGTACGGATTGATTGTTCACTTCAATAGAAATGTTCTTCATTTGTCCGTATGTCTCGGTTGCACTAGCAAAAGATAGTGCTCCCATTAAAAATAAACCTGCCAATTTCATACGTCGAGGTATTTTAGTTTGGTTTTTCTTTTTTTTAATCATAAATTTGTAATGTATTTTCAGTAATAAAAAAGAGATGTTTCTCATAAGTTTGTCGCCAAACAAACTTTCTACTTTTTTCACACGTATAAATACGCCAATATTTGTACGTGTGTTTTTTTAGGACGGTGGTAAAAACTTCATATAGATTGTGTTTTTGGGATTAATAATTGTGTTTGTATAAAAAGACTTTGCGCTTTTGCACGTTACCTTCTTTGTTTATTTTTTGCTCTATACGGTAGCTTATGTCTGAGGCTAATTTGAAATGTTTTAATATCCGTTCTAAGTGTTCATCCGTGAAGGTTCCTGTAAAAGCATAGTTCATTAAAGCTGGATTTTTTACTTCAAAATCTACATCAAATCGCTTGCTTAATATCCAAAGAATTTCTTGTAAGGATGTATTGCGCAATACGATATGGCCATCTTTCCATGCTATATCTTTCTTTACATACGTAGGATGAAAATTAGCTATTTGAGTTTCTTTGTTATAAACTACTTGTTGAGAGGGTTTTAACGATATTATTTTTTCTTTATTTTGAGCATTTTTATAATTCAAATGTACAGATCCTCGTATCAAAGTCGTAGTTATAAAACTGGCTTTGCGATAAGCATCTACATTAAATTTTGTACCAAAAACTTCTATGCGAACATTCTCCTGAGGAGTATGTACGATAAATCGCTTATCTTTATGGTGAGTTACAGAAAAATAAGCTTCACCTTCCATACTCACTTCACGAGTATTCCCTGTGAAGTGAACAGGATACTTGATATATGAATCTGCATTCAACCACACCTTACTTCCATCAGGAAGGATAACGGATCCTAACATACCTGGATTGGTTCGCATTTCTACATAATTCACAGCATCTTCTTTATTTTTATTATTCACAAACAGATAGGCTAATAAAACAAACAAGGGTAAGATAAGTATCGCTGCTATCCGTTGGAAATAGTGAATAAATGATAAGGATTTAGAATGTATTTGTTTTTTAACTTTATGAAGCGCCTTGTCTACAGATACCTGCTTTTGCACCTGTAGCATCTCTGCTGCATAATACAGTTTATAGACTTCGCGAGCCTGCCGTGCGTTTTCGTCAGAAAAAGAAATCCATTGCTGAATAGCTTCACGCTCTTCTGCCGTTAGCTCTTTGGCAAAATAGCGAAGTAAGGTGGATTCGTCTATTATTAACTGTTTTGAGGTCATTTTTTTGCGTTCATTTAGAAGTACTACGAATGAGAGACACATGTTCCTAAACAAAAAGGCATCTTTTTTACTAAAAACCCAGTTTTTGCCTAATTATTACTATTTTTGCCTTTCATAAGAAACGTATTCCATGCTCAAGAACTCTCAACAAACTGATTTTCTTCTTTTCAAATCCATTCAAGCGGGTGATGAGAAAGCGTTTGATGCTTTTTTTAAAAAACATTATGTTGCTTTGTGTACGTATGGAAAACAATATGTTGGTTTAGAAGCTGCAGAAGGAATCGCACAAGAAGTTATGATCTGGCTATGGCAAAACCGGGAAGTGTTGATATTGGAATCTTCACCCTTGAGTTATCTCTATAAATCGGTTAAGAATCGGTGTATTACACTGTTAAACCATAAAAAAATGCAACAGGATGTCTTTAGTCATATAAAAGAGGAGATGGAGAATGATTATGAACTTTTGGATACGATGGATTCAGAAAAACTTACGTATGAGCTTAAACAGTCACTCCAGACATTACCTGAAACCTATCGAGAAGCTTTTACATTAAGTCGATTTGGACATCTGACCTACAAAGAAATAGCCGCTCGCCTCAATGTTTCGACTAAAACAGTAGATTATCGAATACAACAAGCCCTCAAAATACTTCGAGTAAAATTAAAAGATTATTTGACTTTCTTGTTATTGTTTATATAAAAAAGACGTACCTCCAAAAAAGATACGCCTTTACTCTAACTTAAAACGATTCGGAAAACTTATTTTAATTGATTATTTGCAACCTCAATAAAAGCTAATATATTTTCAAGCGAAGTATCTCCTTCTACAGAATGAGAAGGAGAAAAGATGTAACCGCCTTCTTTTCCTAACTCAAGAAGCATCTTTGATTCATCAATGACCTCTTGTTTGCTTCCAAAAGGTAAAGTCTTTTGCATAGACAAACCTCCATGAAAAGCTAAACGTCCCCGATAACTGCCCATAATTTCTTTCACATCCATCACTTCAGGCTGGAAAGGATTAAAGCAATTTAATCCAGCTGCAATTAAATCATCAAATAATTCATCTACATCACCACAACTATGAATCATAACATATTTCCCAGCATCCCGCACTCTTTTATACATACGTTGAATGCGAGGATATAAAAATTCTTTCCACATATCGTAACCCATAATCAACCCTTTTTGTTGCCCCCAATCATCTCCAAAATAAACGGCATCAATATCATACATTAGCGCTTTGTCTATTTGCGCAATGTTGTAGTCGCAAATGGCATCGAGCAACTCATTAACGAAATCAGGATTGATAAATAAATCAGTTAGCAAATTAACGATGCCTCGCATGCTCCAGGCTCGTTCATAAAGCGAAAAACCGATCTGAAAGACACGAAACAAATCAGGTTTCTTTTCTATTTCAGACTCAATGTTTGCAAAGAAACGTGGATCCGTTGGATTGGGAAACTGATATCCTTCCAAGGTGGGTTCAGGTAAAACCGTTCCGCTTACATCGCCGATATCTTTATCTATACTCCGATCCCAAATCACTTTAAAAACATCTTGATATAAATTGGGACCAACTTGGTCAAAGAAGCCAATGTCGCTACCTAATTGTAAAATATGATTTCCTATAACTGGGTCTAAATCATCCACTCCATAATACTTTTTAAGTATGTCTAACGGTTCTTTTGTGAATTTAAAAGACCAAGGCACATAAGGAGGTTTTCCTCCATCTAAGACGAGTTTAATAATTTCTCTTTTTGTCATGTTGTATCGTTTTTTAATTATTCAAATAATAGATAAAGAGCAGCAAATAGGGTCATAATAACCAACGCTGAAAGATTGAAAATTGGATCCGTTTTGAAGAGCTGTTTATTCGTAACAATGGCTTTCGCATCGTTTTTGCCTTTGCCTTCCCAATACGATATACCAATGATACTAATTAGGGTTAAAACAAAGGTAATTTCTATTTCTCGCATCCAAGGCATTGCAAAGAAATTATGCGAAATAAGTTTGAGTGAAATAGCAAAAAACAGCGATAATATAACGCCCCAAATAGCTGCATTATTGGTCGTCTTTTTCCAAAATAAACCCAGAATAAATACCGCAAAGATACCTGGCGTAACAATGCCTGTATATTCTTGAATGTATTGAAACGCTTGTCCTACATTACCCAGCATGGGAGCTACCAAGCAGGCTATTAATAAAGAGACGATAGAGGTGAGTCGTCCTACTCGAATCAGTTGTTTGTTCGTCGCTTGCTTATTAAAAAAGGGTTTATAAACATCCATTGTAAAGATCGTCGCTGTGGAGTTTAACATCGAAGCAAGCGAACTTACAATAGCAGCGGCTAAGGCGGCAAGAACTAACCCTTTTAATCCCGTTGGGATGAAGTTACGAACTAACCAGGGATAGGCCATATCGTTGTCGATTACACCCGATTTGAGCGTAAAGGCATCTGTGGCTCCATACATATTGTTCGAAAACATTGCATAAGCAATCATACCAGGAATGACGACAATAATAGGAACAATCAATTTTAATGCTGCTGCAAAGACAAGTCCTCGCTGCCCTTCTTTCAAACTTTTAGCGGCCAATGTTCGCTGAATCACGTATTGATTAAACCCCCAATAATAGAAATTAGCAATCCACAAGCCCCCCAACAAAACACTTAATCCAGGCAAATCCATATACGCATCAGCTCCATTTGGCATTATATTCTCTCCTTTATTTAGAATCATACTAAATTTTTCGGCAGGAAGCATTTCTTTTAATTTTACTAAGCCTTCTATAATCCCGTTTCCTTGACTCAATTTATCTAAGGCGATGAAGGAGGTAATAATCCCTCCAATAATCAACAAAACAACTTGCAAAATATCGGTCCAAGCTACCGCTGATAAGCCCCCCCAAACGGAATAAGCCGCAGCGAAAAGACCCAATAAAAAGATACTAATCAGAATAAGAGAACCATCCCCTTGTCCCACTATTGTATCGAGTGCTTTTGCTCCTAAAAATAAGACTGAAGTAAGGTTTACAAAAATGAAAACGCCAATCCAAAAGAAAGCTAAAATAGATTTCAGATTTGTACTGAAACGTTTTTCAATAAATTCAGGAATGGTATAAATACCCGTGCGAATAAAAATAGGCAAGAAATATTTCCCCACAATGATTAAGACAATCGCCGCTACCCATTCGTAGGAGGCAATGGCCAATCCAATAGCAAAACCTGACCCCGATACGCCTATAAATTGTTCGGCTGAGATGTTGGCTGCAATCAGCGACGCTCCAACCGCCCACCAGGGCAATTTTTTACCTGCCAGAAAATAATCTTCCGTGCTTCGTTCTTTGTTTTTGTCTTTTCTCGAAACATATAAGCCTATACATAAAATGATGGCGGCATAAACAGCTAAAATAGTTAAATCTATGGTTGATATATTCATGATCTAAGTAAAAAGGTAATTAATTTTTTCATTGGTTTATCAGGTTATTCTTCTAATAAATAAAAAGGGGGCTTTTTATATCCAATAGCTATCAGTTCGGTTTGACCCATAGAACTCGAATAAGGTATTTGTTCCATCTGCTGAGGTAGATATTGAAGAATCATTTTTTCCCCTGATTCTAAACATAAATAGCCTTTTACTCGCAAAATATTTTCATCAAGTGCCGCAAGAAACGTTTGCAAGGCAACCTTACGAATTCGTTTGGTTGTTTTATAAACACTTGATACATAACCACCATCTCCACATCGAGTTAACTCACCTTTGATATTTTGTTGTTCAAAAACCGCTTTATGCTGTGCTTCCCAATTCATCGTTTGGTCGAAATCAACTTGAGCTTGTGTCACCGCTATTACTTCGGCGTAGGGATTAATGGCTTGTAGTTGTTCTTTTATCGTATGAAGGGTTTCCTCTTCTATCAAATCGACTTTGTTGATTAAAAGCGTATCCGCAATTTGAACCTGATGACGTACTCCCTGAATATGCAACAAGATAGCTAACACACGAGGTGCATCTACGAGCGTGATTACTTGTGCCATATAAAAACGTTTAGACAATTGCTCATCTTCCACTAATTGAGCAATCGCAATCGGATCTGCAATGCCTGTGGTCTCCACCAGTACAGCTTCAATACTTTTGTCGGAGAGCGTTAGTAACAATTCTCTGAAACGAGGAAAAAGACAAGCACAAAAAATAGAACCCGTATGCAATTCTTCTAAATGGAAATGGTCACTATCTTTTTGCAACAATACACTATCTATATTCAAGGGTGCAAATTCATTTTGTACGATGGCTATCTTCTTTTTCTGATCATATTGATGAAGAAAATGACTAATGAATGAAGTCTTGCCACTTCCGAGAAAACCTGTAACTAGAAAAATAGGTATTTTTTTCATGCGTTATAAATATCTTTCGTTCGTAAAACTTTTTCGATGGCTTCACTAATTTTTGTAACAGGAGGGATCATCGAAACAAAAGCGATTTGACCATCGACAAGGATTGTAGGAATATTCTTTACCCCTACAGAAGCCATAAACTTTAATCCTTCAGGTGTTTTAATTGAATGTTCTTCTAGCAGGACTTGATCTCCAAATTTTTCCGATCCTCGTTGTGTTGCTTCCCACATATATTGACAGGCGGCACATCCCAAAGAATCCAAGGTGATACAATCTACTTTCACTTTGTCAGGCCGAAGATAACTTTTTAAATCGAGCGGTTCTACTTCTATCTTTTTAGGTCCCATCGCTCTGATTATGTCTTGCTGATAAGTATCTTTTATAAGCTTACCACAAACGATAAGGTTTTCGGGTGGCGTCGCATAAGCCAAATCACAACCAGGAGCTAGGATAAAGCCTTTGAAGTCTTTGCCTGCAATAGCTAAACATTCTACTACGTGGCGTTGGGTGTCTAATTCATCACCCATCAAAAGAATTTCAGTTAGTTTTAAATTTCCTCCATACGAAATATTGTGCGAGAGACAAACATCACGCACATAATCTAAAGGGATATTTTCATCAATTGAAACATTATCGGGCTTGCATGCACACATCGCCTCAATGTTGTGTTGTGCATGACCACAAACAAAAAAAGAGGAAAGTGCTTTTAATTCTCTAATGAAGTCAAAGACCTCCGTACAGGGTGTCGTAATAAATTGCTTGAACTGATCGGGACCAATTTGGCTACACATAGGATCAACAACCGCAATAATATCACAACCCGCTTCGATATAATACGAACTCATCGCTTTGCAAATTTTCACACAGAAAGCCAAGATGTCATGTACTTCTTGTTCCGCCGTAAACATTTTCATGAAAATATCTGTGCCACAAAGATGTAAAGCCAAGGTAAAGGGGCCTGTAATCAAACCGTAAAGTGCTAAATCAGGATACGCTTTAGCTAAACGCTTGGTTAAATTAAGTGTAAGACCAATACGTCCGTCCGTGGGCTTAGGAATAACTAGATCATCGAGGGTTTTCGTACCTCCTTCACCCATGGGGTGTGTCGCAACAGAAGGCGGATTATCTTTACTCCAGACCAATTCGCACCCCAATGTTTCAGCTTCCAATTGTAAATCAAAGGCTACCGGAATACCATCAGGATCATATTGTTTGATCGCTTCCGAAAGTGCTTTAAACATAAGATCCTCGTCTTTTAAATAAGTTTCGGCATCTAACCCTAGTAGTTTCGCTGCATGCACACCCACAAAAGGGACCCAGGGAGCTCGTTCAAGAGACTCTAAACGGAACGCCTTCTTTATTAATTCTTTTCCTTTCATAAATTCTAGCTTAAATTATTTTTTTCGTAAATAGCAATGTTTATTTGTGCAGATAGAACAACCATATTTTTTGGTTTGTACCGCTTCACCCATTCCGATGAAGCCACTAATTGATTTTTCAGGTGTCATCATAGCACTTTCGTGGAGTGTAATGCCGCAAACAGCAGGAGGAAGTAACGAAAATAATTGGTGTTGTTCTGATACATCCCACCCACAATAGCCAGGACTAAATCGATTGGTGTGTTTGAGTTGTTGAAATTCCTTTTCTAACAATAATTCCATATAGTCACCCACTGATTCAACAATAACTGAACCCAACGAATCCAAGATGAAAACCCGTATCATATCATTTTTTTGCTTCTCTTCATTTAACCAAACTTGGAATTGAGGCCCTACAGAAGCTGCAAAAACAGCTATTTTTTCAGACTTGTCAAGTAAAATAGTAAGCGTTCGCTGCGTGTTGAAAAGAATCGTTTCAAGTTCTACTTGCCTTTGTTTTAATAAAACAGAACAAGGATAGATTTGATAATTAAAACAAGCACAAACGACTTCTTTCGCTTTTGAAAGCAGATCAAGGGTGAGCTCTTGAATAGGTTTTTCAGGCAAGGTTTTGCCATATCCCATAGCCGTATAGACCTTTTGAAGAGTACAATCAAGGTCCTTTATTTTTATGTTTGTCTTTTCCATGTATCTGTACGTTTTAGTCTGTCTCTTGGTTATGCGACTAATGAACGAGCTAAACTAACGGCCGCATTTGCATTTTCGGTATAACCATCAGCACCTATTTCATCTGCAAAATCTTGGTTGACGGGAGCTCCTCCCACCATTACTTTCACTTGATTACGTAATCCCGTCTTAATCAACAACTGAATGATATCTTTCATATACACCATTGTTGTGGTGAGTAGAGCAGACATACAGATAATATCGGCTTTATTCTCTTTAATCGCTTTCACAAATTGCTCATCAGAAATATTAACTCCCAGATTGATAACCTCAAAACCACAACCTTCGAGCATCGAAGCCACAAGATTTTTACCAATATCATGCAAATCACCTTTTACAGTGCCAATCACCACTCGACCCTGAAAAGCTACATTTTCTTCCTTGAGCAAAGGTTTCAAAATGTCTAATGAGCCCTTCATCGCTCGGGCAGACATCAATAAATTGGGCACAAAAGCTTTTCCCTCCTGAAAAGCTTTTCCAATTTCTTCCATCCCTTTTATTAAGTACTCATTAATAAGTTCTTGTAGCTTAACGTGATCAGTCAACGCTCGATTCGTCTCTTCTATCGCTAAGTTTAGATTACCTTTTACAATAGCTTCTCTCAGTTGATATATTTTCATACTGTAAATATTAATTTTATGTACAGCAAAAGTAAAGGTTTAAAAAAGAGATCTATTTACATTTATTTGCTAATACTTATGTTATATTTGCAGTAAATATTGTTAAACTAACTTCAACACATGAAACAGGTAGAATTAGAAAAAACACAAAACAGTAAAGATAATGCCTTTAAAGTTGGTTCCATTAAGTGTACCTATTTTCCCCGCCCTTGGCATTTTCATCCTGAATATGAAATTGTGTTGGTTACGAAAGGAAAAGGTCTTTGTTTTGCAGGCAATGGCATACTTCCTATGGTTCCTAATTCTATTTATTTTTTGGATGCAAATATGCCGCATTTTTTCAAAAGTGACCCTTATTATTATAACGAAGATTGCGAGAGTTGTTGCCAGTCTATTTATATTCAATTCAAAGAAAATATTTTACCAGCTAATTATTTGAATATGCCTGGGTGCAAAAATATAAAACATTTGTTAGTTGCTGGTAAATATGGCTTGATGTGGAATCATGACACCGTAAAGTCTTGTCTTTCGCTCATCGAACAAATGGAAAAATCATGTGGTTTTGTTCGCTTGCAGAAGCTCTATACCCTACTTGATGTACTAGGAAATAACGTATCGGTAGCTCAAAAAATATCTTCCGAAACGGGCGTTATTATGCAATGTTCGAAAGACCTTATCTATATTAGAGTATTAGAATATATCAGTCTCCATTTTCAGGAAGATCTTTCATTGAGTTTATTAGCCGATTATGTAGGCATGAATAAAACGGCCTTGTGTCGCTATTTTAAACACAAGACAGGAGCCTCAATTTTTGATCATGTTCTAACCTTTAGAATTTCCTATGCCAAAAATCAATTAGCCAACACAGACCTGTTAATATCTAAAATAGCCTATGATGCAGGATTCAACAATCTATCTCATTTCAATGTACAGTTTAAACGAGTAGTAGGATTTACCCCTACACAATACCGAAAAAGCATGACATAAAAACAAAAATAAAT
>Ga0172378_10006857_pt1 | contig 10619 bp, 7 predicted proteins | sample GrowelOW332metaG_FD_119755 | JGI IMG/M metagenome (GOLD analysis project Ga0172378, IMG submission 119755) | Groundwater microbial communities from an aquifer near a municipal landfill in Southern Ontario, Canada - Pumphouse #3_1 metaG | ecosystem: Environmental > Aquatic > Deep subsurface >... | reverse complement strand
AGCGTCGGCGCAGGATTGAGAAAGCGCTAGGGATATTCCCGAAACATGAAAGATTGCAGCGTCTTTGAAAAGGGCATCAAAATCGAGCCGAGAGAAGTCGATTTTGGTGATGGCCGATTCTTTCCGGTCATAGGTAACTTTTCTCGTTCTATCGCCCGGCTGATTGGCGGAATAATAGACTCCAAGCCGTTCTGAAGAGGCCGCCAAAAAAACGTAGGTTGTGCCGATTCCATAGTGGTGGAGATGTTCCAAAGCCCCTTGTCCCAACGGGTTGTCGGGTAGACAAGAGATGAATTCAGTGCGTTCACCGAAACTTGAAAGGGTCAATAAAACATTGCTTTCCGTGCCCCCGTAATAAGCGGTGATTTTGACGTTATCGCTTAAGCCCTGAGCAGCGCTTAAGCGCAATAGGATTTCACCGAACGCCAGGATTTTCATTCGCCTTTTTCCAATCTCTTTTCCGCGTCCTTCGTCACGATTGTCGGATGAAGTTTTTTCTCCCGTTCGAGGAGAGTCTTGACGCCGCCAACCTCTTCGAGATAGGACATCGTGACGAGGAGTGCCTCGCCGCATCCTCGTTTGTGGCAGGCGAGCGGTTGGAGACAAGTTCGATGAATTGGCCGGACTTTTTCGATGCTTTTTCGGCAGAAAGATAACTTGTAATTCATATCGAAAGCGATGTCGTCGTATTTGGCGATGATGTAGCCCGATTGCATTTTTTCGAGCGGTAGACAAGTATCAGAACAATAGTTTTCCTTGTCCAGTTCCACTTCGCTGTCGATTTTCGGTTTGGCATAGCGATATTTGAGCTTTCTCAGATGTTCAGCGAGTTTCTTGTGGCCGAGATCGAGGATGACGTAGTAATAAAGGTTGGGCTTGCCACCTTCGAGCAAATCGCGGGCAATGCCTAGGAAATGGATGGTTCCATCAAAGAAGTAGTGTTCGTCTTCCTGGTACTTTTCCGCAGAAGATACATACTTGGGCTTAAGCATCTCTTCATTTTTCTGCAAAGCTTCATTTTCTTTCTCGCGTCGTTTGTTTTTTAACTCGTCGTAATCATAGACGAGCAGTCCATAGTTATCGCGGATGGTATGACGAATCAAATGGCTGATTACCTCATTGGAACCTTCCGCGGTTGGCTCGATTATCTTTTGTCCTGCATAAAATCCAAGTTTATTGAGCTGCATCGAAAGCGAAATGGGCTGAGCATATTTGCCTTTCCATGTTGATTTTTTCAGATTGCGTTTTTCGAGTAGCAGCCAGCCATCGTTGGTGATGATCATTCCGTTGATGCCAATTTGATTCGCCAGCGGCGAGTCTTCGAAAGGCAAGGCCTTCCCCTCTTTTTCAAAAAGATTTCGCAGAGTGAGGCCGTTTCCGAAGTCGAAATCCATGCAGCGGTTGGTCATCAGCATATCGAAATAGGTGGTTCGTTTCGTGGCTAAGATCAACTGATTGCCTAGTAGTTTTGGTTCTTTTTCCAAGCGAATGGTGACGCTGTTTTTGGTCGTTGAATGGGCGTGGGCAGCGAAAATGGCTGTCATATTCCCGCTGATGAAGGGATCGGTTTCGTGCATGGCGTTTTCGTCCATGAATACCGGGGTGACGTTCCCCTCTTTGTTGGTAAAGAGATTCACGCTTGGGAGAAATAATTTCCCCGCCATGAAAACCTCATTAGCCTTTTCCTGTTGGAAAAATTCGGTCGAACGGGCGATGGGAACACGGTTGGTTGGATAAAAACGACCTTCGGGGGACTTTTCTCCGAGGGGGCGGCGGACATGATGGAGTTCCATGAAGTGACCTGCAGGATTCTGCCCCCCCGATTTCGAAACCATTCTCGTCACGCTCGGGCGCATAGGCGCTGTAGCGGCGAATCATTGCGTGCTGATCTTGATTCGTTTTGCGTCTTTCTTCGCTCAGGGTGGCAAAGATTTGTGAAAACTGCCAGATTAACACAGTGATGATTGCGCCCGTAAAGACGGAGAGAGTGTTGGGGTCCGTCAAACCGTTGAGAAGGGTCCACCAAAAATTCGGATTGGCATTTTTCCATTTGATCGTACTTTCGAGCTCAGCCCAATATTTTAAGATAGAAAGAAAGGCAAAAACCACGAGGCAAAGCAAGATTTTTAAATAGCCGAGTTGCCATCCCCGTCTGATGCCTTGGGAAAACTTCCAAACTGCTCGGCGGAATCCGCATTTTTTCGCTTTGATCGCCTTTTTCATGCAAACACCTTCTTTTTTTCATTATAAGTTTCGACAAAAGGGAGAGGAAGTTGAAGTCTTTATTCCGTTTCAGATTTTGAAACGAAGAACAAAAAATCGTTAATAATCAAAAAAAAGAGCGTCCCAAGACTCTCTTTTTCTTTTCAGTATGATAATGATGTAAGATTTTCTTGTCTTCACTGTCTTATTTAGTGTAGCTACAAAAAGGAGCCTCGGGGATGCCAGTCACCAACGAAGCCCTCTTATCCAAGGCCCTTCAAAGTGGAAATCGTCCGCGGATAGAAGCGGCTTTTGAGACGATTTACAACGATCAGGTTAAGCTCGTTGCTTTCGTCGTGGCGAAATACATCGCCGATCCCGAGACGGTCAAAGACGTGACGAATGACGTCTTCCTCCGTTTCTTCCACAACGCTTCTGTGGTGACAGGTTCGATCAAATTATACCTGTGTCAAAGCGCCAAAAACGCGGCGATCAACCGCGCGAAGAAAGATCATCCTTTGCTCTACACCGACCGGAGCGAAGAATTCCCAGATGATGAAAACGAGCGGAGCGCAGCTTTCTATCAGGATTTGCTTAACAGTCTCAAAGCGGTCTTGAGTGAGAAAGAGGTGCAGATCATTCTTCTCCACGTCATTGAGGGCTATCCCTTCAAAGATATTGGAATCAAATTGGGGATGAACGAAAATTCCGCCAATGTCGCTTACTTCCGCGCCATCAAAAAATATCGGCAAGCCAGAAAGGAGGAAAAGCCATGAAAAAAGATCCGCTAGAAAAAGAAATGGAAGAGCGGGAGCCAATTGACTTCGTCTTTTCCGATATCTCCAGCAAAATCACCCTCGATTCGTATGTGAAACCCCAAAAGAAGAAGCGGTGGGGTTGGATTTTTGGCGGAGGAGCAGGCGTCTTGAGCGCTGGTTGTGCCCTCGCCCTTTGTATTTTTTTCTTTCGGCCATTTCCTTCTTCCGCTCCATCGCTTTCTTCCTCGCTCGGGACGCCTTCGAGCAGCAATGATCATATTTCGGAAGCCGACGCCGCTCAGGCGATCACCATTCAAAATCCGGAAGAGTTGGTGACCGAATACGAAAAGAATTGTGCGTTCATCGGCGATGGTGTCTTGCTTGGCAAAACTCAGAAAGATGGCAAAAAGAAATTTGTCGCCCCGGAAGATTATCTCATCGATTCCTCCGCCTTTCGCAGCGGCGAGGTCGGCACCTACCCCATCGTCCTCTCGCTCAAGAGCGACCCCACGATTCGTGCTTCTTACCAGACTCAAGTGATTGACGATACCGTTACCGGGGTGAGTTTGGGCGATTACCAGGAAGTTTACTATCTTGGCGAAATGCCGCGCCCCCAGGATCTTGTTTTGAACAAAACCTGCCAAAGCGGGGCGATCAAGGAAGCTAAACCGGCCGAGTACGAAATTGGTACCTTCCTTTTTAATCCAAAAGCAGTGGGAAGGTATACCTTAACGGTCAAATTGAAATCAAATGTTTCTTTTTCATTGACCTATAACGTCGAAGTCAAGCCGTTGATCGAAGCTGATCTCGAAGGTCGTTACGCCTATTTGGACGAAGAAACCGAATATGGCTATCCAACCATCTACGCATTCGAGATTGTTCAAGGTCGACTCACCAGCCATTATTCAGAAATCGGCAATGCGGAAAATTTGATTCGAACCATCAATAGCGATGGCACGATGTTACTTGCTGAAAACGGCGCGCAAAGGATGATCTACCTTCCCGCATTGAGAACCCTCCGCGTCAGCGGAATCGCCGGCGATCCCGACATGGATTGCTTCCGGCTCAATCGAACGGATTTCCTTATCAGCCTCGTCGGTGCCCCTGAAAATGAGAGCGGGACGCGTTATGTCGCTATCGACGAACGCATTCCGACCTCGACCCTCGATTACTTAGCCTACCGATTTGGCGGGTCCTACCGCGATCTCGAAATGACGATGCCCATTACCCATGATAGCCTCTTCTCGGGCGATGCCACGGTCTATGTCGGGGTGAAGCCGAGTGTCAATGTGGCCAAGCCGTTTGTGGGCATCTGGTACCGCGAAGATGCGCCACGCTACCGTCAGGTCGCTTTCCAGATTGCCGAAACCGGCCTTTCGATCGGCTATGGGGCAACGACGACGGATTATAGCGTCGAAGAAAAGGCGAACGGCGATTACTGGCTTCGGGCGGATCAAGTCGACAACCTCGTTTATCATTCCAAAGGGGATTTGCTGGATATTTTGAATCCGGAAACCGGCAAAACCTACATCAGTTTGAGGCGTTATAACAAGAGCGTTCAATCTCTGATTCAGATTGTGGCGATTTCTCGAACGATTTACGCGTATATCGTCGACAAAGGTTCGAGTTTGCCCACCTTGTTTATCGGTGAATCGTCGCTGATGTATTTTAAGTTCTCCAATAACGACTACCATGGTGAGCCTCTCTATCAGGATGCCACGTTCCAAGGCGTCTATATTTGTTCGCAATACCTCTCCGATATCGAAGGCCTCTATGGCACGCTTGCCAATCACGTTCAAGTGGTCGGTTCTTTTGCCGCCGATCGTTTCCCCTCGCCCCACACCGATTGGTGCGAGTTCACCGAGAATTATCTTTTGGTGCGGAGTGGCTGGGTGGGCTATGGCGAATGCGAGCCCCTTCGGGGCGTCTTTGGTCTCGTTGTTCATTATGATGATGGGAGCGAGGAGAGGCTGACTTATACGAAAAGCACAAATACTCTCCAAAGCGCTACGATGGTGGCTAAGGCGAATGCGACGCCTTGGAAAGACCTCCCTTGTCTCGGGCGTTATGCGGCGGATGATGGATCGGTTTGTTTGGCCATGGCCAACGGCTTTCTTGGTATCTATCAGGAGCACCCCTCAGGCGGCAGTTCGACAACCTACATTACCACCCGAATTACCCGCGTTAGCACCGCCGAAATCAAGGGGTATACAATCACCGAAGATGTTTTGGGCTATCGAATTGTGAAAGAGGTTCGCTTTGAACTCAAAGATTCGGGCTGGGTCTTAACTTATGATGGGGTTGCCTATGTGTGGAAAGGCGCAGAATAAAGGAGAAAAAGATGAAACAAAAAATAGGGTTGGCCGTTGGCATATTAAGCGTTTTGCCTCTTTCTTCGTGCGTTGGGTATAACTATTCCCCTTCTAGCGCGGATTCTTTTTCGTTTTCGTCCACCCTTCCCCTGGATTCAACTTATTTGAGCGTTGGCAGCGGGAAAGGCATTGAGGCGTATTGCTGGAGAGAGGATGGCGAATGGAGGTGCGGGCTCTTGCCCGGGACCAACCGCAATAAGTCCACGGCAGAGGTTGATGCGCTCAAGGGGATATCCCTCGAAGAAATGAAGCGCGTTTTGCGGACCTTTGATCCGCGGACCTACGTCATGCCGTTTCGTGTTTCCCGCCCGTGCAAAGAGAGCGAGCTTAACCACGAAGAAGAAACGACGGCGATCGGCGCAAATATCCAAGCTTACCTCAACGATCATTTAGGCTTGGCAGATTATCAGATTTCAACCTCCTCGGTTTCGCCTTCTTACTGCCTCTCTTTGGAGGCGAAGGCCCGTTTTTATCTCACCAAGGATGTGGCGGGCTTCTATCCGGCGGATAGCTGGATTGAGGTAAACACGGGCACTCTCACCGACGTCGATCTTGATCTTTATCTCGATGGCGTCCTAACCAGCCGTTCCTATCAATTTGCGGGCGAGAATCAATGGAGCTACTTTTTCAAGATGCCGGTTCATGCGACCACGCTAAGCTTTATGACGTATTCGGTGGCATATAGCACCTTTGGCGAAGCTTATCCCTGGGCCAAAGAATTAACGGAAAGCCAAATTGACCGGATTGATGCTGTCTCGGAAAACTACGATGTCGGTCCCGGCGGCATGAAGAGCCTTTACCATGGTGAAACTTCGCAAGATAAGCAAACCTTCCTTGCCTTTAGCCAGGATAATCTCCTTCGCGAGGATCGCTATGCTGGCCAAGTTTCGGGAGGAATCCCCGTGACATTCGCCATCACTATCGGCGGTGTCTCTCATTCTTTCGTCCTTAACGGAACTGCTTTAGATGGGAAGTATGTTTCATCAAAAACCCTTGCAAATCCTTCGTCTTTTGATTACAGTGCCTTCATTGCTTATAACCAGATTAGGCTTTGGGACAAAGAGGAAAAGTATGCCCGGATCATCGCCGATGGTTCCTTTTTGGAGGATGTTCACTTTCACCCTTATACGCCGAATGATGTTCCCGCGTTAACGGGTTATCATTTCGCCTTGCGCCCTGGCGTTTACTTCATCGACGCGAAGCATTTTAAATACGGCGAAACCTATTTTGAAATTATTTCAACGGCTGACTTCGCCGCTTATATCAACGGCTAAAAAACAGATCCTTCGAAGGGGGGGCCATTTTGCTGTACCGCGTCAAAAGGCGAGATATTGATCGGGGAATAGACCATGGTTATCCGAGAAAGACGTCGCGAATGTGCGACCTTTTTTCATGAGGACTTCATCGCCGGTGCCGCCGGCGTTCAGATGCTGGTAGACGATGGCATAGTCTGTCGCGTCTTGCTTCGTGTGAAAGAACTGACATCGGCCAAGTAGGAGACCATAGTTGCCTTAATCAGGTTTGAGCCGGCGTTGAATTCGCGGAACTCGGAAGATAATAGGGGGTTTGGGCTAAATCTGCGCGTCGAGTCCAATGAGAAAATCGCGGACGGGCATCGTTAAGGAGGAGGGGGAACTTCATCAAAGGTGACGTTTTGAGGGCACCATTCGTTCCGATGGACTTGCCAAAGCCGTTGTAGAGCGTTCTTCACTTTATAGATAAGGATGAGACTATTGGGCAGTTAGAACTCCCCGGCTGTGCTTTCGAGGGAAAGAATATCCTGCGCTTGGGAGAGGCGATCGCCGCGGGAATCGGGATGGATGATCACCATGGTGTCAGCGAATTGTTTCACGTTGATGACTGTCCCGTCACTAAAAACGATTTGGCTGCCGTGGTTAGCGGTCCGATCGGGGGTCCTTCACGGTGGCGTTTTGTGGATTTGGACGTTTGTGACGCGTTTCGTTCGGCGACCGGTTGAGATGCCCAGATAGCGACCCAGCCTCAAGAAGGACCAAGGCGGCGATTGCCGAAATCAGGACGATGCGAAAACTCTTTTTCTCTTTTTTTCTGCTCTTACTTATAGATGCTTTGAAGGTCCTTCCGTGAGGCAAGGTCCTCGGGTTTGATTCCGAAAAGTTCAAAGGATGGCGATACTTCACGACACTTCGTTATAAGGAAAAAAGGAAATCAATAAGAAGATGGTTAAGAAGGAATCATTCTGTTCTTGTAATTTTGGCCTTTTTTTTGGATAAGTTTGCAAAACCGGCTTTTTTTGGAAAATCCTGCTCCGATTGGCAAAGATGGCGGCCTCGGCAACCATCCGAGGTGGTCGTTTGTTTCCTCCAAAGTTGCTGAGCAGGGTTATTTATGAAAGAAAAGGAAGAGCTGTTGTGGATTAACCCCTTGGTTGATTTACCATTCTTTCCTATACAAAACATTTGATATATTCTATTATTTGTAATTAATTCAACCATTAGTTGAAAAGGATTCAAGAAGTGGTTTCTTGCTATCCGAGCGTCAGCGGGCCGACAATGCAAACGATCCGAGGAGGATAAGTCATGGACAAAGTCAAAATGGGGAAGTTCCTGACCCAATTGCGGAACGATAAGGACCTTCGTCAACAAGACGAGGCTGAGATCTTTCAAGTCACGCCTCAGGCGATCTCCAAGTGGGAGAGCGGGGATTCGGTGCCGGATATCGGAACCCTTGAAAAACTCTCCAACTTCTACAAAGTGGGGATCGATGAGATCATCAATGGCGAAATCAAAAATCCGAATGCCAACGTTTCGACTCTGGTTGTGGCTCGCAATCCCAGCATGGAAGATCGGGGAATTGGCAAACCCTATTACGCCGCCTTTATTTATTCGATGTCGGCCATTGTGATAGCCTTCGTTCTTGGTTTTCTTCCTTACCTTGGTTTTGAGGAAAGAGAAATAAGCAACGGGTTTGTCATCACGATATTGCCCAATTTGTATGAAACACTTTTTAAGGTGTTCAGTTTCGCGACGGTCTTTGCCTGGCTTTGCGTTTTGACTTTCCTAGCTTCGGCCCTACTCAGCATCGGTCTTTGGCTTTCGCCTGACGGAAGAAGAACTTTCTGGAAAGCAAGTTTCTGGCTTGCCCTTGCCCACATGATTCTTAATCTTATCCTGTCTGCCATCCTTATTGGAGAAGGGGCTTCCAATCTCTATGGAAAGGTCTACATTCAGCCAGGCACTGTTTTGTTTGCTTTCTTCTCAATCGTCTATTTTGTTTTGTTTCTCACTCTTCCGATCACAAGGAAAAGAACTTTTTGTCCCAAAGAGGGCAAAAGCCCCGTTGTCGTGAAAAAATAGTTCGCTTTTCAAAGGAGAAAATACATTATGCTCGAGGTCATCGATCTTTTTAAATCGTACTCCGTGAAGAAAGGACCGAAGATCATCGCCATCGACCACGTCAACCTTTCGTTCCCCGAAACGGGTTTGGTCTTTGTTTTGGGACGTTCGGGGGCCGGGAAATCGACTTTCCTTAATCTCTTGGGCGGTCTCGAAAAGGCCGATGGGGGTGAAATTCGAATTGAAGGGAAATCGAGCAAGGATTTCAAAGATGCGGATTACGACGCTTATCGCAATACGTATTTGGGCTTCGTTTTTCAAGAATACAACCTACTCAGCGAGTATAGCGTTAGAGGCAACCTTGAGCTTGCCCTTTCTCTCCAGGGCCAGCAGAGCGATCCGAGTTTAATTGGCCAAGCCTTGGGCGAAGTGGGGCTGGCCGGTTACGAAGAGCGAAAGGTGAACGAGCTTTCGGGCGGCCAACGCCAACGGGTGGCCATCGCTCGGGCGCTCATCAAAAACCCAAAAGTGATTCTCGCTGACGAACCAACCGGTGCTCTCGATAGCGAAAGCTCTTTGGAGATCCTTCGTCTCCTCAAACATCTTTCCCAAGAGAAATTGGTTATCGTGGTGACCCACGATCAGGGCTTTGCCAAGAAATTCGGCGATCGAATCATCACCTTCAAAGATGGAAAAGTCATGAGTGACAAAAACACAATCGAAACGAAGAAATCTTTGCAAAATACCTCTGAATTGTATTTGCGAAAAGCCCATCTCCCGCTGGTTAACTCCTTAAGAATGGCGTTTTCTTCTTCAGTGAGCAGACCCGCGAAACTGGTCGTTTCAATTCTCCTCACCTCCATCGCGTTTACCCTCTTGGGCGTTTCCGCAAGCGCCGCTCGCTTTGACACGGAGGCTTCGGGGGTTAAAGCGCTGCGTTTCATTAATAGCAATTTTGCCCTCATACGAAAAGGCCTTGCAACGCTCAATGGCAAAAACGGGCGCTACTCAAGTATCCAAATGCCGATTGGGGAAGAAGACCTCAAGGCTCTTAACGCTCGAACGGGGCTTCATTTTGAAGGTCGGCGTCTCAATCATGGAATTCCTCTTCATACCAATTATCCCGGCGATGCCGATAACACCTATTTCTATTACCCCCGCGAAGCAATCGATCTTTATCCCTCCGACGCTCTGCCAAAGGCGTTTCCTCTTGTGTCGGGTCGCCTGCCCGCCAAAGAAGGAGAGGTCTGCATCACGCTTCGGGAATTAGAAGGCTTTCAGCATTTCGGCTACCAAATCTTTGATCTTTCTCAGAACAAAGAACTGACAACGTCAGGCAAAGATATTACGGCCGAAACCATTTTAGGCAAAGGATTGACGGGCAATGGCAACACCACCGTGATTTATACCATCGTTGGCGTGGTGGACACCCATTTTGATTCCGCTCCCTACGCCAAATTAAAAGCAATTGACGATATTGGAGAAGGGGACGCCAACGATGTTGATGGCACACTCAGCAACGCCTTAGCCGTCCGCGATGCGGCTTCTTTTGATTGTGTTCTTTTCACCGTGCGGTTGAAGGAATCTTCCTATCAACGGAATAACCGTTTTTATCTCACTGCCTTCAATGCCGGCGCTCTTTTGACGGATGAGGCAAGCCAGCGCTTCACTACTTATAATTGCGGCCACGAATTAGTCAAAGACCAGCCTTTCGTTTTTGCTCATGGAAAAACAGCTCTTACCAAAAATGAAGTTTTAGTCTCGGATTTTGATTTTGCGAAGTTTTTGCCCGCTGAGCCGATCGCTTTATCGGCCAGTTTGATGAGTAAATATGGAGACATCGCCACCGAAGGCAATCGTCTTTACGGCACCAGCTCTCAGCCATCCCCTTTTGGCGAGGCGCCGACGAGTGTCCAAGATCTCTTTGCGGATTTCCGGGCGTACGAAACCTTCATTTTCGCCAAAGACCATTT
>Ga0172378_10006855_pt1 | contig 10621 bp, 11 predicted proteins | sample GrowelOW332metaG_FD_119755 | JGI IMG/M metagenome (GOLD analysis project Ga0172378, IMG submission 119755) | Groundwater microbial communities from an aquifer near a municipal landfill in Southern Ontario, Canada - Pumphouse #3_1 metaG | ecosystem: Environmental > Aquatic > Deep subsurface >... | reverse complement strand
TAAACCGCTATTGCTTAACTCTCTCGGTTGCCTAGACATCTTATTCACCTCAGTGTTATTATAACATTTTTATGACAAAAAAGGACCGTCCCTTGTTGTCATAAAGACTATTTTTAAAAATTTATTCAAAGTACTTGACATTCGCTTTGTTTTATACAATAATTGTAGTTAACCAATAACAACTATCAATTGCATTACGTTATTGATTAAAATATATATAAATTTAGGAGGAATTAATTATGTCACTAATTGGAACAGAAGTAAAACCGTTTACAGCTCAAGCTTATCATAATGGAAAATTCGTGGAAATCACCGAGGCTAATTTAAAAGGAAAATGGAGCGTTGTTTGTTTTTATCCTGCTGATTTTACCTTTGTATGCCCTACAGAACTAGAAGATTTGCAAAATCAATATGCTGCCCTACAAGAACTTGGAGTGGAAGTATATTCTGTATCTACTGATACTCATTTCACACATAAAGCATGGCATGACACATCTGAAGCCATTAAAAAAATCACCTACTTCATGGTTGGAGACCCCTCTCATACCTTGTCAAGCAATTTTGAAGTATTGATTGAAGCTGCCGGTCTCGCAGATCGCGGAACTTTTATCATTGATCCTGACGGCATCATTCAAGCACTTGAAATCAATGCCGGCGGAATAGGCCGTGACGCCAGTGCCCTATTCAACAAAATTAAAGCTGCACAATATATCAGAAAAAATCCTAATGAGGTTTGCCCGGCAAAATGGCACGAAGGCTCAGCTACTTTGACACCAAGCTTTGACCTTGTCGGCAAGATTTAAGAGGGTGACAAATTATGTTGCTGGACAATGATGTCAGAGAAAAATTAAGCCAATATTTAAAATTGATGGAAAACGATATTCTGATCAAGGTCAATGACGTTAATGATCCCACTTCAACACAAATGTCAGACTTCATCAAGGAATTAGCTGGATTATCTACAAAAATTCACGTAGAAGCAGCTTCCTTGCCTAGGGTTCCAAGTTTTAGTGTAAATGAAGTTAACAAAGATGTCGGCATTTATTTTGCCGGCATACCCCTAGGGCATGAATTTACTTCACTTGTCCTAGCTCTGTTGCAAGTAAGCGGTTATCCCCCAAAGATAGATGCTCACATCATTGAACAAATCAAAAACATCAGGACGCCTTTAAATTTCGAGACCTATGTTAGTCTAACCTGTCACAATTGTCCGGAAGTAGTGCAGTCTTTAAATATCATGAGTCTGCTCAACCCTAATATTACACATACTATGATTGATGGGTCTCTCTTCAAAGAAGAAATTGATAACAAAAATATTCTGGCAGTCCCCTCCGTGTATCTAAATGGAAAACACTTCAGTAGTGGTCGCATGGAGCTAGAAGAAATTTTGCTCAAGCTTGATATTAAACCAAGTCTTCCTGATTTAACTGTTAAAGAGCCATATGATGTATTTGTAATCGGCGGTGGTCCCGCCGGAACCAGTGCCGCCATCTATGCAGCCCGTAAAGGCTTGCGTACAGCTCTTTTGGCAGAAGAATTAGGTGGACAAATCAATAACACTTTTGGTATCGAAAATTTTATCAGCATTAAGTACACAGAAGGTCCAACTCTTGCCGCAAACATTGAGGAACATCTTCGTTCCTACGCTATTGACGTAATAAAAATGCAAAAAGTCAAGACTCTAAAAAAAGAAGACATGATTGAAATTGCATTAGAAAACGGTACAATCTTGCACAGTAAAACTGTCATAATAGCAACCGGTGCCAGGTGGCGCAATATAACTGTTCCCGGCGAAGCAGAATTTAAGAATAAGGGCGTAGCATATTGCCCCCACTGTGATGGTCCATTGTTCAAAGGAAAAAATGTTGCCGTCATAGGCGGTGGAAATTCAGGGGTGGAAGCCGCACTTGATCTAGCAGGACTTGCCAAACACGTAACGCTTTTGCAAAAATCTGATAAACTTGTCGCCGATGAAATACTACAAAAACGTATTTATAGCAAAGAAAACATCACAGTAATAACTAACGCAAAAACCACCGAAATCTTCGGTAACGAAAAGGTTCATGGGCTAGCATATATTGATTCCATAAAAGGTACTCAGACCACACTCGACGTTGACGGAATCTTTATCCAAATAGGTCTTCTGCCAAATACAGAATGGCTGAAAAATACTCTTAGTTTGAATTCTTTCGGTGAAATTATCGTAGATAAATATGGTAAAACCAATATATCAGGAGTTTTTGCCGCAGGTGATTGTACCGACTGCCCCTATAAACAGATAATCATCTCCATGGGAGCAGGAGCAAATGCAGCTTTAAGCGCATTTGACTATCTACTCCGGAATTGATAGAAAAATCAGTTTCTCCCATTTAAGTAAGTGATTAAATAGAAGATGTTTCACGCTTTACAAACAAAACAAAGACTACAGTCTTATAATAAGAGCACTCTTGTCAGGCATATTGCCAAACAAGAGTGCTCTTATTATACAATTAAGTACCCAGCATATTCACCTATACTTCAGAAAACCTTAACCAACCAACAAGTTTGGCAAAAATTACTATACCCACAAAAACTGCCGTCCACACAAGACCAACAGTCAAATTACCATATGTAGCAATTAACCCCGGCATCATACTAGTCAAAACACCACCGGCAATAAAAGGAGAACAAAAGGGCCTGCTGGCGGCAAAAGCTTCAGCAGCATCTGTTTTTAGTTCCGGATCGATTAATCTTAACAGTAAAAAACCGGTTGCAACGACACCACAGGCCGTACCAAAAACGATAATGGTATTTTCAAACCAATTTTCTCTGAACAATCTTTTACCAAAAAATAAAAGCAAGGCGGGCATAATAATCATAAAGGCACCCTGTTGGATAAGTAGTGGCACTGCGTATTTAATAATTACAGTGATTTTCACAGAAGCAATAGCACCTGCCACCAAGAATTCTAAGGCTATCCCCTGAATGCGCGACATGGTTGGCTTATCTATGCACTTATTCCATTTTGTTTTTATAAGCAAAATTTGCACAATAAGGCCACCCAGCATTGCGGCGATAAACCAATACAGTGTGAAATGAAAATAAACCTTGAATGCTGTCATTAAAAGATAACCAATAACTACAGCCGCACCAACTAACCCAGCATGAAAAGCAAAAATATCTATTACGTTTCTACTGATTGTAATATTACTGCCAGTCTCCCATTGTGCTTTATCAAACAGCTCTGGTTTATTATCATCGTGACCAGCAATATTACTGCTTATATAGCCTTTACGAGCTGCATAGTTAATCAATATGGTGCCACCAATAACACCATATAGCAAACCTACCGTAGCAGAAGTAATGCCTAAAGACGCACCATCTGCGTAACCTAAGGCATCAAAAACCATTTTCATGCCGCCAGCAGTACCATGCCCCCCTGCCCAACCTTGTTCGACAATAGAAGAAAACAGGGGATTTACACCAAACACAGGCGTAAACAAAAAAGCACTAAGTAAACAAGGAACTGCATATTGAGCAGCTGTAGCAAGATAAGACCAAGTACTCTGTGCAGCGGTAAGTCTTCCCAATTTTCCTAATTTAGGAAGACCACCCGTAATCAACATAGGTGCCAGTACAATAGTAATTAGACTTCCGCTTATTGCACCCCAGGAATTAATAACACCTTTAGGAATAATAGCTAATACCTCTGGGCCTAAAATTAAACCAATAACCCCAGCAACCAAAGAAGCAGAAATATAATAGTTCTTGAACCAACGAATCTTTACCCTGAGAAAAGTTCCAAACAAAAGTAAAATGCCAAGCAGTGAAACAGACCAAAACAATGAATCCATCATCGCTCCGGTAATCGGGTTCATTCCAAACATAGTGTTTTCCTCCTTAGGATTGATGGTCAAACCCATCATATTAAGTTATTACTTTTAAGATTACACTAACATTTTTGTTTTTTCAAACAGGTTTTATGTGCAACCGACACAGCTAAATACCTGTGGAAAAAGTAAAACTCACCTATTATAAGGTTTAAGCAAAAAAGGTTGGAGTGATTTCTCACTCCAACCTTTAATACAAACTAAACTAGTATTCGAGTCGTGCATCTTAATCTTATTGCACGGCCACTGTTATTGAGGTACCACGAACAATGCTAGGATCCATAATTTTAGCCAAATCATTAGGTGTTGCATTTAAATCTACGTTATTTTTAACTTCAACTTCAAAATCAGTTCCAGCCGGATAATCAATATTGCTGCCTTTCATAAACAACCCTCCAACTAGACTAACCACAGCGGCTACTGCTACTGCACCGCCATCAGCAGATCCCATACCAACAATTCCTCGTTTTAATGGAACACTTATGCCATTAATAGTACTTATTTCCTTACCTGCTATTTTCAAAACTCCCTTACGGCCAAATCCTGCAGCCTTTTGCCCTTCATATACATAGGCCGTACCCACTTTTCCTTTAGGAATGACAACGACATTATTGATAATCAAGTTATCAACCATTCTTATATCGAGAACTTGACCGGTTTTATTTGATTTAGAATTAGCTTCATCTACCAATTCCACTTTAAATTTTGTACCCTTAGGAATATATACATGCCCTGGCAATACTCCTGTTATTTCAACTACATTATTATTTTTTGCTTCTTGCACTTTCAATTGTGCAACTTTTTCCTTCATGGTCATATTGGAACTTGGTTTTGCTTGGTCATCTTCAAACGGATTTTCCTGCAACTGCTTTACATCTACAATCTCATCACGAGTTGCTGCCTGTGCTTCTAAACTTCCCCAAGCCACAGTATTGGATAACAATACTGCACAAATCGCTAAAACCACACCTTTTTTTACCATACAAGTAAAACCCCCATAATTTATATATTTACAACATGTTTGCATTATAAATTAATAAATCGGTATACGCAATATGCTTTAAGTAATAAAAACACCACTTTTTTTCAGAATGATATTTTGAGTTCAAATCGCTCTACTACAGTACTATTTAGCTTAAGCATTTATCCATATCAGTTTATGTAGTTAGGTCATGCAACTATTATGGCATCTTTGGCATAGGTGCATTATAGAACCCCAGTTTATGAAAATTATACCATTCTACAATATTACTCTCCGGTGCAATATCAAGTGCTAAGAGCACTTCGCGAGTAAATTCTAATGTTGCCGTTCCGTTAGCCGTAATGATATTGCCATCACAAACAGCAGGTTCTTTGATATATTTAGCAGCTCCAATATAGGTTTCTCCTGCCCAGTTCTGCATATAGGCAAGGTCATTACTGGTATGATTTATTTTATTTAAAACACCACACACACCAAGAAAAGCCGATGCCAGGCATATACCGCCAACAATTCTATGTTTTGCTACTGCATCCTGCACCAAAGGTTTAACAGCTAAAGCCGAGTCTTCCAACCATTTCATGCCACCAATCAGAATGAGCGCTTCATATTCTACCGGTACTGATTGTAAATCATAATCCGGTAATACTTTAAATCCACCCGCTGAACTTATAGGCTCTCTAGTCAAGGAAACAGTCTTTACTTCATAATCCCCTTTTCCTAGGGCAAGAATGCATGTAGAAAGATATGCTGCTTCCCAGTCCGCATACTGATCTAATATAACAAATAATACTTGTTTTTTCATTTAGCTTTTTCTCCCTTATTATATTTATATTTACTATAAAAGGTTGTATTGTAATCTCGCCTTTAAGTTTATACTATCTTCGCCATAATAAAACCAAACCAGATAGCCAATAATCCTGCAAACATGTTCAACCCCGCATTAAGAAAGGCTCCAAACAAATTTCCTTCTCGTAAAAACTGCATGGTCTCAAATCCAAAAGAAGAAAACGTCGTTAACCCACCTAGAAAACCGACTGTAATTAGCAATCTTACATTGGTCGCTACAATAAATCTGTCCGTAGTCAACATCATAAAAAATCCCATAATAAAACAACCAATTACATTGACAAACAAGGTCCCAAAAGGGAAATCAACTCCGAATTTACTACCAACAAGGGTTGTAAAAATAAACCTTGCTACCGCTCCACAACCGCCGCCGACTAAAACGATTAAAATTTGTTTTAAACTAAACAACAATGACAACTCCTCACTTTTTATTCATGATTTGGAAGTTTCTTTCCATATTTTTTAACCTCAATATTTTCAATTGTCACCATACCTTTATTGATTAAGTCATCTAGATACGGCAAAAAATTTTCTATATATTCTTCTGTGTCTACAATTTCAATAATAATTGGCAAATCACAAGATAATTCCACCAGTTCTGCCGTACGTATGCTGCGATTATTTTCTCCGTATCCCATAATACCACGCAGTACAGTAACACCGGACATATCAATTTCCCTTGCCTTTTTTACTATCTTTTCATAATGATCTGTTTCACCAACATAAATGCGTAAACGTTTCATATTTTTTTTAATCGTTGTCATTAAAAATCCCCCCATAAACTTTTTTGATCACATGTTAAACATCCCTAGATTAATAGCAATTACATTCTTAACAGAAAATAAGCTAGCCACCTTAATATAATGGTTATTATGCTTCAGACAACTCTTAAAAAAATGACTCCTACCATTTTATGGTAGGAGTCATCATTGTCCAAAGGACAAAATTATGGCGAACTCCATCGCCGTAAATCCGTAATTTTATGCTATCATATATTGTCATTTTACTCAAGAAAATTTTGGCGGAGAGGGTGGGATTCGAACCCACGGTACATTACTGTACATTTGATTTCGAGTCAAACACCTTCGACCACTCGGACACCTCTCCATACAGAAACTTATTATAACATATTACCTTTTTTCTTGCATAAAATCTTTTACTATTTTACCACACTCTTGCTCTAGAATTCCCGCGGTTACTTTTACTTGGTGATTTAGTGCTGGATTATTAACTACATTAAACAAGGATTCACAGGCACCGGCTCTGCTATCAGGAGCACCATATACTAACCGGTCTATTCTGCTCATAATAATAGCACCTGCGCACATAGGACAAGGTTCTATAGTTACGTAAAGAGTAGCTTCTGTAAGCCGCCAACGCTTCAACTTCTTGCAGGCAGCCTGTATTACAACTACTTCCGCATGAGCCGTAGCATCTTGCCAAGTTTCACGCATATTGTGTCCCTTAGCAATAATTTCACCACTTACAACTAATACTGCACCAATAGGTATTTCACCCATTGCTCCTGCTGTTTTGGCCTCTTCTAATGCTATCTTCATAAATTTTTTATCGTCCATATATACTCCTTTTAATTTCTTAATATAAAAAAATTCTATAGTAACGCTGTGCCATTTAATACTTGTTTATTCATATACTGATTATAGCATATTGATTTTAAAAAAAATCAACTCCCTTATGCCCCAAGTTTTTATAGATTAAGGAAAAAATAATCTATTTGAAAAAGTGTGAATTTGCGCTAGTAATAATTTTATGCTATACTTTTGATAATAATTTATCATTATGATAAGAGGTGCTGTATGCTAACTATAGAACAATATATTCCCATAGTAAAATTTCTTGGTGAAGCCCTGGGCCGGAATTATGAAATAGCTCTTCATGACCTAACAAAACCAGAAAATTCCATCGTAGCTATCGCTAACGGTGAATTAAGTGGTCGGTCAGTAGGTGGGCCAGTAACAGACTTCGTGCTTAAAGTTCTAAAAAAAGGTAATATTGAACATCGTCCTTATCTCTGCAATTATCATGCCAAAGACAATAAAGGTCATGTAAGCCTTTCGTCTAGTTTCTTCATTCACGATGAAAAAAATAAAACTATTGGCGTTCTCTGCATAAATCACAATATATCACCTTATTTAACCGCCAGAAAATTTTTAAGCGATGAAATCATCCATGACGAAACTGATAATGAAAACTTCTTTGCCATGGGCGATACAACGCACAATAGTTCAGCCTCCGGTTCACTAAATATCTTCGAAAATTTTCAAGGAACTGTGGGCGACGTTATCGAAACTCTCATTAACAGTGCGTTGGAAAAATATCCGGTTTCCCCGGAAAGGCTTTCTTTGGAAGAACGTCTTTCCATAATACAAGAACTAAATGACAATGGTCTTTTCCTGCTAAAAGGTGGTATACCTGCCCTTGCTGCAAGTCTTGATGTTTCAGAACCTACAGTATACAGGTACTTAAGCAAAATTAAAAAAGAAAGCGAATAAGCATTTTAATTTTTATTTTTTCACCAAAATGTACGCAAAAATTGTTTTTAAAAAATATGCCCCACTAAGTATGCGAAAAGAGTCAACCTCAAAAAGGTTGACTCTTTTTCCTTACTAAACCTGCACCTTATAGTTTGCTGCAATTATTCAATCAGGCAATGGCGATAACTTCAATTTCTAGCGCAGCATCCTTAGGCAGAGCCGCTACTTGGAATGCTGATCTAGCGGGGCACTCTGTTTTGAAAAACTCAGAATAAACGCTGTTCATAGAAGCAAAGTCAGCAATATCTTTCAGAAAAACAGTTGTTTTAACTACTTTGTCCATTCCCGACCCTGCTGCCTCTAAAATATTTTTAACATTTGTCAAAGACTGTTTCGTCTGATTTTCAATACCACCTTCAACAAATGCGCCTGTACCAGGATCTAAAGGAAGCTGTCCTGAAACAAATATAAAACCATTAGCCTTAATTCCTTGTGAATATGGTCCAATAGCACCTGGAGCTTTATTCGTAGATACAACAATTTTTCCCATTTAAGTTTTCTCCTTTTTTATAACAACTAATATATGTAGCTGAATCTTTTATTTATTCAGCTCTTTTACTGCCTTAGCCATACGTTCCAATGCTTCTGCCAATTGTGCCAATGGACACGCTATGTTTAAACGCATAAAACCGTCGCCTCCTGGGCCAAAAGTATAACCATCATTCATGGCAACCTTGGCCTTTTCCAAAAAGAAGTTCATCATGTTTGAATGCTCCATGTTCAAAGCTTTGCAATCAAGCCAAAGCAAATAAGTTGCCTGGATTGGTCCCAATTTAATCTGAGGGATGTTTTCTGCTAGAAATTTATGAGTATACTCTAAATTTCCCTGCAAATATTCCATCAACTGATCAGCATAATAATCACATTTAGTATAAGCAGTCTGTACAGCCAGAGTACCAAAAATATTCCGACCGAATGCTTTTAGATTTTCCATTTCGCTATAGAATCTGTCATGATTATTACGATTAGGAATAATCGCTGCTCCTGTACGGAACCCAGCAATATTAAAAGTTTTACTTGGGTTTACGCAAACTACGCAATTATTAGCGGCAGTCTCGGAAACGCTTCCGAACGGGATGTGTTTAAATCCTTTGTAAATAATATCAGAATGAATTTCATCGGAAACTACGAAAACATGGTTCTTAATACATAGCTCACTAATCCTCTCAAGTTCTTCTCGCGTAAAACATTTACCTGTAGGGTTATGGGGACTGCATAAAAGAAACATGGTCGTCCTAGGTTCGGAAAGTTTTTTCTCCATATCTTCCCAGTCAATTGACCATGAACCATCTTCATTATGGAGCAAAAGATTTGGGGCAATATAACGACCGTTATGGGGAATAACCTGATGAAACGGATGGTAAGCCGGCATTTGCACGAGCACCTTGTCACCTGGATTAGTGAAAGCACGCATTGCATAAACTATAGCTGGAACTACGGCAGGAGTATACTCTACCCAGTCTGGTTTTACATCCCAGCCAAAACGACGTTGCTGCCAGCCACAAACGGCTTCTTCATACCCCTTGTCTATACTAGGATACCCGAAAATTGCATGCTCAGCTCTTTTCCTAATAGCCTCAACTACAGGCTTAGGGCATTTGAAATCAGTATCGGCAATCCACATAGGTATTACATCATCGCCATAGGTATCCCATTTTTTACACTGAGTATTTTTTCTGTTAAGCGTAACATCAAAATCATGTACTAAAGTCATAGCAAACATCCTTTCTTCATGGCATGTATATTATTGCCATACCAGCCTAGAAACAGGTATTTTTACGATAAATATTAATAATAATTTATCACAACGATAGGTTGTTATTATAAATATCATAGCATAAATACAATACTTTAACAATAATTTCTGATAAAAAGGCATCGATGCCCTATACAGCTACATCGATGCCTAGGAAATTAGATATTAAAATTAATACAGTAACATACCCATGGTAATCAAAGTAACAATAATCATACCAGGTGCCGTTACCTTAACTATTTCAATGGGGTTGGTTTTGGCAAAACCAGCGGCAACAATGGCTGCAGCAGCCAAAGGCGACATTGAGCGGCCAAATCCTCCTGTTAGGAAAGCGGTAGATCCCACCTGTGAAACTCCTAGACCAAAATCAACAGCATGTGGCGTTATTGTAGTATTAAAAGCCATAGTTCCTGCAATACCAGATCCACTTAGCAAAGCTACAAAGAACGGTCCAAAAGTTGCTCCCAACCTTGCGATAGACTGTGTATGCTTCATAGCTTCAATCAAGGAACTTGTCAGGCCTACGGCATCCATCCCGGCAGCAAAAACGCCGGCAGCAATAAGTATACTGATAATACTGGTATAGGCATTACCCATACCTTTAAAAAATTCC
>Ga0172378_10006854_pt1 | contig 10622 bp, 9 predicted proteins | sample GrowelOW332metaG_FD_119755 | JGI IMG/M metagenome (GOLD analysis project Ga0172378, IMG submission 119755) | Groundwater microbial communities from an aquifer near a municipal landfill in Southern Ontario, Canada - Pumphouse #3_1 metaG | ecosystem: Environmental > Aquatic > Deep subsurface >... | reverse complement strand
TTCCTTCTTTCTTTTATATTTTAATCTTCTAACTTACTTACTTTTAATTTATTGGATTTTATACCTTTATTATATTGTTTGCATATTGCTCTTGCATATTTTACATATTCTTTATCCCTGGAAATATCTCTACTTACTTCAGATTTAATATAATTAGGTTGTACTTTAGACAATGCAGTTACAAATCTTTTTTCATTTAAATCAGAAGAAAATGTTTCATAAAATTTAGACATTCCTCTGAGAAAAGGTGCCCGAAGAGATTCGATATCTCCATCCCATGTTTCTTTTAATAGTTTAAAACATGAAATAAAATCTATATCATTCATTTCTTCATGAATATTTTCAATTGTTTTTATAGCATCAATTACACACCTTCCATTAGGAATGTTAATTTTAAGTATCAATCCAGCAATCTTTAAATCAGCAATTAGTTTCATAAGTTTCGGATTTTTACTTAATAATTTTGCTCTATACCTAGTATCTAATTCTTGCCCTCTCTTCTTTTCTGCTTCTTCATCAAACCATTTACTTTCTTCTTCTTCAGTTAAATCAATTTTAACTTTACACATAATTTCAATATTAGTTCCAAATTTCATCTTAGCTCCAGCTACAGTATGTTGACCTTCAATTACACTATACATACCATCTCGGAAGTTAACGCAGGGCATGTCAAATTTACCCCAATCCCAATTACTTGCAATTTCTTTAACTTTGTTATAATCAAGTTTTCTTTGGTATTCCAATTGTGAATGTAATAAGTCAACCTTAATTTTTTCAAACCTACACTTTTTATTATTCATAATTATTTTATTCTCCTTTAATTTTAATATTTATTAATTTATTTTTCAATTTAGTTAATTCTTCAATTAACTCGTTCATATAAACGATGGCACTATTTTTATCTTCTGTAGATATCTTATCTGGTAAATTATATCTTTTAAATATTCTATCATTTGCAATATCTATTTGTTCTTGAATATTATTTTTTATTGATAATAATTCATCTGATATAATAAGATAATCTGAAACTAACTTTTCCGTTTTCATACCTTTAATCACATCTTGTTCTTCTTGACCTAACTTAGAATAATCTTCAACTTTTTGAATTGGATTATTAATTTCTTTTAAACAATCATTGCAAAAATCCATATTCTTATTAAAATCAGATATATCTTTAATAATTCCACATTTCAAACACTTTTTATTATTATTTTGCTCTTGTTCTTCTTCTGTATTGCTATTGCTTATTTCTTGCCTAGATTTAACTTTCTCTTTTTTCTCAGTTTTTGGTTTATCAAATAATTCATTAAATGCTGTATTTACTTTCTTCTCGCCAGTTTTAACTTCATTAATTATTTGCTTTTCCTTCTCGTTTAAATCTTCTTTCTTATCTTCTTTGTCTTTTTCATAATCCAATATCTTCTTGGCTTTATTATATGTATCATGAGATACCCCTGCTATTTTGGCAAGTTCATCTCTTGTGTGGATTGGTTTATCAACCTTGGAAGATTTCTGCCAACCTTGATCTTTAGAATCTTCGCTTTTTCTATCTCCTCCTTCAGCTAATTTTAAATTATCATCAGCTAACTTCTTCAACACTGGTCTATACTTCTCGGCAATAGAAACTCTCTGGATTGGGGTTAGATTTCTTCTGCCTAACTGAGTATCTATCATCCATTGAATTACTTCTTCTTTAGTGTTATATCCTAATACAAATGATTGAAATTTTATATTGTTCTTGGTGCATATGTTGTAACGATTATGACCATCAACTATATATCCATTCCATGTAGCTATTGGTTCTCTACAGCCATCTCTTATAATATTTTTTTCTAACTGCCCAAATTCTTCTTTAGTAAGGGGAGGGAACAAGTCTCTTAATTGTTCATCAATTTTTAATTCCTGATTCAAAATAATTTATCCTTTCTATTTCTATATTTATTTATACTACTAAAATAATAATCCTATTCAATGACCTAATCTACCCAATCTATCCATTCTTCCAGCCTTGTAATAAACATTCAGCATCTTCAAAAAATCATAACCCGCTTTTGTAACTCTACCATTTACTACTAGGTAATTAGGTTTAGTAATTGGATTGTTAGTATTTTTGTTAACGTACGGGGGCATGGGGGATTCCTCCTTTCTATTGATTTTTTATGTTTTTATTAGTTTTAGTTATTTGATTTACTTGATTTATTAACTGTATTATACCATAATAATATAAATATTGCAAGATATATTTATATTGTGTTTTTAATAGAGGCATTATTAAAATGATTCCACCTTAACAATAAATAACTTTTAAGTTTAGGACTTAATTCAATCTCGTTTGCAGCTCTAGTAATAGCAACATATAAAATACACATCTCTTCGTAGTATTTATTAATATCAAAAAATTCTTCATGAAAAACATATTCTTTATTAAAAACTTCCTCAACATCAAAATGATCATCCGATACATATACTGGAATAGTATAAGTTTGTCCCTTTGCTCTATGACACGTACTAAAAATAACATTCGCTTCTGATTTTTTAGTAGTAGTATTATTTTTAATTCTATCTACAATCTGGGGAATTTTACTACCATACTTATTTACCATTCTATTTAATGCTAAAAGTTCAACATCTTCAATATCATTAGCATATTCAATCATAGAATAAAAGTCATCAAACTTATTAAATAGGGGATTTTTAGTTTTATGTCCTTTAGAATAGAAGTAAAAATCCTTGATATTATTGAAGTTATAACTTGAATATCCTCCTTCAAAAAACAACTTTGCATTTGAATTATTATTTATAACTTCAAATACTTCAGCAAATATATAAGCATTAGTCCTACATAAACAAACATATGGTTTATTTTTATTAATTTCATTAACTATTTTTTGTTTAACATTAAATCCTTTCATATCAATATCAACCTTATTAATATCTTTCACAATAATATTAGCAATGTTAGCGATGTTTTGACTAACTCTAAATGAAGTAGTTAACTTATATTCTTTACCTTCAAAATGAGGCATTATATTGGTCGCATTCCTCCACCCATAAATGGATTGAAATTTGTCCCCGACAACCACAAGTCCAGTTACATTAGAGGATTTAAGTATATCTAATACTAATAAACTGCTGTCCTGAGCTTCATCCAACATAATAATATCATACTTATAATCTAAACTTTTTTTACTAAGTTGAAACATTTTTAAATAATCATCGTGTGTAACTTTAATATTATTATTATAATTCTTTTTTAATTCCCAAAGTTTCTTGCAATTATTGATAACTTCTGGTCTTTCATCAACATCAAATAAATCTAGATCATCAAATTCCATTGCATCAGATAAAGAATATTCATTCATCATTTTATTTATTTTGACCGCTAGTTCCATATCATTATTCCAATTAAGATTTAAGTCTTTAATTACGTCAAACACTCCATAATTAAAAATTAGTTTATTTTTATAAAATTTACCTACAAATCCAAATCCTAAAGAATGAATTGTTCTAACTTCAACATGAGGGAGTTTAGAGTACATTTTATCAGCTTCATCCTTCATACTTTTATTATACACAAGATACAATATTCTCTTGAAAGGTCTTTCTTTAGCATAATAATAAAGGGTACTACTTTTCGCACTATTCCCAGTTATAAATATATTATTATTTCTTCTTAATATAAGCATCCCACTTGGCACAGTAAAACAATATTTATATCCATCTAATGTTTTATAAGTAGAGATTACTTTATTTTTATTTTCTACTTTTGATTGTTGCCCCATACTTACAACTGAATTTCTACCAACTTCATGCACAGTGTATAAAAGTGATTTTCTAGTATATTCTTTTCCATTAGTAGATAATATGTATTGTTCCCCTATTTCTTTTGAAATATCAATTGTTGATCTTTTACCAAGAGAAGATATAATAAATTGAATAAAATCCGCATCTTCTTTAGATGATGTTCTAAACGTAATGCCTCTGTTGCCAAAACCGCAATCTCCATCCCAGTGTTTTATTTCTTCAAATATTATTTCTCTTTCTTTTTTATTTAATTTATACCATTCTTTAGGAAAATGTTTTAATTTTAATGGTGAATAAAAATTTATACTTGTATATTCTAAATCATTAGGGTTCCACTGATTTTCAGTATATTCTATTTTACATTCATCTAATAGTAATTTTAATCTATCCTTTTTATATTGTTTTTTTAAATTCATTCTACACCAATTAGAATTATGATTTTTTTGATAAGTACCATCTGCCATAATTGCAATAGTTAGTCTTAATTGATATTCTGACAAACCAGTAGTATTATTTGATTCATAATCAAATGTTGTAATAAATTTACCTGTAAAACCAGTTTTATTTTTTATATGTCTTTCTCTTAATTCATATTCTTTAATTTTTAAAAGATTAACATTTTTCCAATAATTATTTTTATTATGCGATGTATCTATATAAACCACATTATGTTCATCTGATAAAACCATATCTATTCCATATTTAGTTTTATATCTAGTCATTTGATTACAAGGAATTTTTATGTATTCTAAAGGATTTACTAGTTCTCCTTGCCAATTATTATTAAATTGAAAAACCATATCGCCTTGTTTATATTCTGATATTTTCTTCCATTCTACTCCATTAAAATATTCAGTATCACAATCTACACAACCAGCGAGTGCTGATATTTTAATTCTATCTTCTTTTGCAAAAATAATATCCTTCTGTTCTTGTGTTAAATAATATCCTTCATCTGATTTATAGTCTGATAACTCAATATGTATATCATTAAACTCTTTATCATAATATTCAGTTTTGAGTATATTCATTTGCTCCTGAGATAATTCTTCTAAATTATCATCTTTAATAATTAGTTTTAACTTTAATTCACAGTCTTGCCCAGTACCTTTAGGATGACTATAATATTGTGACTTCTCTCCAAAATTCCTAGTTAATACTTCTTTACATACGGGGCAGGTGTATGTATCTTTTTTAGTTGACTCCATAATGTTTACGAGTTTATTGTATTGGTTATATGCTTTTTTCATATGTATTAATTATTCCTTTCTAAATTATTAATATATTAAATTTATATTATGTTTATTCATTATATCATCTTTATCAATAGTAATATTTTCACTAAAATCTTCTGAGTCTGGCAAGATAGTTAATTCTGATAACGATTTAAAATTATTTACATAACTTTTTACTAATCTATACTCTTTTATATATTTTATTTTTAATTCTTCTTTTTCATCTTGATTTTTATTTGTTTTTGTCTTTTGATTTAAACATTTTATATTCTCTTCTTGTTTTTTAAATTCTTGTTTTTGCCTTAATGTTGCTTTATTTTCTATATATTCTAAAAAATTTTCATGAAATTCTTGTATAAAAGATTGTTCATCAACATTAGTATCAAAATTAGATAATGCTTGTTCAACTAAATTTTTATTTTTACAAAATATATTGTAAGCATTATAAGTGAACAATATATTCCTTTGACTTAATAATTTTTTCAATTCTTTATTGTATATAATTGATGTAAGTCCATAAAATTTTTCTTGTTGCTTAGTTATTCCAGCTTTTAATTCCGCTTCATTTTCACAATCAATTACAAATTTACGATCTTCATCGGATATGACTTCATTAATAGGATCGTTACATACAATGTTAAAACCACCTTTTTCATTTCTTTCAGTGGTTATATTTGATTTTCTTACCATTTTAACTGAATCATATTCAATTAAATTTAACTCTCTTTTATTACTTAATTTAGATAAACATTTATCCAAATGGTATTTCATACATTCATCCATTCGTTCAAAATAATCATAAACAATTTTTTTATCCATGTTTAAATGTTCACTACTTTTTTCTTGGTTATATTTAATAAAAGGATAATTATCGTTAATCATTTCAAGTTGTCTTGCCCATCCAAGAAGTGAAAGAGTAATTTTATAATTTTTGTCCTGATCAACAAGTAATTTTTGCAGTATTAATGGCGTTAAATATTTACTCAATCCTTTTTTTAATGGGATAATTGCATCATTAATATCTGTAGTATACACTTTATGTATTAAATATTTACCTTGGGTTAAATCTTCTATATCACAATATTTTTGTGCTTTAACAAATAATCGTTTTTTGATCCCACTGTTTAATCTTTTGTTTTTAATATAAACTTGATTTTGCTTTTCTGTCCCAAATATTTCTAAAAATTCTTTGGTATTAATTTCACCTAGTTTAATATCCAAATAATATTCTCCTTATACTTTATATTTTTAAAATTTACACAATAAAATATCATGTGTAGCAAAATTTCTTACATATTCTTATAATATAGAAAAAATGCTATACATTTATATTTATGTTTTAATAACACCAATAAATAGGGGATTACAACCACTTTACTCCTTTCATTTTATATTCTAATTATATTATACAAAATATTAAAATAAAAGTCAACAACAAAATAAATAAAAAAATAATTTTGAGAGAATTTTTGTGAAGCGATAGCGAACAAAAATGTCTCTCGCCCACGGCAGTGACCCCGCTGGTAAGCGTAAGATGTTATCTTATACAATTATTTATCCGATCTTAAATCCATTCAATTTCTGCTTCATTTTCTCTTTTGTTGGGTGAGTATACAACATTACAGTATCTAATCGTGAATGCCCTAATTGTTGTTGGATTTGACGAAGATCCAATATCTCATTCTCTAAAACACTTGTAGCGTAGCAATGTCTTAGGCAATGAGGCGTAATCTTATTGCTATACTTATTAAATATTCTTTCAATAGTACAAGGTTGTAATCTACCACCTTTATTTGATATAAATAAATATTCACATTTATCAGCATAACTAGATTTGTTTCTATGATTAGTAATATATTCTTTAATTACTTCAATAGCTGTTGGATTAAGAATAATGACTCTTTGTTTATTCCCTTTACCAATAATGATCATTTCATCATCACTTAAAGTTAACCCATTAATTTTAATATTTAATGCTTCGGATATTCGTAATCCAGTATTAGCAATTAATGTTGTTATTGCATAATTTCTATATGGTTCATTTTTTTTAATTTTATCCATAAATATTTTTGCTTGTTTAAGGGATACATTAGTCGGTGATGAAAAAGGTTGTTGCACTTTTATATAATCCATCGAAAGTATAACTAAATTTTCTTGCCATCCCTTTAATATTAAAAATTCATTATAAGATTTCAACCCACTCAAAGCACGATTAATACTCTTAGCATTATTATTTTTCACATTCTGTAGATATTCTTTATATTCTATAATTTGATTTCTCTTGATAGTGCTAGGGGATACATTAAAATGAACAAAAAAAGCATTAATATCTTTCCAATATGATTTTATTGTGTTAATTGATTTACCTTCTGATTCTAAATAATTAGTGTATTCATCTAAAAGGTTGGTTATATTTTTATTCATATTCTCACTCATATTTATCTCTCCTTTATTTTTGTTTAAAGTAATAAAACAATAATATAATTTAATATATTATATGCAATCTATAAATTCATTATACTAGATAATAATCACTAGTTCAAGAGAATAATAAAATAAATATAAAAATAATAAATTAGATTATTGTTTTATTTTTAATTCACCATATTAGGCAATTTACTAATATATTTAACGTATTGATTATTGTAATTTATATAATTAAGTGAATGCCAAGGTTTCATATTCATTAAATCATCTATAGTAAAAGGTTGTAATTCTTCTTGTAACATAGTAAAATTCTCTTTCTCTGCTCCAGTCAATAACATATAACTAGCACCTGAACTTTTAACTGCATCTAATAAACCTTTAAATTGTTTTAAATAATGTATAGTGAAATAAAAACATATACCAAATTTTCTACCTTCAGTAATTATATTAGTTAAAAGACTAGTGCAAATAGGGACTTGGTGGACTTCATCTGTAATTACATGGCATACTTTTGATGGGTTTTTACGTTGCAATGCAGATAACCATATTCTTCCCATAAAATAGGTTACTAAAGTATCTTTAATTTGTTTGTTAGTAAAAGTATGCTCGGGGATTTGAATAATTATAGTTTTCCCTTCGTCAATCCATTTAGTAAAATTGATATCATAATTTATTTCTGCTTTCATCATACTTCTTAAATATAAATCTTTTAATAAAGTATTAGCTCTATCTAATATTCCATCTATTTTTGAATCTCTTGTTCCTACAACATTACCTTTATTATCAATTTCATTTAAACTAAGTAAATCTAATATTTCACTATCTTCTTTATCAAAACATTTACTAGAAAGAGCTAATTCAATAAAATTATTACGAATATTATGATTAGTAAGAACATTTATTACATCTAATAATCTTTTACCTTTATGAATAAATACAATTTTACAAGTTGCATCTAAATATCTAACCATTCTAACACTCAAAGGTTCAATAGATAATGAATTAATAAGAAATTCTGTTTGCCTAGATAAAATATTAGCTGTTTTTAATCTATCCCATTTATCATTTTCATCAGGTTGTATTTCTCGATAAGCTAAAGCAAATAAATTAATCTGCTTAGATAAATCAAATTTTATACAATCTATATGTTTAGCAATTCCTTCAGACAGTTCGCAGTTTTGTATATAATCAAATATTACCAAAGAGTCTCCATGTTTATGAGCATTTATAGAATAATTTTTTGTATATTGAGTTTTACCACTATTCATCGAGCCAATTACTATTTTGGGTAAGGATAAAATATTATGATTTTTAGGCCAGTAAGTGATTGTGGTATCAGTTTTATATGTTGTTGTACCTATAGGAATATATCCAGTAGATAATTCAACGGGGATTTTAGTTTGTTTAACGTCTATATTCTCTACAAGATATTCTTGTTGCCATTGTTTAGTAGGAAGTTGCAATAATTGACCAATTTCTTTTGATGAATATACAAATCTATCGAAAAAAAAATTAACTTTAAGTGGTTTAACCTCCTCTTCTAATATTCTTTTTTTAGATACAATAAATTCATTATCATCATGCAATTCTTTTAATGATACTTGCATTGTTTTAGCAAAAATATCTTTTTTAACATTATCGTCTGATTGAGATAAAATTCTTAATTTACCAATAAAACCATTATGGTTAATTTTTTGTCTTGAAGATGATTCAAGTTTATTTTGATTTAAATTATATTTAATTTCATTGGTTTTAGGATTATAAGATTCAAGCATTTCATTAGTTGAATGAGAATAATAATATTGTCTTTTTTTAGGTTTTACTTCAAAAATAATATTGGTAAATTCAAAAATACCATTTATTATTTTAGAAAGTTGATCAAGTATAGACCATCCTATACCAACATTAATATTATCACGCAATAATCCTTTTTTATATTTCTGTTGATTTTCCAGAACCTTTTGTTTCCAAAATGATTCATGAATAGGTGAAAAAGCAAACTCTAATAATACTTTGTCTTGTCTAGATAAATCTTTTGATACAGACAAAATAGAAGGTATAGGTGTGTCTCTATAATCATCACGCAAAGATTTAAAAGTCGGGAATTTTGGCTTCATTTGTATTTCTAAAGGACGAGAAAATTTAGATAAATAAGAGTTAACAGGGATAATTGTTACTTGATTAACCCATACTGAATAAATACGTTGAATAAACCATTTTTGAATAGACTGAGGTATTGTATAATAAAATGAAATTTTATCTGTTTCAAGTAATATTGCATATGAGAATTGCTGTTTAATATCATAAGTTATCTTGTTGTTTTTAAATTTAATACGTTGAAAAATAGATGTATTTAATAAATAAATACTATCAAGTATTTTTTCTATTTTTAATCCATTGGTAATATTAAAATGGGGAATAATTTGCAAACAAACATTTTTCTCTTTCTGAATTTCTACACAATATTTAAACTTGTCCCGAAATGATAATTCCATAATAACCTCCTAAAATCCATGATTTACTTTAACTAATTCAAATACTATATAAAAAGAACATAAAAAGAATAAATTATCCATAGGTTTAGCATGTCCGAATGGAGGGATAGATACATATTCTCTATTCATAATAAGACAAAAACAACACCAGTAAATATCTATAGTTAATACAATAAGAATCAAATCAACAAGATTACTCCAAAAAGTAGCAACCATATATATTTGAATATCAGTAAATTTATCTATTAAAGTAGTCTGAATATTGTTTGTTACATTTGCAGTAGCTTCATTTATTTTATCGGCGATTATACCCATTATAAAACCTCCTTAAAAATGTACGTTATTAGCAACTTTTTCTACTAAAACCATAAAAGAATCAGTCATTCTTAAAACAATATATCCTACGCAAGCCCATTTGATGCGATTTACACCCTCTGTGTATCTCATTTGAATAATATAATAAGTTCCATATACTACAGAACACCATGTCAAAGTTTTACCTATCTCAAAAATAATAGGTGCGATAGAATTTTTAAAAGCATCATAAAGACCGACAGTTTGTTGACCAAATATAAAATTAATGTCCATTATTTACCTTCTTTCCTTAATAGTTTTAAACCAAAATAAATAAATAAAATTCCAAAAATAATCTCTCCTATAT
>Ga0172378_10006852_pt1 | contig 10623 bp, 8 predicted proteins | sample GrowelOW332metaG_FD_119755 | JGI IMG/M metagenome (GOLD analysis project Ga0172378, IMG submission 119755) | Groundwater microbial communities from an aquifer near a municipal landfill in Southern Ontario, Canada - Pumphouse #3_1 metaG | ecosystem: Environmental > Aquatic > Deep subsurface >... | reverse complement strand
ACGATAACGGCTCTTCTCGCAAGTATCGGGCAGAGTAGGAATGCAAAGCGTACTGCTGTTGCTCATAGTATATTCAATGTCATTGGTAGTTTATTCTTCCTTGCCTTAATGGTTCCTTATGCTCATTTGGTGCAGTTCATTTCTCCCAAAGGTCCTGAAATTCAAATTATTTCACGACAAGTTGCAAATGCGCATACGATGTTTAACATATTAAATACGATTGCGTGGATGCCATTTGTCTTTGTTATGGTGAAGATTGTTATGTTCATTGTTCCAGAGTCAAAAGAAGAAGAGAAGAAAGAAACAGAAATACCAACAAAGGTTTTCTTGGATGATAAGCTTTTCAACCAACCTGTGTTTGCTTTGCATCTCTGCCAACAAGAAGTTTTGCATAGTTGTGAAGTTATTAAAATAGCACTGGAAGATACGAAACATTCGGTTGTTCCTTTTGAACTTTCACAGGTTCAAGCTGTTGAAAAGCGCTGGAAAGAATTGAGAGATTTGCAAAGAGAAATACAACATTATTTATCGCGTTTAATTAGTGTCGGTAACTCTACATATGAACAAACTGATGCGGTAACAGAATTACTTCTTGTTTCTTCAAATCTTGAAAGGATGTGTATTCAAATCTATAGAATGCTCACTGAATTCCAAGATCTGTATGAGAAGGATTTAGACTTCTCTGATGAAGGAGAGCGAGAGCTTCGTTTGTTGCTTGATGAAGTGATTGAAATGGCCAAAAATGCATTCTTAACCCTTCGTGGCGGTGATGATGTTTCGGTTATGATGGTCATTCGTAAAAAGGAAAAGATTAGTGATATGGAAGAGGTGATGAAAGATAATCACGTCACCAGACTCAATAATGGTATTTGTAAGCCAATGATGACTCCTTATTTCAACTCAATCCTCAGTGATTTGATGAGCATTGGAACGTATTGCATGGATATGTGTAGTTCCCTTTCTTATGGTCTTGATGTTGGTGTTGAAGAACGTAAAAAGAAACCTTTGGCTAAATAATATATCTCTTGTTTCTTGTATAGAAAATAATAAAGGCTGATTCCTGACGAATCAGCCTTTATCTATTGTCCTTGTTTTTCTTTGTTTGTCGTTTTACCTGATGTTCCTTTTGTCTACCGCAAAAAGAATTGTTTGTAAAAGGAATAAAAGCGCCTCTTTTGCGCTGTTTCTACTTGCTTAATATGTCCCAATTTGAAATATTATAATCATGCAAAATGAAGATGAATTTGAATTTGTTATATTGCGGCATGGCTATTCTTTGGGAAATATTCTTTTAACCCTCAGTGGTCAGAGTAATGTCCCTCTGTTAGAGAAGGGAAGGCTCCAATTATTGAAGCTCAAGGAAGAGTATTATTATCCTGTATGTGATCGTAACTATTCTTCTGACCTTGATCGTTGTGTTGATACCTTTAACACCATCTACGAAGGAAGAGCTCAGTTAGATGGTATTTCCAAGGAAATAAGAGAAATTTGGTTTGGAGATCTTGAAAATACCCCTCAAAAAAATAAAGAGCATCTGCTCCGTTTTTTTGTTCCCTGGTTAGAGGGTAAAAATGTGGCAAATGAAGAAAGTTTTGAAGATATTGCGGCACGAACAAAAGGTTTTTTGATAGAAAAATTGAGAGAATTACAAAAAGATGGATTACAGAGTCTTCTCTTTGCAACCCATAGTGTATCAGCTCGAGTGCTTCTTATTAGTCTTGGTGCTTTTCAAAAGGAAGAGTTTGCACACATCGAAATTGGTAATGGCAAAGGCTTTGTTTTAAAATTATCTTTTGATGGCAAGGAAGTGAAAGTACTTCAGATTCGACCATTACCATTGCCGAAAAGCGAAGAAGTGTTACGAAAACAGGATGCCTAACGGCTTTCTGTTTTCCTGTATTGAGAAGAAAGTACTTGGTTTATATTTACCTGTATAAATCACAAAATCTATTTGTTGGAGACATGTTATGGAAACGAGAATAGCTATTATTGCAATAATAATTGAGAATGGTGAATCGGTACCGCTTGTAAATGACTGTTTGCATTCGGCAGCACAATATATTATTGGGAGAATGGGATTACCCTATCATAAGAAAAAGCTATCAATAATTTCAATTGTTCTTGATGCTCCTCAAGATTTTACCAGTATGCTTTCGGGAAAACTTGGTCAAATTCCCAATGTGAGTATTAAAACAACCTATTCAAAAGTGTAAATTTTCTTTTTTAATTAATTCGTACCTAAAAAATAAATAATGATTTTTTCTGCAGCATTTATGTAAAGAATTAACTATCTCTTAATAGTTGAAGCATCTCAATAGTATATTATTATATGGATTTTCTTACTTAAAAAGAAGCAAAATATGTAAAATATAAGGAGTATTGGGAGTGCTTCAAATTTTATTATAAAGAAAAATGAGTTAAATAATTTTTCATTTATAATAAAGTAATACTTAATTTTACTTTTTATTTGTATTATTTTGAATTCAGGGTTATGATGAAAATTGTTATAAAAAAGCTGTTTTACGTTTAATTTAATATGATTCGTTCTTTAATTGACTATCGTATTTGATTAATCTTTATTTTTTTAATGTTCTCAGGAAGTATATTACTAAATAATAGTTTGTAAATATGAATTTTTTTGTACACAATAAGAAATAATAAGAAAAGAGGGTAAAATGGATTTGGATGAACTTCAGGATAAAATACTTCATTATGTTAAAAATGAAGATAACATAAGAGTATTGCTTGTTCATCCCCATGAAAAAAACAATATATTAGCCTATTCAAATGTTGATGATATTCCTCTTACTTCGATGAATGCTCATTCTCTTGTTATTCTATTGATTCGTGATATTCATGATAATTATAGTTATAGTCGATTGAGAACGCTTTTAATGAGTAAGAGAACCTATGTAACTCTTCTCTATTCACCTATAGCTCTAGAAAGTAGTTTTGAAAAGGTGATACACCCATTAAAAATTGATGCAGTGTGCATTGGTTTGTTGTCGTTTCAGCAACAGCTTGGCACCTATCTTACCAAATTGAAACAGTTTGATTCGTATGTCTCAATATTTTTTGATTCATTTAGTAATGTTTTCCCCGGTGGACTTCTCTTGTGTAAACTGATTGATATGAAAAAAAATATCTTTAAGGTTGTAAAATCTAATCAGAAGATTGCACAGTTTGCCGCCTTTGATGGTGATATGTCCAATCATTTTAGTAAGTTTCACATTGAAAAGTTTGTACCATATCCGGACAGTTATAAATTAGTCTGTAAGTTTAAAGAAGTAATCAGTGAAGAAATTACAAGTTTTACTTTAGAACATAGACTGAATGATCGATACAAAAATGAGCCAACCTGGGTTCGTTCAAAAGTATCAGCGATTCAACACAATAAGGGTTATTTTTTATACAGTATAGAAGATATTTCTGAAATACGAGAGGTCAGCACTTTCACAAAAGTACGTCCTGTTTTAACAATGAGAAAATCTAAATTTGATCTTTTAACAGGTCTGTATACCTATAAAAATTTTATTTATTATTCCCATAAAATGCTTATCAATAACTGCGATACTTCTTTTGTCATGGTCGCACTGAATGTGAGTAGCTTTAGTGTGATTAATGAAATCTTCGGACATAGTAGTGGTAATTTACTTCTTCAAAGTATTGCAAAAGTTCTCGTTGATATTTATGGTCCGGTAGGTATTTACGGAAGAGGGGAATTTGATTCTTTTCTGCTGTGTGTCCCTCAGGAAAAATTCTTTCCTGAAATATTAGCGAAACATCTTAAAATAGATTTAAGTGAGCATGGCATTATGATGAAGCCACTCATTAATTTTGGTATTTATCAGATTGTTGATAACACCCAAGAAGTAGAAAATATGATTTCAAATCCTCATTTTGCTTTGAGACGGGTGAAAGGAAATAGTGAGCAAACGTATGCATATTTTGATAAAGAGATGAGCAATAAGATTGCTGAAGAACTCATTATTAATAGTGAAAAAGAAATTGCATTATCTAGTGGTCAGTTTATTCCTTATTTTCAGCCTGTGTTGGATTTGAAAACCAATAGTATTGCCGCTGCAGAAGTACTTATTCGCTGGCAACATCCTAAAAAAGGACTTCTTTCACCGTTTAAATTTATTCCTCTTTTTGAAGAAAATGGATTTATCAGTAAAATAGATTTATATATGTTGAGTATGGCGTGTAAATTTTTACAAGAGCGAGAGGCTCAAGGGAAAAGTCTTATTCCTCTCTCGATTAATTTAAGTCGAAAAAGTATTAATGCTCGAACACTTGCTCAGGAACAAGAAGCAATTGTTCGTTCAATGGGTATTCCCACTAAATATATTCGTTTTGAAATCACGGAAACTGCATATGCTGGAGATACAACCATTGTCGCTGAAATGGTGAATGATTTAAGAAAACGTGGTTTTGAAGTATTGATGGATGACTTTGGCTCTGGGTATTCAAGTTTAAATATGTTGAATGATATTAAAGTTGATTATTTAAAAATGGATATGAAATTCCTTGGTAACTTTGATCGTAGTGAACGAAGCAGAAGTATCGTGAGTTTTGTGATTAATATGGCAAAATATCTTGATCTTGAAGTAATTGCAGAAGGCGTTGAGACGATTGATCAATTTGATTATTTAAAAACTGCTTGTTGTGATAATATTCAAGGTTATTACTATGCTAAACCAATGCCTGCTGAGCAATTTACACGTTTTGTTGATGAAAACACCTTGATGATTGAGAAGCATAAAAAGACGTTATCAGGTTTTGATGAGGAGAGAATTGGCAATATTTCAATCATTATGGATTCTTTTGCAAAAGAAACTCAGTGACACTGTTTAGCCTTTGCTGCGGTTCTCCCTGCAGGACAAATAGATATTCTCTCTGCTAATAAGATGTTTTCTACCTTATTTCCTCTGAAAACGATTCTCTTCCAAGGTCCCTCTGTAATGGGGTTTTCCAATACTGATTTTGCGATATTTTGTCATATGGTTACCAGTGTTGTCGAAACAAAAGAAGAGAGACAAATAGATTTTAATTTGAGAATTCAGCAGAAAAAGGTTAAGTTTACTTTTATTATTGAGTCTATAGGAGAGAGTAATTTCCTTCCTGTGGTAAGCTTAGATCTCTTCCGTGTTGATTAAGCTTGGGTCAATGCAGGATGTTGAAGATTTATGAGCCAAAAATTGAGCATTCATTAATTGTATTTGCGGATCTTTTTTATTGAGAACATCATATATCGTAAATTGGTCTTTTCCCTTAAATTTTGACGTATATAATGCTCTGTCAGCATTGAGCATAAGATCATTAATTTCTATGCCATTGACGGGATAGCGTGAAATTCCAATAGAAACGGTTACTTGGTACTCAGGAACGCTTAACTTGAGATTATGAGCAGCTTCTACTATTTGGTCTCCAATAAGGCCTAAGCAATAGGGTGCATGAGCGTATGTGGAGAGAACAACAAATTCATCACCACCATAGCGTCCAACGACATCAAGTTTCGTGAATATATCTTTAAGTGCTTTGGCAAATTTAGCAATAATTTCATCACCAAAGAGATGGCCATGTGAATCATTTGCATTTTTAAAATTATCGAGGTCGATAAAAAAGAGTGCTAAACTATCTTTATCTTTATCTATGTTTTGAATGAGATTTGTTGATTGAATGTAGAACCAACGTTTGTTATAAATTCCCGTTAAGCTATCTTTCTGAGATGAATCTTTCAAAGAAAGTTCTTTTTCTTTAATTTTCGTCATATCTTTGCATAAGAGATAGGCATGGATTGATCCATCAGCTTCGCATTTAAAATTACATTTTATTAAAGCCCATTTGCATTCGGGAAGAAAATACCGTTTATTTGTTTGAAATTCAATCTGAATTGAATGAAAATCATGGGTTTGTGCAACAGATTCTATCTTTTTCATGTACTGAATGAGTTGATTTTTATAGAGATTTGCTGCTTGTTTAGGAAAATAATCGATTAATTTTTCATAGCTGATATTTGGGGAAAGATAGTCAAAATTAGTAAATATATCAATAATATTTTTATGGGTAATATCAAGTTCTATGATATAGTGATGTTCGAGAATTAATTCTTTGATTAAATGGTTTTCTATATCTTCTATACTTGACATATATGCAACTCCAATTTCTATCGCTTTGTAATATTATTGTCCGTATCCGATACATAATAGATGAGCATAGTTTTTTATATTTGAGCTATTCTAGCACTGAATATTTAATTATTCAATAAATAAGTAAGTCTTAAATCTAAAAAAAGAGGAAGAAGTATTCATACCATCCTGCTTTTCCCTTACAAAAAGTAAATGATTACACACTCTTTGCACGAGTTGTTGTCGATTAAAACGAGTCTTTTCGTTTGAGATGACTCTGTGTATCTCATTCATATTATTGTATTTTACGTATTGATTTGAGGATAAATAAGGCTTGGTTATCACTCGTATCTAACAGTGATGTATTGATGTTGATGGTTCTTGTGTGAATATGAAGTATTTTTTGATGAGCGCCAATGGATAGAGGGTATTTCCTCTATCCATTGAAAAGCTTAGTGACTTACTTTTTTCTTGTAATGAGATAAATACGTGACCCACCATCAGGCATGACCCGTGTTAAATGAGGATCATAACCGGTTCCGCCAAATGTTTGGGGTAAGTGAATACCGCATTTTGCAAGATATTCCCCAGTCACTTCATAATGCACCGTTTCCGTGTTAATATGGAGCATCTTTTTCATCACTTTTTCAAGTTTTTTATTCTCAATTCCTGTAGAAGAAGCAATAAAGTTTTCTGCTAAGCTTCCAAAATCTTTAATACTCAATTTCTGCTGTCTTGGATACACTTCATAGGTATATGAGATATTGGTTATGGGCACTTTTAATATTTCTAATCCAGGATTTGGCTTGAGACGTCGTTTGTAATCAAGGATAAGTATATTTGCTTTCTGAGGATCCATTACAGCCCAGCGGGTTGTATTGCTCTCTGAGGGTAATTTAACAAAGGTTCCGTATTGGAAAATATTGCGGTACATTTTGTAAAAGGCTATCTGATCTTTGATAATATCTCGTTCAAAATCACTCAATTTTGTCATGTCAAGTTCATATCCCAAGTTACCAAATGCAGCAACGTTAAAACGGGTTTCAAGATCTGATTTTCTGAGTGTTTGATGATTAGGTATTGCAGAAACATGACAGCCCATAGCAGAAAGAGGGTAGCCACATGCTGTTCCTTCTTGTATTGCTAGTCTTTCATAGGCATCAGTATCATCACTTACCCAATTTTGTGGCATAAAGCTCAGCATGCCAAGATCGAAACGGTTTCCCCCTGAAGCACAGGATTCGAAGAGAATTTTAGGAAAGGTTTTAATGAGGCGATTGAGTAAGGCATAGAGGCCTAAAATATAACGGTGGTTGAATTCACCCATATTGCGTATGGCTTTATTGTTTGAGTAAATATCAGAGAAAGTTCGATTCATATCCCATTTAATGTAATCAACTTTGCCCAAGGTGAAAATTTGTGAAAGTGCTGTATAGAGATACTCACGTACTTCTTCTTTCGTAAGATCTAAGATAAATTGGTTGCGACCAACACTTGGTGCTCTTCCTGGAATTATCACAGCCCAGTCGGGATGTTTATCAAATAAATTACTGTTACGACTGATCATTTCTGGTTCAACCCAAAGACCAAATAGTAAATTCATCTCATGAAGTTTTTGTGCAAAAGCTCCCATGCCTGAGGTAAGTTTCTTTGTATTGACTGACCAATCGCCTAAACTGCTTGTATCGTCTTGTCTATCTCCAAACCATCCATCATCAAGGACAAACAGTTCAATACCAACTTCTTTTGCTCTTTTTGCAAGGGTGATGAGTTTACTTTCGGTAAAATTAAAGTAAGTTGCTTCCCAGTTATTTATTAAAATTGGTCTTTGTTTATTTTTCCAATAGCCTCTAACAATATGGTTGTTTGCAAAATAATGGAGATTTTTGCTTAGATCACTGAAGCCTGCATTACTGTAGGTTAAAATGGCTTCTGGTGTGGTAAAGGATTCATCTTGAGCTAATTTCCAACGGAATCCAGCGCTGTTAATGCCTGTAAGTACACGTGTTTGTCCATAGGGACTCACTTCAACAGCTTCTCGATGATTTCCACTATAGATAAGGTTTGTTGCAAGGCATTCCCCATGAAGTTCATTACAGTCTTTACGGGAAAGAAAAATGCAAGGATTATGATCGGCACTTGATACGCCGCTTTTACTATCATTGATAAGAATACCCGTGGTTAAAGGTCTTCTATTGATATGTCTTTCCCTCGCCCATGCACCATCGAATGTTGTCAAATCCCAATCACTGTCATCTAAATCTAATTGAAGGGAAGCTAAGTTTTGAATGGTAATTTCTGCAGGAGAATCATTGTAAAGTGTTGCTTTACGGGTAATAACATCACAATCATTAAAGGTCGTATAGGTGAGTATAAGTCTGAGTTTAAGCTCTTTTTCTTTGAGGGTAATTCTCAGGGTGTCACAAATGGTATTATCGCCATACGATTGTGGTAAACCTGTAAAGATACTTGATTTGCCTTTGAGAATTTGGTGGCTTGAGTAGATAAAATCTAAGGTATCCATGCCATCGTTGTAGGATAGTTCTATGGCTGATTCTCGATAGTCACCTTTACCTGGTGTTGATATCTCTTGCTTGACTATTTCAAGCATTGAGGGATCTGTTTCACTGTAGGCTATGCCAATTCCTAAAGGATTGGTTAAGATAGGAGACAATGCATCAAGTGAAATTGAGGTACTACACAAATGTTCACCGTAATATAAGTGTTCGAGGTGTCCACTTTTATTGACGCCAAAAAGGTATGTCGTTGATTGAGTACTGAGGTTAAAGATTCCTGAATTTTGTTCTATCAAAAGAAATTCTCCTTTTTTTTGGTTGTACATTCAATTGAATTATGGATAGTATATAGTAAAGCGAATTACTTTGCATTAAATTATTTTCAATTTGGGGTGAATCTTATGGATATTCGAAGAGTGAGATTAAATGATGAAAGGAATGCTACGGTACTCAGCAATGATTTAGTGCGTGCGGTTATTGATGATCGTAGTGGGCGACTTGTTGCTTATAGTGCTATGAATATTCATGGTGGTTGGGTAAATGCTCATAAATTACATCAATTTCCTTTCTCTCGTGATACAGCACTTCAAAATCAACTTTCTCTCTCAATGCGTTGTGAACTTCTTGAGAGACTGAATGGATATCAAATGCGCATAAAGGAAGCGAGAACTTCAGAGGAGAAGGAAGAAGAGCCTCTCACCTCAGCTGAGTCTCTTCAAGATGCAGATGATGAAGTATTGCACGACCCGCTTCCTTCTTTTAATAAGTTTGATACTGAATCAGTACCCGATAAAGTTGAAACGAAAGAAAAAAGTACAGAACCTGTTGCTTCTGATTCTCAAGATAATGAAGATCTTTTAGATGATTTGTATGATCGGAGTAGACCAAGCTGGGTCGTCGAACGGTATGGGTCAGATTTTAAAAGTGGCGCCGTTTGGATGTTGAGTAAAAAAGAAATTATTCCAAAATCAATAAAGTGGCGGGCTGAACGACTGGATGTGGTATTACCTAATCATCCTTGTGTGTATTCTGTTCTCTATATTACCAATGTTTCACTTGGTGATCTCTTGTGCGATATTGGATACGATAATGCCTTAGCTGCTCCTTTCCTTGAATCTGGCTGTCAAATTAATACCAGTTGCGATCAGTGGAGTGTGGTAAAACATGGCCGTTGTTTTGGATGTGCAGGTCATATTATTAAAGACGAAAAGACTTTTTCACTTGATAAAATACCACTCTCAAATAATTCGACAATTGATTTAAAAACAGTTCCAGGTCCTCTTGGTACTACTGATGCGATGATGGGAAAAAATAACATGCAAGAAAAGGGACCTATTTGGGCGAGTGTTATTAACCCAAAGCAGCAACTTGTCTATTTGACGTTTACTCCCGGAGTAGAGGATCGAACTCCTTTTGATATTCCACTCTCTCATTCGACACTTCTTTTTGACTATGGTGGGAGATCTCTTCCTCCTTGGTCTTTGTATGAGGGGGGGACTAGTAATGAATTTTCTCTCCATCTTGGTGCTTGTACCTCCGATTTATCAAATAATGATGCGGTGGTCATTAAAAGTGGAAGAACTAAAAGAATGATGTATGCACGAGCATTAACCAGTTATGATAATTTTAGAATGGGTGGTAATTTCAATAGTCTTGAGATGTTTAATCATAATATTGTGCTCAAGCGAACTCGTTCTTCTATTGTTATTCCCTCAGATCCGCATTTTGCTCAAGTGAAAGAACTTGCAAAACGACTCGTTCCATACTTTGATCTTGATGACGATGAAGAGAAAAAAGATGAAATTGAAAAAATTGATTAGTTTATTGTAAAAAAATAAGTGAATTATTTTAAATAATAGAAAAGTAAAGCTCTCTCAAAATCTTTGAGAGAGCTTTTTGAGGTGTCAATCGGACTCGAACCGATGAATCACGGTTTTGCAGACCGTTCCCTTAACCACTTGGGTATGACACCATTT
>Ga0172378_10006851_pt1 | contig 10625 bp, 6 predicted proteins | sample GrowelOW332metaG_FD_119755 | JGI IMG/M metagenome (GOLD analysis project Ga0172378, IMG submission 119755) | Groundwater microbial communities from an aquifer near a municipal landfill in Southern Ontario, Canada - Pumphouse #3_1 metaG | ecosystem: Environmental > Aquatic > Deep subsurface >... | reverse complement strand
TCGCTGGATTTTTGCAATAATCAGAAGCTTTTTTAAGTAAATTAATTTCCTTTTCATCTAATAGTTGTTGCTGATTACCTCGCAAAATTAGCTCATCCCATTTAGCACTACCGATTTTATATATTTTAATTACTACATCGACGTTATTATCAAATTTCTGTTGTTTTTTTGCCGATATTTTTTGAGCTTTCTCATATTTTTTATCTATTAATGTCGCGATTGTTTCAGCTGTGAGTTCATATTTTTCTTTTTTCACATCATCCCAGCATTTTTCTCTCTTACAATATTCCCTTACAGTTCTTTCACGATCAGGTTTATTAAATACTTTATATATAAAATAGGATATATTCTTTAATTCTAAACGAATAGTTTCAGGAACGCTTTGGTTATTCCATATAGTCATAAAGTCAAAAGATTTATTTGTGAATTTTTCGCATTCGTAAAGTAATTTTGCTATCGTATAAGTAATAAGTTCTGCTCTATCGGACCTAGAACGAATGTACCAATCCTCTTGGGAAATTATTCTTGTAGTTTCTTTAAACAATATAGCAGCCGCAATCAATCTCTTAAAATAATCAACATTGAATATAGTCTTATCTTTATCCCATTGTTTCTCCATTGTTTCTTGAAATTTCGTTAGATTTACTTGGTTCCCCCAAGAAACATGGTGCGGTTTTAAATCAATTGTATTTATGTACTTTGCTAATTCAACCTTAGTGAATTTTTGATTTTTAGGATATGTATCCTTAAATCTTTTTCGTTCACCTTTTGTCATTTTCATCATTCTTTGATCATACGCACCTCTCGATCTTTCAAAGAACCATTTTGTAGGTCTTAATACGTTTGCTTTTACACTAGGTGTTATTTGATTAGCAAATCTTTCTATTTGTACATAATATTCATGATTAGAGACTAAATCAGCAGCACAAACTTTATTTTGGTTATTCGCATATCTTGAAATATTTCTGACAAGATTATTTTGAACATCGTCAATGAGAGTCAACTTCATTTGGACATAAACATCTTTTAATGAAACTCCCTTTTTTATGTCGGCATAAGCCAACATCGCTGTTGTCTGTCCACCATTAATTATCTGCAAATCAGTAAATTTAGTGATTTTTAGCCCTTCAGGTGTTTTAACAATATTAATATCTTTTGCAGTCGTACAAATTCCATTGTTATATGAGAAGAAATATCCTGGTTTATTCACAATAGTTTGCAAAATGCTCTTATTAACTTTTCTACGAACACTTAAAAAAGATCTAACATTTCCTTCAAGCAATCTCGCGCCATATTTTTTGTAAATTGCGTCTAAAAATAGTCCAGGTACTACAGCCAGATAGGCGTCATATTCATTTGTATTTACTTCAGCTTTTAAGCAAGGTATTCCAACGCAATTAAACTCTTTAGTATCAATAACAATTGGCTCTCTTTTTAATCCGTTTCTTTTCATGTTGTATATATAATTAATATCAATTATTTTTACATCGACAACAATTTCATGCCCATAAATATTTATTGGCTCAAATTCAACAACAGATTTGAATCTATCGCTAATACACTTATTGCTTACATAGTAAAGTTCAACTTTATGAATTTCGAGAAAATTATTTTTAATATTTGTTCCAAATTGGGTTTCAGGGGCGCTTTCTTCGCTATCATCGAAATAGCCTTTTACGGAATTAGTCACAAAAGCAAGCATTTGTTTACATCCGTTATATATCATTTCCCTGTTTAATATACCGGAACCAGACTCATCATAGTCAGCAAAAATCAATCTAATAGTGTTTGTTGCGCGTTCAATAACTCCACCATCTGCATGCATTTTTCCGAATTTTTTATTTGGATTTAAAGGTCCAGTAACATAAAGATTGAAAAAATCATTTTCAAAATCACCTTCTGGTGTAATATCAATAATTTCGCTTATAAAAGCTGCTTCTTTTGTAAGTTGTTCTTCTGATGATTTAATAAGCACGTCATTAATAAACTGACTTTTATATTCACTAAGTTCCATTGATTTAATTCTCCTTAAACCTAACAAGGTCACCTATAGATAATTCATAGGTTAATTTGCGTATTTCTGTATATTTAACATCTGATAATCTCAGTCGCGGAAAATCATCTTCAACTTTGTATTTATCAATTGCAACCAATTTGTATTTTGTGTCGTTATCTCTATCGCCCGGTGCAAAGCCAACTTTATTTAGTTTATCGATAAAATCATCTAATTGTTCTGCATCTTTGATTAAATTCACAAAATAAGTAAAAATATCATTTAATGAAGAATACTCTTCAGTAAAACTCAATGACATTTCTTCAATCTTGCAAATGCATAAATAGCCTGCATTATCTGAATCAAGCTGATCTACAGACGATATTTTGATACTATCATTACCAGCATAAATCGTCTTAATTTCAAACCATTTATCGTTTATGGAAAAATCTTTTTTTGTACCATCTGGTCCACTCCAAGCTCTTAACCCATCATAAATGCCGTATTCCGGAATAATGATTTTTTTTAAGAACAACAATTCACCAAATAGTCCGATTCGCTTGCTATCCGTCAGATGAAACGCATTGTTTTGATTTAGCAACTTTTTCCATATGTAAAGCCTATTTTTCATTATATTAAGCGCAATCATTTGGTCATTTTCTTCTCTTATGGAATCAATTAAATCCTCAATCAAAGTCAAAAATACATTTGTTGCTGATGAATCATTTAATATAAAAATACTCCAAAAAATATTTTCATCTTCGCGGCCCTGTCTCACTGTAATTAATTTAGTAGATCCAAAATTCGGAGCATCAATTTTAGAAACTATAGAAAACTGAAGATTCCCCTCTTTTGAATATCCCATATAACATGGCAAAATAATATTTTCATTAATCTTAAAATTAGACTCCGCCATTTTCTGGGATATTCTTTTATATATTTCTCTAATATCACTCATGTTGATTCTCCTTTTTTCAACTATACATCTTCGTCTTCGTCTTCATCTTCATCAACAACGATTGTTGAATTATAACTATATTTAACAGTTTCTCCATTTTTTGTCTGAGGAAAGCCAATTGCAAACCCATATAAATTATTTTTGAGATAATCAACATTTCCGTCTTTTCTTTTGTATGATTCTTTCTCTTTATTACAAAGCGCATCATCTTTCAAAGCGATTGGATAAATAACTAAAATTGGATTTTTGCGCTCCTTCAAATAATCTGTAGCAATAGGTGTTGTCGCTTTTTTCATAGCACTTCCGCGTTTTAAGCGTATTCGCTTCTCAGCACTATCTTTTGCTCGCTGTATTCCCTCTTCGTCTAAACCAGTTTTAAATATACCTGGATCAATTAACCTATTATTTTGTTTAGCGATAGCTATCAAATTTTCTTCTTCGTCAAAACAAAAAGATCTTTCGGGAGACGCATAGGTAATTGTGTCATCAAATGAGTACGTTAATTTCGATTTTCTATTTCCTGTTGCAAATACAACATCACACAATTTCAAATCATTCTTTTCAAAAAATTTTATCATCGCGTCGTTTTGAAATTGTCTGTTTTTAGCGGGAACTTTGATCTTTTTAAGTAAATTTAAAATAATATTTGATTTAATACCCCTATAAAATATTCTGTCTGTTTGTTCTTTCTCAAGATTCGCTTGTTTAATGGACTTAAGCATGCTTTTAATTGCATTAAAATTGATATCATTAATTGTTTTATCCGCAAATATTTTTGAAGTATCTACAAATTGAGATGATAAATCTATTGATAAGTAAGATTCAATTCCAGTTCGTTTCTTATTTCTTGAAGTACATCTTAGCTTCGTTTCCAGTGTTTCAGGACTTTCCATAACTTTTATTCTAAATTCATCGGGTTTCTTGTTATTCTGTTCCATTAATGCCAATTGATCTCTAAAACTGATTAATACTTCATTTATTTGAGCAAAATTATCATAATTACTCTGAGTAAGATAAACCTTAGTCAAATCACTATATCCATTATGATATCCGAACCATCGACACATTTGAGTTAATGTGTCATAGTTTTTACTATTTCGATTATAATAACTTACCATTAGACCATCAAATGTCATTCCACGTGATAACAAAAAACCACCTATAAAAATAAATCTCTCTCCATCATTTTCGTTGAGTAAAGGTTGGTATTCATCCTTGTTCTTAACATTAAAGACTTTCATTTTTTTTGCTTCTTCTACCAGTTGTTTTCTTATTTCATCAAAGGTGAATCCACAATTGCCGAGTGTTTTCTCATACATTTTTTTAATGCGGGCAAATTGAGGATAATTCATTAATTCTTCTGTAGTTTTATTACTAAATATTTCTAATATATTAGATAGTTTATTAATATAATCTTTAACCAATCTTTCAATTTTCTCGTGAACACAAATAAATCTACTAGCATTAATAATCATAGATCTATGACTATTTTTATATCCTCTCAAAGAATATACTGCGCTCGCTAAATAAAAATAACAAATAGCGTTCTTTATATTGCTTGAAAGGGCTATTACATCATCAGTCTTTTTATGCCTCGCTGGAAGAAAATATGGATCGTTTTCATTAATAATTTCAATATGGTCGTAATTCGTAAAAAACTCTTCTGATCCTTCATAAGATTCGCCTGCCGTAAGAGAAATAATAAAGTCTTTAGGGTATAAATCGTCCATTTCATTTCCATACTGATCGGTAGCTTTTATAAAAACATTAGCAAATGGGGTTGCAGTATAACCAATGTATGATGCAATTGAAAACATACGCAAAATTTGTCTGATTTGGCCATTAATTCTCGAAGGATTTTCCTTATTATCTTTGTTAGTATTTATAGAAGCGTTATCTGCTTCATCATCAATTATCAATATACTTTTTGCCTTCTTAGTAATTTTACCTTTTTTGTCATCGAAATATTTTATTATTTGCTTTAACGAACTATAATTTTTTTTCACAACAAAAACAATTGGCATATTTGTGTCAGAAGGCTGCGTGTTCATTTTGTTTCTAGTACCTTTGCTAAAGTCATACTCAGTTGTCGTCGCAGGAATTGCAAAAGACTTTTTCTCTTCTTTTCCTATGCCAACATATTCCGGTTTGGTGCTCAAAGTGGAACTATTAGCTCCAATTACTCCTTCATCAACCCTTTTTTGCGTTTGTCTTCTCAAATTTTCTGTAACTCCGGTGAGAACCAATAAAATTTTATATCCAAGGTCGATGGCTAAGTTAAGTACAGCTAAATAATTCATAGTTTTCCCTGATTGAACATCTCCCATAACCAGCCCTATTCTTTTATTTTGAGCAATAGTTGCTTTTGGATCAGCACAATCAACTATAGTTTTTTCCGCTATATCTCTCACATCAATTGCAACGTTCTCGGAAATACTTCCTCTTATGTACTTGCAATAATTCCTGAAGTGTGTATTTTTTTTATAGTCAAAAACCCTGTCTTTAAAATCTTGGGATGGTTTCATATTTTCAAGTTTATTGCAATTAAACTTGGGCACACTAATCCCACATTCTTTTTCATAGGTGTCAATAACGGTTTGAATATCCTCTTTATTATTTAATAAATATTCCACTTCTTTTAAAATGTCGGATTTAGTCGGAACATCATTTACAAATGTTCTTTTTAAACTTCTAATACATACTTCAATTATGTCTTTATTCATAATATCCATTAACTCCAATTAAATCTTTCAAAATTTCATTTTCTCTTTTAGCTATTTTTTTATAAATACCCATTGATAACATCCTATGAATTGAATCTTTTCGCTCTTCCGGTTTTACTGCCAAGGCAAATAATTTCAAATCTTCTATCAATTTATCGTCATCATTATTATCTTCAGAATTGAGTATATTTCTATTCGAAATATTATCATTATATATCTGACCTTTTGGTATAGAATCCTCAATCTTGTTTAAATATGAGTCGAACATTTGTCTTAAATGGTAATCCATGCGTGAGTATATTGTTTCTGCTAAAGGAGTTTCCCTGTCGATAACATATTTTTTACCATCTGAGTTTCTTTGCGGAATCCAAATTGGTTTGCATTCCTGTTCTTCTTTAAGTCCTCTGTGAGTTACAGTCTTTTCACTCCTTACAACAGAGTCTTTAATATCAATATATAATTCATCTTTGATTTTGTCTGGTATCCTTGCACTTGATTTTTTTACATCAAGATTAAATTGTTTGTCTAAAGATGAAGGTATTTCTATTTTTATACGAGTTAATTTATTCAATTCGCCTCTGATTCCCATTCTTAGCCATGTTCCCCAAACAATTAAACGCTTATTGCGATAAATATAAAATCCTGAATTGTCGACAATCTTTTTGCCAGTCCCCAATAATTCTTTCTCTTTATTTGTGAATGTACTTATAAATGGTAAAACGTATGGGTGAACCTCAATTTTATTATTATCCAATATAATAGTTGATGGTCTAGAAATTTGCGTTCTTTTAGAATTGGATAAAAAGGGGTCTCTCTTTTCTATTTTATTACCAAATACTCTAATGTTTATATCAGAAAATAAATGGAAGACAAGCTCAATATGTTGCTTTGCTTCCTTAATGCATGATAAAAAAGATGATTGAAAATCATCACTAGTTACTTTTAATTTGTCAAATTTTTTCCATATAACAATAGTTCCTGTATCATAGCTGTTGAGTTTTTCAATACCAGGAAAATTTTCTTGAAAAACATCTGTATATTCAATTAATTTCCATCCACTATGAAACTTCAAATAATCTAAATCGTAAGAATATGCATTGATTCTTCCACATTTTTTACTAACCACAATAAGTTCTCTACACTGTGACAATGACGCAGACTTTAAACCAAGTCCAAATCTACCAAGTTCTTTTTCACTATCTAATACATCTGTTCTATCCATACCAAATGTCATAGCATTTAGGAGTTCATTATTAGTCATTCCGCATCCATCATCAATAATTGAAAGATATGCAGTATTACTATCGCTACCTTTTCCGTCAATATCAATGTTTTTCGCTCCAGCAGAAATACTATTATCAATAATATCTGCTAACGCAGTAGAGAAATTGTAGCCCATTGCACGCATACCATCAATAAGAGAAGAAGCGGGCGGGACGTGATCCAAATAATTTTTTCCCATTGTTTTATCCTCATAATATTAATCTATAGTTGCAAAATATAGGCTTAAAATTCCCGATTTCATCATAATTAAAACTACAAATCTTATATTTCCTGCTTATATCTGTAACTAGTAATACTATAACACAATTTCTAAATTTGTTTAAAAAGTCGTGTCTATTTCGCGTCATATCCAAATATATAATTGTACTATTCGTGGAAAAACATTCTACATATTTATATAATCCATCTTTTTTATATCTAATATCATATGGACAAAACGGAAACAATTTGTGCATATCTATAATCTCTGTCGCGCCTTTTTTCTCCAGGTAATTCATGCAGTAGCCTATCGCTTTTTGCCGATTTTCAATCATCTTTTCAGCATATTCTTTAGGGCCAAAATCATTACCATAGATTTTCTTTAAATCTGCTATCTCATATTCGTAACTATCAGTAATTTCCTCAAATACTTTAGAATATTTATTACCTTTTCCTTTATTGTTAATAAATACTTTAGAATAAAAAATCCCATTAGGTCCAACAATATCAACATCAAAATTTAGATACCCAGTTTCAGTGTTATATTCAAATGCACGAACTATATACGCATAATTATGTAAAGTTGCTGAAATAGCTTGGATTATTTTTTTATTATCTATACTATAATCCTCGGTCTCAAAATGACAGGATTTAGGATAATGCATTTTTATTCGTCCGAATTGTTTTTTGCTACTATCTATTTCTTGTTTAACATATATACAAAAACTTTTATGGTTAATATCATTTACCACAATATTGTTTACAGATATCTTTTCAAAATGATACATCGACAACATTTTATTTCTCGTTTTTGACTTTTTTAAAATTTTTATAATCTCTTCTTGATTTTCACTTAAATCCAAAGTATTTTTTAACTCAAAAATCTTCATCAATTGTAGGTTTTTTGAATGCCCTTGAATGATTGGTGTTGCTACAGTTGCAGTATGGCCAACCAAATTGTCATTCTCAATATTCACATATAATGATTTAGTATCAATAGGAAAAATATATTGTGCCATTTTTATTCTCCTCGGTTGTTAAACAATAAGCTAAATATTTCTTCTAAAACACTAACTACTATCGAGTTCCCGATCAATTTATTTAGTTGTCGATAACTAAAACCCGTGCTCCTTGCACTTAAGTAATCTTTAGTAGAAAATCCCATCATTAAAAACGCTTCTCTGATAGTCAACAACCTATAAGTTTTCCCTTTAGGCCCATCATACAAAAACATTCCTGCATTATTTCTTCTATCCATATTGCACGTAATCGTATTAATAATAGTATGATTATCAATTACTCTCCTCTGATTGGTGTTCCACATAATTTCTCTTGAGGGGGTTCTATTTAGTTGTGCCTCAGAAGCTTCCATTCTATAAACATCTTTGGAATAGTCGTTAAATATGAACTTTTTAATATTATATCCACCTTCTCTTTTTCTATTTATTAAACTAGACGCATCAATTTTTTCCCCTCTATGACTGATTATAAAGGCTCTTTTTCTAGACTGAGGAACCCCAAAATTATATGAATCTAGAACCATTTCAGTATTCGAATATCCAAGATCAGTCAAAAATTTCCTCCACTCATCGAGATCTTTCTTATTTGAATCTGAAAATATAGTTTTAACATTTTCCATCAACAAGTATTCTGGCAACTTATTCAATTTATTAAGACCAATCAAAATACGCTCAATTTCCCACAATAGTCCAGATCTAGTTCCAGATCCTTTAGTCATCCCAAGTGTCTTTCCGCCAGTCGATAAATCCTGACAAGGAAAACTATAAATTAGCAAATCCATATCCGGCATATCCTCGGGATTTATTTCAGTTATTGAGCCCAAGTTCTTACTTCTCACATGAGCTTTATATAATTTTCTTAGAGTATCATCAGACAATCTATTAAGTCTCTTATACTCACTATTAGAATCATAACTGAACGTAAATTGGTTCAAATATTTCAAAATTTCGTCTCGACTTTTAGGAATGCTTACTTTCCCTTTACCATTTATGGCATCATAACAAATTAACGCTCGTATGAACCATTCACTTATCCCAACTATTTCAAAATCAACTCCTATGTTTTTAAGCGCTACCGATTGTGCACCAATGCCTGCAAAAGCTTCAAATACTTTAATTTTTTTCATTATATCAACTTTCTTTTTTACTAATAATATTTTAACAAAAACAAAATTTTATTACAGTGTTTTTTTGTATATATTTATATGTAATTCATAAATCTATATATTTTCACAACTAATTTTCATAAAATAAATCTGTTATAATAAATTAATAACTTTTATAAAACGGAGCGTTTCAAAATGGCAAAATCAAAAAGAATAAAATGGACAGATAGTGAACGAGTGATAGCGTTGGCATATTACGTATTTCTTTATAAACCTAAAGGGAAATTAATGCAGGTGGAAAAAATAGAAAAAAACTGGGATTTATTTTTTAAAAACAAAAGAACTAAAGGCAGTATCAAACTCAGAATGGAAAATTATATTTCTGTTGATCCAACTGGAAAACGAAAAGGATTAGATGGCGGAGACCATGATTGTAAGAGAATTTGGAATATGTATATGAATAAAGATAATACTCCTTCTCAAGCTCTTATTGATTATTTTATTGATTATATTTATTCGTTTTCTGGTGACAAAACATTATATTATGATTTTTTTAGTAAATATTGTGATAATTATTCAAGTATGATCAACCTTAGTAAAGATTACCAAAAGGAAGTAATTGAAAATAGTGAATTTCAAATGAAGGTAATGAGCCTTAAGCCAAAACCTGAGTCAAATGAGCTAATTCTTGCTCCTTCTATAACCAACGAAAACAAGTATCTGCAGTATCGACGGAATCCTCAAATCGCAGCTAATGCCTTAGCGAACGCAAAAGATATGTGTGAAATTGACAATTCCCACATTACCTTCAAAAGGAAAAGTAATTCAAGACCATATTTAGAAGTCCATCATCTTATCCCTCTAAGTTTTCAAAAATATTTTAAATATAGTTTAGATGTCACCTGTAATGTTGTCGTATTATGCAGCAACTGCCACAATAAGCTTCACTTTGGTTTAAACATAGAAAATGACTTGAGGAAACTATACAATTTAAGAATTGCTGGAATGAAGAAAAACCATATAGACATTCCTTTTGAATCCCTATTAAAATGCTATCAAGATCCTAATAATTGTATTTTGCCATATAAAAAGTAATATCATGTAAAAAATAGAAAAATAATTCGAGTTTGAAATAAACTTTTTTTACACACATTCTTTTTAATAAAAAATAATAGAGCAAATAAATTTATTATCTCCCTCTTATATAATATTTTCATTTAACTCATTTAGATTAATCAAAGGCTATCCATTATAGTTTTCAGACAAAATCAATTGAAAAATATCTTGAAAGTAGCACCTTCTCCAAGCTTAGAATCCAACTCCAATTTCAATTTATAGTTGATG
>Ga0172378_10006849_pt1 | contig 10626 bp, 10 predicted proteins | sample GrowelOW332metaG_FD_119755 | JGI IMG/M metagenome (GOLD analysis project Ga0172378, IMG submission 119755) | Groundwater microbial communities from an aquifer near a municipal landfill in Southern Ontario, Canada - Pumphouse #3_1 metaG | ecosystem: Environmental > Aquatic > Deep subsurface >... | reverse complement strand
GGGATACCTGTTTCCTCTTATGCTTGTGAGAAAAGCTTTGGCTGAGCCAAAACGAAGATACATATCCAATCTTACAGGTAAGTGATTTTTGTCATCTGTAATATAAAAAGTGATAATTTCCTTTTCTTTGTTTTTATCATATTCAACTAAAGAAAAGACAAGACAACGATAAGTTTTTTTATCATTGGATGTGAAATTTTTCTTTCCTCTATAAAGGAGAGTTTGTTCTTCTACATTCTTTCCTGTTGTCATAGGAAAGTGAATCTTTTGTAGTTTATTTAAGTCAGACGAATCAAACGATCGTGCACGTGCCAGAATACTTAACATGTCGTATACACAGTCATCATAAATTTGTTTTGTTTTAGAAACGGAACCGTCTCTATATGTTCTGCGTTGGTTAATAATGCTTTTTCCTCCTTGATATGAAAACCAAGCTTCATCTATAGTATAACGTTTTCCTTCTTCAGCTCCTTTTCTAAAATAAAGAGGTATAAGTTCTTTTGTATAAATACTTGTTAGAGTATCTCTCATAATAAAGAAAAAATCAGCTTTATGACTAGTCTTAGATATTAATTTTGTACGAAAGACCTCAGCTCCATTATAAACAGATTCTATCGTATTCATAGAGGCAGAACCTACTTTATACCAGATAAATTTCCAGTTAAATTCTAAATCATATGTTAAAGATTCTCCCGATTTGAATGCCGTATTCTCTATGGCGCATTGTGCTTGAGCTTGTATAGCAGTAATAAGCAGGCATATTATAATTATTAATTTTTTCATTGTTGTATTATTATTTATTCTTTTTTCCCATCTTGCGTTCAGCATTTCTGTTTTTTATTTTCTTTTCTGCGTCAGGTTTTTGTTTGGTTATGGCATTTGGCTTTTGTTTGTCTAAAGGAGTCTCTTTAGGATTCCAATCTTGTTCGATGTCCCAGAGAGCTTTTAATTCAAATTTTCCAGGATAATAATATACATTTTCTGCTTGTTGTTTTTCTGCGAAGTTGCCTGTATCCCAAATTCCATTGTTGTTTTTATCCTCGAATGCTTTTACATAATACTTTCCAGGATTCAAATAGAAAAAATTTGCTTTTCCATCTTTCGTTCTTATTTCTTTTACAAGTTTGTCGCTTGTATCAAGTAATTGTACTACTAAATTTTCTTTTTGTAAATTTGTTCTTATGAATAAAGAAGCAAATTCATTTAAAGATTTTATTTTGATCGATTGTTCCTCCGGCTTATTTTCTTTACCATATAACCCAATAAATGCAGCTGAATCTACTATTAGTTTATATTCTTGTTCCGGCCTCCATTCCGCAAGTAATTCGAAACTTCGAATTTTCCCCTTTTTATGTCTAAAGATAAAAGGACAATTCTTCCACGTGGAAGAATCCGCTTTTATTTTTAAATGAAGAGCTGAGTCGTTATAACTCTTCAAGGGTTCATCAAAATTGAATGAAATGTTTTGATCCGGTGCCATTCCATTCGGAATATTTATTTTTAAAGGTAAAAATTCATGTGGCATATCTATTGCAGTAGAATCCCCCTTTTTTTGTTTCTTTTTCTGTTCTTTTTCAAACTCTTCTTTCTTCTTGGCTGCATCTTTTAATAGTTTCGCTTTATTGTTTTTCGCAGCAAGTGAAAAAGTATCTGTCTTTTCCATTAATTTACCTAATGAATCTGTCGTAAAATAACGGTAAGTAAAGTCTAATGTATCTTTATTGAATATAGTGGAATCTTTTAACCAATAGTTTAAAGTGTCATTCTTTTCTGACTTTTCAAGTATATATGAATTGTCAGCATCAAAATTTAAGCCTTTCATAACAGGAAGGGAATCATTCTTTTTAGCGAAATAAAATGAAATTTTGTTTAAATCTATTCGTTCATTTTTTACTATATATTGACGGTCTTGTTCTTCTTTGAATGCTCTTAATACTATATTATCGGGTATGAATCGAGTATAATGTACATCTTTGATTGTATCATATCGAAGAGAGTCATGCCATGTGGTATCTTGACGGATGGCCGATTCACATGATGTTTTGATAGTATCTTCTTGAAATGCAATCATTTCTGCTTTTTGGTCAAATAGATAATTTTGGTTAGCATCGTTCAATGCATAAATTCTATAACTACCTGATTTTATGCCTTTAATGACGAAATGTCCCCGGCTATCAGTATGGGAGATTCTTTCCATCGGAAGTTTTGTAAATGCGGAATCATTAAGATTAGAATACAGACCGACTAAAACACCTTTTAAAGGCTCCAAATTTGATGCGTCTAATACAGTCCCGCTTACTTCCATAGTATCTATTTTACTACCGGTAGAAAATGTGTATGAGAAATTACCTAGCGGATTACCTTCGTTGTTGTCAGTAATAGCGTCGGCAAAGTCAATCGTATAAGTTGTATTTTTTTTTAATGAATCTATAAGCGAGATGGTTATTTTTTTCCCACTAGATTTGATATCCGGCTGTTCCATTTGAGCAGGAGAAATAACAACTTTTTCACTTGCTTTTTCAAGTTTGATATTTTCATCGAATTCGAGAACAATCTTTTTTTCTTTGTTATTTAATGCGAACATTTTTGGAGAGCTACCAATAAATTTAGGTGGAGTTTCATCAAAAGGGCCACCATCAGGCGTTCCTATATTAGCGCAAGCTTGTATTAATAGTCCTAAAAAAAGGGCTGATAAGGTATACAAAATCCACTGTCTTATATTTATTTTTTTCATAAGTTTTTCAATGGTTAAGACTTAAAATGTCTTCTAGATATTTCCGACTGTTGTTTAAACGTGGAATTTTATGTTGCCCCCCCAACTTTCCTTTTTCTCTAAGCCAATCATCGAAAAGATGCGGTCTGGCTTCTATAATTTCTAAAGGTTGTAGAGTAACATTTTTGTATCGTTTAGCTTCATAATCAGAATTAATTTCTTGTAATGATTTATCTAATATAGTAGCAAAATTATTGATAGACTTAGGTTTAACTGCAAATTCAATTAACCATTGGTGACGACATTTCGCATTGGCATCCATAAAAACGGGTGCTGCAGTATATTCAATTACTTGAGCTCCTGTAGAGGCACATGCTTTGGCCAAACCTTTTTCAGCGTTGTCTATAATTAATTCTTCTCCAAAAGCGTTTATGAAGTGCTTGGTTCGTCCCGTAATGATGAATTTATATGGATCAGCATTGGTAAAACGGATTGTATCTCCAATCATGTATCTCCATAGTCCACAGGAGGAGCTGATAATCATAGCATAATTCTTTCCTATTTCAACGTCCCAAAGAGGAATTGGCTGTTGCTTTTCTTTCCCTAAATCTTCCATTGGGATAAATTCATAAAAAATACCATAATCAATCATCATCAGCATAGAAGAATCATTCGTATCATTTTGAAGTCCAAAAAAACCCTCACTTGCGTTGTATGTTTCCATATAGTGCATCTTTGCCGAACGAATTAGCTGTTTATATTGTTCTCTATAAGGAGTAAATGCTACACCTCCGTGAAAAAAAATCTCTAAATTGGGCCATACCTGTTCCAAAGAATCTACATTTTTTAGTTCTAAGACTCTTTTTAACACCGATAGCATCCATGACGGAACACCCGATAGGTTTGTAACATTTTGATTCATAGTTTCTCTGGCTATACGGTCACGTTTTATTTCAAAATCATTTAATAAGGCAGTTTCCTTTTTAGGTACTCTTATTAAATTAATAATAGGATTTATATTTTGCATTAAAATTGCAGATAAATCACCTACGTAACTATTTTCTAAATTATAATTAGGAGTGTGGCTTCCTCCTAAAATAAGCCCTTTACCGGAGAAAAAACGACTCTGGGGGTTTTGATTCAGATAGAGGGCTACAGCATCAAAACTTCCGGCGTAATGAATATTGTGCAAACCTTTGGGACTGACGGGAATAAATTTACTTTTATCGTTGGTAGTTCCGGAAGATTTTGCATACCATTTAACCAATCCAGGCCAAAGTATATTTTTTTCACCATGGCGCATTCTATCTATGAAATTTTTAATATTTTCATAAGTTTGTACAGGAACTAATCTGGAGAAATCTTCATAAGTATGTATTGTATCGTATTGATGAGCCTTTCCCCATTCCGTATTTTTTGCCTCTTGTATAAGTTGGTGTAGTATATTTTCTTGTATTTGTGCGGTATTTGTAGCATAACGGTCAATAGCCTTCATGCGCCGTGCAAATATGGGACTGACTATTTTTGTTAAATTCATTCTTAGAGATTTTTTTGCATTATATCTTACAAAAGTAGCTTATTTTTTTGAAAATGTATATCTTTACGCACAACATTTAACATGAATGATATGGCGAAAAGGATTGGCATACTTACAGCCGGAGGTGATTGTCCTGGGATCAATGCTACTATACGAGGCGTATGCAAGACTGCAATACATCAATATGGTATTGACGTAATAGGTTTTCATGATGGCTTTCAAGGTGCTATAACGGGCGATTATGAATATATGACGGATAGCTCTTTGACGGGTTTACTTTATATGGGAGGGACCGTTTTAGGTACTTCACGAACGAAACCGTTTAAACAATTGCCAACAGATACGTTTAATAAAGTTGACGCTATGATTGCTAATTTTGAAAAATTAGGATTGGATGCAATTGTCTGTATTGGTGGAAATGGAACGCAAAAAACAGCTTATAAGATGGTGCAAAGAGGGATTAATGTGATAACAATCCCTAAAACTATTGATAATGATGTTTTTGGAACAGATCAAACTTTTGGATTCGATACAGCTGTCAGTATAGCTACCGAAGCAATAGACCGACTTCATTCAACAGCAAGTTCACATAAACGTGTTATGGTAATAGAAGTAATGGGGCATAAAGCCGGATGGATTTCACTTTATAGTGGCATGGCCGGAGGTGGTGATATTATTCTTCTTCCAGAGTTAAAATATAATGTGGATTTTATATGTGATGCAATTTATGATAGGATTCATAAGGGTAAAGTATATTCTATTGTTGTGGTTGCTGAAGGAATCCAGACTGATGGTAAGAGTAATGCAGGAGAGTTTATTGCTAAAATGATCCGAGAATCTACAGGTTTGGAAACAAGGGAAACAGTGTTAGGTTATGTTCAAAGAGGGGGAGCTCCTACATCCTTCGATCGTAATTTGGCAACGCGTATGGGAGGCCATGCAACAGATCTAATTATTCGTGGAGAATATGGGCGAATGGTTGCATTGCAGGGAACGTGTATTACTTCTGTTCCTTTGGAGGAGGTCGGAGGCAAAACCCGTTTAGTTCCACCGGATCATGACTTGATTGTAGAAGGTAGAAAGATGGGAATCAGTTTTGGTTAAGTAATCTTGCGCTAAGAATGTTTCTTTTGATATAAAATCCTCATAATATAATCGAAAGTAAGTAAAATTATTAATATAAATATAAATAATATGTCTTCTCTATTCAAAGATAGCTTGTTTATAGATGGAAGAGAAAAATGGAAATCCGTATAAAGGGAGAGCCATACAACCGAACCAATAGTCAAAATACTAAAAAAAGCAATTGTGAGAAAAAACATTTGCTGTTCCCTTTTTTTCCCTTCAAGGAGAAGTTCTTCTTCCAATTTTATCATTGTTTTGAAAGTAAAATTGGAGGGGAGTATAGGTTTTTTTGACATCATTAATGCCTTCTTTAATCCATTATCTTTTGCAGGTTTCATCTTTTTTCCCTTTTATTAGTAAATATAATTTATATCTTATCCTATGTAATTTCACTTTTATGTTACTCTCTGTTTCTGCAATTATTTCGCAAATTTCTTTTATGGATTTTTCTTCTTCATAAAACATTGTAATCAAAGCTTTTTCTTTTGTGTCTAATTGATTGATTGCTTTTCGTAGATTTTCACAATTCTCTTCGGTATCTGAATCAAGCAAGGCATCTACTTGATTATCGGAAAGAAGAGTTAATTGTTGTTCATCTACATAACAGGTATACTTTTTTTTTCTCATGGTATTGATAGTTGTGTTATAAGCTATTCTGTATATCCATGTCGAAAAAGAACTTTCTCCTTTGAATCTTTTCAGATTTTGGTATGCTTTCAAAAATGTATCTTGCGTGAGCTCTTCTGCATCTTCTTGGTTACCAGCCATTTGAAAAATTAGATTAAATACCTGTTGACCATATCTGTCCATCAGAATCGCATATTGTCGGTTGTCTCCGTCCAAAATGTGTTCAATGATATTTAGTTCTTCTTTTTCCATCTCGTCTTTTTAGACGTATAAGTTATATCAATGGTTACAAAAATACATAGAAAAAATAAATTTTATTTTTTTTGTAACTTTTTTTCTCGTAGTGTTGTCTAAAAGACAGAAACGAAATTATTAACCAATAAAATATAAAGTTATGGAATCTATTACAGCAATTTTAATCGTGGCTATTATCTTCATTACCTTTTATAAGGTCATTGATTTGTATGTACGCCGAAAAGAACGGATTATGATGATAGAAAAATGTGAAAGTCTGAAAGATGCAAGTCCTATCTTTCAAGATTTCTTTGGAGGTGGTCAATCGATGTTTAAAAACTATTCTTCATGGTCTTTGAGGATCGGAGCTCTCTTTTTAGGAATCGGTGTTGGACTTCTGGTTGGATATGCCATTTGTTATTATAGTATTTCTTCTTATGCCGTACCTGGGAAGGAATATGATAATCAAATAGAAAATGTTATTTCGGTTGTTTATGGAGCAACTACTTTACTTTTTGGCGGAATGGCCTTGATTGTTGCTTTTCTTGTTGAATTAAAGATTGGAAAACAGAAGTGATTGAGGTATAGCCTTATATAAATACGTTGCCACGGAATTTCACAACCCCGTGGCAACTACAACTTCTCAATCTAATTATCTATGCTCTGTTATTCTAAAACGATGAAAAATCTTTTTTCATTACTGCAAAGTTAGAAATAAAAATATTAAACACAATATTTTTTGGTATTTAGATTAAAATAATCGATAAAAAAGGCGATTTTCTCGAGAAAATCGCCTTTTTTTATTATAAAAAATTCGAATTATAATTTTGGACCAGCTGTAACTAATGCTTTACCAGCTTCATTGCCTTCATATTTAGCAAAGTTCTTAATGAAACGTCCAGCCAAATCTTTTGCTTTAACATCCCATTCTCCTGCATTAGAATAAGTATCACGTGGATCAAGAATTTTAGGATCAACAGCAGGTAACTCTGTTGGAACTACAAAATTAAAGAAAGGAATTGTTTTTGTAGGAGCTTTATCAATACTTCCATCCAAGATAGCATCAATAATACCACGTGTATCACGAATAGAGATGCGTTTACCTGTTCCATTCCAACCAGTGTTTACCAAGTAGGCTTTCGCACCGCTCTTTTCCATATGTTTTACAAGTTCTTCTGCATATTTAGTTGGGTGAAGTTCAAGAAATGCTTGACCGAAACAAGCAGAGAATGTAGGAGTCGGTTCAGTAATACCACGTTCTGTTCCTGCCAATTTTGCAGTAAAGCCAGACAGAAAATAATATTGTGTTTGCTGTTTGTTAAGAATAGATACAGGAGGAAGAACTCCAAATGCATCAGCCGACAAGAATATTACTTGTTTTGCAGCAGGCGCGTGAGAAATAGGACGAACGATATTTTTGATATGATAAATAGGATAAGAAACACGAGTATTTTCTGTTACACTCTTATCCGCAAAATCAATCTTGCCATCTTTATCTACTGTAACATTTTCGAGCAGCGCATCACGGCGGATAGCATTATAAATGTCAGGTTCTGAATCTTTATCAAGATTGATAACTTTAGCGTAACAGCCTCCTTCGAAGTTAAATACACCATTGTCATCCCATCCGTGCTCATCATCACCAATTAATTTACGTTTAGGATCCGTTGACAAAGTTGTTTTTCCTGTTCCGGATAAACCGAAGAAGATAGCGGTATTGTCACCTTCCATATCCGTATTAGCTGAACAGTGCATGGAAGCGATACCTTTTAACGGCAAGAAATAGTTCATCATTGAAAATAGACCTTTCTTCATTTCACCACCGTACCAAGTGTTGATAATAACTTGTTCTTTACTGGTTACGTTAAACATAGCAACCGTTTCAGAATTTAATCCTAATTCCTTGTAATTTTCGACTTTTGCTTTTGAAGCATTAAATACAACGAAATCAGGTTCCTGATCAAATTCTGCCTGATTTTGAGGACGGATAAACATATTAGTTACGAAATGAGCCTGCCAGGCTACTTCCATAATAAAACGTACTTTCATACGAGAATCAACATTTGCTCCGCAGAAACCGTCAACTATGAATAATTTCTTATTTGAAAGCTCTTTTTTAGCAATTTCCTTAACAGCTTTCCAAGCTTCTACAGAAGCTGGTTTGTTATCGTTTTTATATTCATCGGATGTCCACCAAACAGTATTTTTTGAAGTTTCATCCATAACGATGAATTTATCTTTAGGAGAGCGTCCGGTATAAACGCCTGTCATAACGTTTACTGCGCCTAATTCAGTTACTTGACCCTTGTCGAATCCTGTCAAACCTTCTTTGGTTTCTTCGTTGAACAAAACCTCATAAGAAGGATTGTAAAAAATTTCAGGAGTGCCTGTAATTCCATACTTTGTTAAATCAATCTTTGCCATAATTTTTTATTTTAAATAATACTTATGATTTGCTTCCCTTTAATTTTTTGCAAAGTTACTATAATGATTCTTTTAAGAAAAGAGATAATAAAGAAAAATTTCCGTAATTGCTGAATTTTTAGGAATCAATAACAAAACTGCAAATCCGAGTTTGCAAATACCAATTATAATTTATTGCATATCCTTTAATTGTGTATTTTTTATATGTCTTAATCATGTTTTTTTCTATCATTTTTTATCTGCATCATTCTTGAATTAGAATTAAAACATTTAATTTTGCCGTATATTTATAAATTAGAGAAAGTTTTAAAGTAATGAATGCTATGAAAATAGTTGATTTTAGCAAGTCCAATTCCTTGCTTAATAAATTTGTCGCAGAACTTCGCGATGTTAATATTCAAAAAGACCGTCTCCGTTTTCGTCGTAATGTGGAACGTATCGGTGAGATTATGGCCTATGAAATTAGTAAAGATTTACATTATAAAAATGAAGAAGTACAGACACCTTTAGGAACTTCTATTGTTTCAGTACCCGAAAATAGCATAGTCTTGGCCACAATTTTTCGTGCCGGTCTTCCTTTTCATCAAGGATTTTTAAATTATTTTGATAATGCAGAAAACGCTTTTGTTTCTGCTTATCGTAAATATAAAGATGAAGAGCACTTCGATGTTCATATTGAATATTTAGCGACTCCGCGTTTGGATGGGAAAACTCTTATTATAGTTGATCCGATGCTTGCGACGGGAAGTTCTATGGAATTAAGTTTAAATGCTTTATACACAAGAGGTAAACCTAAAGATATTTATGTGGCAGCAATTATTGCCAGTCGACAAGCTGTGGATTTTGCGACTCGTACTTTTCCTGAAGGTAGGACTACACTTTGGTGTGCAGCCATTGACCCTGAACTGAATGATCATGCTTATATTGTCCCGGGATTAGGAGATGCTGGTGATTTAGCTTTCGGAGAAAAAGAGTAGTATTTAAAATAAAAACAGGATAACTTATAAGTTATCCTGTTTTTAGCCGTCGCATTATTCGCTGACTTTTTGATTTTGATGTATTTGGTGCATTTTCATATTTGGTCTCATTCTACGTTGGTGATTGAAATCTTTACCCACAAACATTCTTTGGTTCATCGGACGATAGATTCTTAGAATTTGTTTAGGAGTCAGAACCTTTTGAAACTCAGTATAATATTTTTCTTGTATATCAACCATTTTACGAGTCTGCGCAAATTGATTTTTAATCATTTTTTCAATATCTGCATCTGTTTGAGTTATTTTGTTTTTTCCTTTTTTCATGCTTTTTTTATATTTTGAAAATTTGCATGTTCTTATTTCTTCGAGATATTGTTTATAGATAGGAATGAATTTAGCGGATGTTACGTCATCAAGCATTAATTCTTTTACCATCTTATTACATTGTCTTTGTTCCCTTTGTTCAAAAGTTGGACGGCTTTCTTGTCTTTTACTTCTTTGCTCATTTTGACCGGAAATAGTTAATGAACTGCTTAATAAAAATGCAGTTAAAACTGCAAATAAAAAATTACTTTTCATAATTGACATTTTTAATTACACACAATTAATAATTCTTCAATACTGCATTGTATTTCTTAGAATGGACACTGAATGAAAAGTAAAATGGAATAGTCTAATTTTCGTGTTTATTAACGAAAAAAATAAATATTATTATAGAATTTGAATTTTGAGAAGAAATATTGACCTTAATGATAAGCAGAATAATAAAAATCTATACTTTAAATATCAAGATAAAGTATAAAGACAAAATGAATTCTGATATATCAAATTTTGTATTTTTTTAGATCATTGGAGTCTTTAAATAATCATTAATGTGATATTCAAATATAATTATAAAAAAATAGGATTCATGTATACTTTTTGTTATATTTTCGCTTAATTTTGTGTGATATAATAAAGGTATAATTGTAGTAACAATGAAAAATAAG
>Ga0172378_10006848_pt1 | contig 10627 bp, 10 predicted proteins | sample GrowelOW332metaG_FD_119755 | JGI IMG/M metagenome (GOLD analysis project Ga0172378, IMG submission 119755) | Groundwater microbial communities from an aquifer near a municipal landfill in Southern Ontario, Canada - Pumphouse #3_1 metaG | ecosystem: Environmental > Aquatic > Deep subsurface >... | reverse complement strand
TCTTGACTATACTCGCGACTCAATTATCCAACGTCAAAAAGAAAAGTTTAAAAATGCTGTTATTCACGAATTGCTTCCAGATGCAATCAATGAAGAGAACATTTCTGTATGTAAAGACCTTGAAACAGCTTTGATTCATCGTTTTGTTGACGATAACATTGATCAATTTATCACTGAAGAGTCCGCCGATGAACCTGGGCGAGTATTATGCCAAATCCCTGCAGGTATTGTGCCCGGCCTTAACCAAATCATGAATAGCATTGACCTTTATTTAGGGTAGGAGTAGACGATGAAGATATCAAAAGTAAAAGTTTGTTTAGATGGTGCAGAAGTAACTGATTTCTCTAAATTCAAAGAAAATGAACGAGAATTCCGCCAAGTCGTCGACACTATGGACGGTGACGATGTTGTTGAAATTCCAGAAAAGCATGGCTTCAGTTTAACTTTTTTACCTAATTCTGGGGCTGATATTGATTGGGATGCTCGCAAAAAAGAAACGAATATCACTGCTATCGTATCTTATGTTGGTGGACGTAAAGTGACTTTTACAGGTTGCAGCATCCTTAAGGTCTCGCCTTCTGAATTAGACGGCAAGACAGCTAAAGAGTACGTTGTAGAGTTCCATGCCAAGGGTCGTAAATAATGTCCGGCGTTTTAGATGCGTTAAAAAAGACAGATACATCAGCTTTAATCGATGCCATTAAAGCTGATGGCCCTGCAACTAAAATTATTTCTTGGCCTAACCGAGAAAACATTAAAGTTGAATTGAAAATCTTGAACGCTTCTGAATCTAGACAGGCTAAAATTCTTAATCAAAAAGAATTTAGCCGAGAAGGGCTTGAAGTTGGCATGCACAATCTTGCTGATTATCGAGCTTCAGAAGCTGCTCATGGTATGTGGCGAGCCATTTTAGATCCTGATACTCATCAGCCTGTTTTTTCTAGTGCCGAAGAATTTCGGAGCTATTTAACAGATGATGAAATCAGCTATTTCGTTAATGCTTATAATGCTTTATCGAGTGAAGAAGATCCTAATAAAGAATTGAGTGACTCAGATTATGATGAACTTATTGAATTATTAAAAAAAAAGCAGGACCTCATTCCTTCGAAGGTTATAAGCTTGCCTATGGCTTGGAGGCTTCTGCGTATTATGGTAAACCAAGTGTCGAAATAACCGAATTACAGTGGATTCTCATCTTTATTCTCAAGGGAGTCCCTGGCTTTGTTAATGAGAATACTGATGATGATAGCTGGGAGATAATCGGTGGCGAATGAATTAATATTAAGACTAGGGGCTGACTCATCAGCCCTTTCTAGTGGACTCCGCAAAAGTGAAGTCGCCATTAATTCGTTTTCTGGAAAGACTAGAGCCACTTTTACTCGTTTATCGACATCCATTAGAGGTGTTGCTGATAAGGCGATAACACCTCTTACAGGTATAATGCTTGGTGGCGGTCTTGGCGTTGCTGTGTCTGCTGTTGGTGATTTATCGCAATCCTTGATGTATTACGGGATGTCTGCTAAAAAGAGTGATAAAGACACAGCGGCTTTAAGAAAATCCCTTCATCAAATGGCAATGGATACGGGCGTTGATGCCGATCAAATTTTAGCTGGCATGTCAAAAATTGGTGAAATCACAGGCGATTTCGGATTAGGCGAAAAAATGGGGCTGAATTTAGCCAAAGCATCTAAAGCGTCTCAGGCATCAATTGAAGATCTTGCCACAGTTGCTTCTTCAATGAATGTATCTTTTGGTTGGGGAGCGGAACAAATTCAACAAGCTTTTAATTCATTAATTGTTCAAGGCGATGCAGGTTCTTACACATTAAAGGGTTTCGCTACAGAGGGAAAAGCTCTTTTAGCTGCCGCAAGCTCTTTTGGCATTAAGTCTACTGATCAATTTGCTTCATTTGGCGCTTATTTACAAGTAATGAATACATCAATTAAAAGTGAAGCAGAATTAACGACATCAGTAAGTGCACTATTTTCTGAATTGATTGGAAAGCAAAAAGAACTAAAAAAAATAGGCATAAAGGTATTTGATGCAGATGGAAGTATTAAAAATTTTGATGTTATAATGCGCGAGTTGATGGCGGCTACGGATGGTAACATTAAAAAGATATCTCCGATGTTTGGTGAACCGGCAAGAAAAGCTCTTATCCCAATCATGGGCGAATATAAAAAGGGATGGACAACTCTTGAATCGATAACTACAGATGGCATGAAAGCAATCACTAATACTGATGAGCTTGACAAACGTTTTACAAAAACATCAAACGATTTTAATACAAATATTGGAAAAATGAAAGCTTCCGCTGTTGCTTTTGCTGATGAAAATTTATCGGGTCCAATTGACACATTGTCTGATTCTTTAAAATTTTTAAGTGAACACCAAGAAATTGTTTCAGCAGGTTTTAAAATGATTGCAGTCTCTGTAGCTGCATTAACCGCTATTAAAATAGGTGGTTTTATTGGCCAAATTAGAGGTTTAGCAGGTGATTTAACACAAATATGGAAAGGTGGCTCAACATCTTCTCCTACATCAGCTGCTATTGATAGCGTCCAAAAAGTTTTTGTTACGAATATGAGTGGTGGTTTTGGTGGTGCAAGTGATTATTATGATGATCTTCCAAGTAAACTACCAATGGCTACAAGTAAAATTGACGATAAATGGACTAAGAATTTTTCAGATTTAGGCGGAGGAGGAGGATTTCTAAAATCAACGAAAAACGGTGTTCTTCGTTTTGACAAGGCGTTTGCAAGGGTAACGAATAAGCTATTTGGGAACGCTCTTGGATTCTCTGCATTAAGTATTGCTACAGGAATAGCTGCTGATAAGATAATGGAAGCAGGTGGCTTATTACTTGAATATTTTGATACTAGAGCCAAAACGATGGAAGAATCAAAAGCTCATGTGGATTCGTTGTCTCCATCAATGAAAAAGTACGGCTCCAGTGCTGAGATGTATTCTAAACAAATTGATGCTATAAATCTAGCGATTCAAGAAGAAGAGACTTCATTCTGGGTTAATGAAGATAAGTTGAATAAGTTATTTGAAGAACGCTCCAGAGCAATGAAGAACATGTCTACTTCTATTAAAAACAGAAGCTCTGATGAGAATTATAAGAAGAATCTATCTGCTGGTAATGGCAGTCAATATCTTCCAAATCAAAATATTTACATCAATTTTGACGGTTTAAACGCCTCGGTTAAAACAACGAATGGTAAAGCACCGAAAGTTCACTCTACTAAACCGTTAGCGGGGAGGGCTTAATATGGCTAGAACATTGTTTATTGAAGGTTTTGAACTTCCGTTAGTTGATATCGGCAACGAAATAGATCATGACGTCATTGAAACTAAATACCCATATCAAAACGGTGCAGATATTGAAGATCAGGGTGTGAATCCTGAATCATTTCGGTTCACGTGCTTGATTATTGACGAAAACTACGAAAAATACTTTGAAATTCGAAAGTTTTTCTTATCGCGTTTTGATGTGCCGGTGATGTTAACCCATCCAAAATTAGGCATTTTGATGGGTTACCCTAGAAATGCTTCATTTGGTGAGGAACTAAAAAAAGGCTTTGTTACGCTTAATTTTGAGTTTCTGATTGATGATTTACAGCCTTCTAAAACGGCCTATATTGATATTTTAAGTGCTAATGAAGCATCTTTGAAGGCAGTTGTTGAAGAGACTATTATTGATATACAAGATCTACTGGCAGCTGCTGGCGTTCCTGATGTTCCAGGCTCCGATTTTTCGTTGTTAGATAAATGGGCTCAAATGGGTGATGCAGCTCGTGCATTTGCGTCGGCTTGTGGAGCTACTGTCGCAAAGTTACAGGGCTATATTGCTGCTGTGCAGGGTCCTATCGATGCAATTAGTACCTCAATAGACTTTATCGATTCTCTTGCTGGAAATCTTACTCGTTCAATCACTGAATGTTGCGAGTCGTTTCTTTCTTTATCTCGTAAGATTGATTTTAGTGGTAATAAATCGGCTTCTAAAGCAGTTATAGCTACTCTTGCTAATGACTTATTAGTTGCTAGCCAAGACTTAAATGAGGCCCCACAGGGCATTAAAAACGCTTTTAATACCGTAGCTGCTGCAATGATTGGATATGAGGCAGCTCGGCTAATTAGTAGTGATGAATCGGCGTTAACGGCCTCAATGTCATCTGAAGCTGTTCAAATCGATGATGATAATGGTAACATGCTTTCAGAGCCATCGGAGGCTTATTTAGTTACTCCTGCTGAATTAGAGGATACTTTAGCGGTTACTAGATCATTTATTAATGATCAGATTAAAAATAGTGCCTCTTCTAATACATTAAAAAAGATGGCTTCTGTTTTAGCACAATCCATTTTAAAAATCAAGCTTGAATTTATGACAACTAAAAAAATAGTAGTTCATGAATCAACTCCTCTTCACGCAATTTTAATCTCTCAAGGCTTGTCTTACAAGGCTGCTGATCGTGTTTGTGCGTTAAATGATATTGTAAATCCAACGTTTGTCGAAGGTGAGGTATTGATATATGCCAAATGACAGCGTTATTTTAGCAGTTGGAAATACTCGAATTGATAAGTTCATTAGTTATCAGGTTGATCATGATATCTATGAGCCCGAAGGGTCTTTTTCGTTTACATGTGATCCATTATTAGGTATTAAAAAAGGCATGACATGCCGAATTTTCATCAACGAACAGCTTGAAATGACAGGAATTGTTGATACGGTTACAAGGCGGATGTCAAGAAGTGGCCCATCGATGGATATCGTTGGTAGAAGTATCGCTTCTATCTTAACGGACTCATGTATTACAAACTTTAAAGGTAAAATACCGACGACTTTACCTGCCCTAGTTGACCGATTGATTAAGGATTTGCCGTTTATTTCAAGAAAGAGTTTTATTTTTAATGCTGGTTCTGATAAAGTTAAAGTAAAAAAAGACTTTATTGACTTGTCACCAGGCGACACTGTTTTTGACGTATTGAAAAGAGCTGCTAATTCGCAAGGATATATCTTTTGGGTGTCTCCTGCTGGCAATTTTGTTGTGGATAAACCTAAAGAAATAGGTGAACCAAAAGTTGTGATTCACGACAGTGCAAAAGGAGTCCAATATATTGAAGGAGAAAACACAGAATCGATCGCTAATGGGCATAGTGATATTATCGTAATTGGCGAGTGCCAAACTGATAGTGGTGATTATAAGACTGTTAAAGCAGTTTTAAATAACCCTTCTTTCCCATATAAAAAGCCTCTTGTAATTACATGGAATGATAATGATGGCCCTGCAGCTAAGACTGCTGCACTTCATTTAGCGAACGAGAAATCTGAAGAACAAACACTCACGTATAGCATGAATGGTCATAGTCAGAACGGAAAAAACTGGCAAATTAATGAATTCTGTAAAGTAGTTGATCGTTATAACGATGTTGACGGCACTTATTTAATCGTCCATCGTGGATTTTCGCAAGCTCGTCGTGAAGGTAAAAAAACCTCTTTAGTTCTTGAAAAAGGAGGTCGTTTATGAGATTTTTCTCCTCAATCGTTTCTTCTTGTAAAGACCTTGCGGGCAAACTTCGTCAAATTAGTGCTTCAGCGAGTGATATCGATATCGAAAATCGCCAATTAATACAACAGTTTGGATTTATATCTGTACCTCCTAAAGGTTCCAAAGTCCTTTTTCTTCAACATGGAAGCGTGACTATTGGTATTTCAAGCGATTCTGATGATCGACCATCTATTGAAGAAGGCGATTCGGCCTTATATCGGAATGCAAACCATTTTATTCATTTAAAAAAAGATGGTTCCATTGATATAAAAGCTGCTGCAGGTGTTAACGTTGATTGCGACATCGTTAGTACGGGTAATGTCACTGATCATACATCCTCTTTAGATGAGCTCAGGCAAGATTTTGAAGCTTTTGTTCAGAGTTACAACATGCATTTTCATGTTTGCGCTGCGCCTAGCTCGCCAAGTGGACCACCTCAACAACCACCTGCACCACCAGAAATTTAGGAAGGAGACATATTATGACTGGACAAGAAATTCAAGAAGAATTAGAGCTTTCTTTATCGATCAAAAAAGGATCTTTTTTTAAACGACCAGAGTTTGGACATGAATTTGACAAGCTAAAAAATGAACTTGCATTAGATTCTACCCTACAAAAAGCGATTAAGTTTGCTGAAAATGCAACTAAATGGATGGTTGATTTAAAGCATATTGATGATCTTAATGTCCAAGGTCTTATAACTAAGGCCAATCGACTTTATTTATCAATTAGTGCTGTTGCCTTGACTGGCGATGTTGTGAGCTTCAGTAGATTTGTGGAGGTTGGTGATGCCTCTTAATAAATCAGTGGATGCTATTCTACAAAGGATGATCACGGATGCTTTGAATCTCAATCCAACGATGAATATTACTGTGGGTTCAGAGACTTATATTCGCTTTTCTGTGGCTGCCTCTGCCATTTATGGCTTGTATAAGCAGGCTGATTGGACTGTAAATCAAATATTCCCGTCTTCGATGAGTCGCGGGTCTCTTGAACAATACGCTGCTGATAGAGGTATAAATAGCGAAAACATGACACCTGCGGAGCTTTTATCATTCATTATAAGTGAGATAAGAAACCCGAAATCAGGTGGTAAACCATCCGATTTTGAACGCTGGGCTCTATCTACTGTTAGTACAGGTGCTTCTTTTCCTCTTTCAGCTTCTTCAATTAGTGGCACTATGACTGGTCTAAACGCTGCCAACCTTTTAAAGGTTCATGATTTAGAAACAATCGGTTTTAGCTGCATTATTGATGATACTGTTAAAAATTTAATCGTTGATCTTGGGTCTTCTCAAGAAGTGATTGGCCTCGGTTTAGGTGTTACAACGAATCGAAACGCATCATTTACCATCTCATCGTCTGATGATGGCTTAGTTTGGACTGAAATCTCATCAATTGATGTTAAATATTGGTGGCAAGTAAAGAATTTTGATGCAATTAGCTGTCGCTATATTAAGATGCAGCTCGAGTCGATGGACGAGCTTACTGAAGAATGGCAAACAGAGGCACTTAATACGGTCAAAATCTACGGTTTAGAGGTCTATATTCCTTCTGAAACTGGCGAACAAGCCACTTCTGCATCTTGTCTTCATAATTATTACGGTGTTGGAACCGTTTTAGTTCGATTACTCCCAGCCTCTTTATCTGCAAAATATTGTGAAGCTGTCCGAGCCAAGTGTATTTATGAAGGGCCAGTCGCACCACGCGAAATCTATGCCTCTGTACCTACGGAAACGAGTATCGGCATAAGAGTCTCTCTTACAGGTACTCTTAATAACACTTCGTCATTTAATGCTGATATAGAGCGCTATTTTGCTGCTTTAGATGCTGGCGACTTATTTATTCCAGCTCAAATAATTGTTTTCGCAATTAAATATGGCGCCACAAACGCCTCGATAGAGGTATCTGTTAATGGTGGTGCTTATGCTGCCCAAACAGAAGCACTTAGTTCTGGTGCTATGGAACGATTTGTTTTAGATGAGGTATTAATTGAATGATTAGTTCTCTTCATTACAACGCTTTTAAAAAGCTGAAACCAATCAAAACAGATGTAGAAGATGCAGCTGTGGCTTTGGAATTTGACCGTTGCTATGGTGAATTTAACATCATGTATAAAGAGGCTTTTGCTGGCACCGCTTCGAGTACGCTCTCAAAATGGGAAGATCTATACGAATTATCGCACGATGGATCCATAGCTCAACGCCGACAACTGCTTCTTGCTGCCCTCAATCGCGAATCTGGCATCGCAGAACGACATTATATAGCTTTAGCGTCTTCTTTAGGCTTTACGATTGCCATACAAGCTCCGCCAATGCTCCTTCGTGCTGGCCTTGGTCGTGCAGGATTCCCTGTTTACGACGCAAACGAACAATATACGTGGACAGTGTATTGTTATTCATCGGAAGAAGATGCAGTTAATTTAATTCAGGTGCTTGAATCGCAAAAAATCCCTTTTACTGTAATTTCTTGGGTTTTTACGGAAATAGGCGCTATTTATGATGAAGAAACTGGTTTACCTATCTGTGACGAAGAAACTGGTTTTCCGATTATAGATGAAGAGTTTAAAAATTAAAAACGAGGTTAAAAATGAACGAAAAAATTTTTTTTAGTGATAAAGACGAAAAAACAATTCAAGAATTGAAAGCACTTGGTGAAATTTTCTTTCCCGTTTTTAAAAATGGTAAAAAAATATACAAAACATCATTAGATGGTTTGTTAGATGAAGTTCAGAGCATTGTAATCATAGATACAGCAACTACACGAGAAGATATAATTAACATCGTTAATGCTGGTAAGATTCCTTTATTTAAAAAAAGTCAAGAACAAGGCAGTAAATACTTATATCCGGCGTGGATTGGTAATGGTCCGATGACTTTTGGTTCTATTGAAAAAGACTATTATTGGTTCGCAACAATAAATATGGAAGGGGTCTGGGACACAGGACATGAATTAATTAATGAAAACAATAGCAATGTTGTTGTATTTAACTACGAGACGGTTACGTATCAAAACATAAACGAAGTAACTCAAGCCGGCAAGCAAGTTTTCATATATTATACAGGTGTCGATGAAGATCTATTCTGGACGCTGTCATATAAGACATCTGAATCATCTTATGTCTTTACTTTTATCAAAGATAATAGCATTATTAAAATGACTCTAAACAGTGCAAATGAATGGAGTGAAGAAATAATTGATTTTAATGCAGGAGGAGCTTCAATTGAAGACGTTATTGTTGATGTTACTGATCCGCTTTATCCAACAATAACAACAGAATTAGAATCAATACAACTTGAAAGGGAAATTGGTGGAAAAAACTATGCTACATTAATATCAGAAAAAGATACTTATGGATGTTTAATGCCCGTTCCATCTTTGCAAGGCGACATTAATAAAGTACCAGTTCATAAATCAGGTGGTCAAATAGAGTGGGAAGTGGTGCCTAGTGAAGAATCTGTATCAGCAGAAATAGCTAATGCAGTTGAGACAGTAAAAACGAATAACATATACACGATGCCGCTTGGAGCTATTCAAAAAGTAATCACTCCGACAGGGGAAGGAAATCTGTATTCATATTGGACTATCATTAGTCCGTCAATGGATTTTCCTCTTTCTATAGAAACGACATTATCTTTTCTTGTTAAACAGCTTGGAACATGCACTAAAGCGTATTTGGCTATTTACGAAATCGACACTTATAATCAAAAAATAAAATGGGTCGCAAATACAAATGATTTCCATGCTTCGTTATCTTTGGGCTACAACTACATTAAGCTCGCTTATATTTCCCTTTCAGCTAAGCTATCTTCTAGTAAGCTGTATTACGTTGCTTTCATTTCTAATAGTAATTCAGTTCAATTGGCTGGTAATTCGCTTGAAACGCAATTTAACGGACTTCCGCGTATAGCATCTAAAATTGACAATATTAATACATCATTTAACGCTGCTACTCTTCAGAGCATTTACAATGAGTTCGATTTGTCGGATGGCTCTGAGATACTAGATAGACTTTTCATAAACATCTCTAATGTAGAGCACATTGTAGATCCAGTTGATCCAACGCCATTTACAGCTCTTACTAATACAACTGTTAATAATAGCAATAGAGTATCTGCTATAGCTCCAACAGCAACGACTTTTGGCGCAAATGGAATCCTTTATCAAAAAGTGATTCCTAATTTAGATATATCAATTTCTAGTGTTTGGATTCTAGATTATCACTCAAGCCAGAACGCTAATTTACCAGCATTTTTTATTCTTGACTCGGATCTAAATACGATAACTAGCGTTAACGTACCAGCATTAACTAACGCAGGGACTAGCGAGAAAATCGGAAATTACTATGTGCACAAGTATTTTTTCAGTACTCCAATTACATTACAAGAAGGACAACACTATTGGGTTCCAGCGATTGGTAACTGCTCAGATGGTACTAGTGAATGGGCTATTCAGTACACAGCAGCTGATCCATCCATTCCGATAAGGGATATGCTTGCTGTCAGTGATATAACTAATTTTTCGACTGCTGATAAAGTTATCGTCAATAATAAAAATGGCTGCTATTTAAAAATAATAGATAGCGCCAGTGCTGAGTCGTTGATATAATAGAAGTATAAAACACAATTAAAGAGGTATTCAAAATGGATAAAAAAGTCTTTCAAAGTGGAACCGCGATAACCCCAGAATTTATTAATGAGCTCCAAAATTTATCATTTTCTAAAGCTGCCAATGAAGTTGGACATCTGCCTAACCCAGACGACCAATTCCATTTTCAGCAATGGAGAACTTTTACTATTGATGAGAACAATCGTATAAATCTTGGTGATTATCAAAGAAATGTTATTATTGTGCCTTCTGCAAAAGACCAGAGCGTAACCCTAGACCATTTTCCTTCTAATGGAATAATTATCTACGCTCCTGATTGGGATTCTGAAAGTGAGTCTACGTTTGTTACCATTGGCGATCCTAATTGGGCTACATCAATTATTAAAGGAGGGGTTGAAATCCTTTATTCCTTTGGCACTCCGATACCCATTGTTGCTAGGTCATTAATTAGCCATGGGGCATTAGCT
>Ga0172378_10006842_pt1 | contig 10632 bp, 7 predicted proteins | sample GrowelOW332metaG_FD_119755 | JGI IMG/M metagenome (GOLD analysis project Ga0172378, IMG submission 119755) | Groundwater microbial communities from an aquifer near a municipal landfill in Southern Ontario, Canada - Pumphouse #3_1 metaG | ecosystem: Environmental > Aquatic > Deep subsurface >... | reverse complement strand
TGTATTTTTTCATAAATCCAGCGTGCTTCCGCGTCAATCCCTGGTAATGACTGCATGGTAATCTTAGCACCAGCCTCTCGCTTCATTGGCGTAACTGGCATAGTATATGCATCTACCTTATCACCAAATAAATTTTGTAAGCAGGCATATGAAGCATTAAGAAGTGTCTTTGTCGCCCGATAATTCTTATCAAAACTGATCACTTCGGGCAGCCAATCTCCTTTGAATATTTGCAATATTTCCTTTGGGCACGAACCACGCCATTCGTAGATTGTTTGAAAACAATCACCACAAAGCATCACATTGTTGCCAAAAAACAGTCCTGCAATAATACGATATTCAAACAGACTTGTATCCTGCATTTCATCAATAATCAAATATTTAAACTTTTCTCGCCAGCGTTTTTCTATTGATTGTTCTTTGAAAAGTTCATATACCTTAATAATAAGGTCATTGAAGTCCAGCGCATTCATTTGCTGGAGACAATCGTTATAGTTACTCACGAGCTGGTTGCCCTCTGTTAACAGATATTCACGCAGCAACTTTCCATGATTATAGGATTCATACACAAAAATATCCTGCATGCACTTTGCCTCTTCCAAAAACATTCTTGCAATTGTCTGTGTATAGTCTGTTGCAGCATTTGTTGAATAAATATCATATGCTGCTCTATAATGCTTGACGTCATTAATAAAACGCTGTAATAAAGCTATATTATGGTCATATACATTCAGTGTATTTATAATCTCTTTGCAGTCATCTTCATCAAATATCACAAAATCCATTGATATTTCCAAAGAATTTTTTGCCTCTGTTTGCAAAACATCATAGCAAAAGCTATGAACTGTTCGAATAACAACAGACTGTCCATTATGCTTCACCAACGGCATAATTTTCTTTTCCAGCTCTTTGCAGGCTCGATTCGTAAACGTCAGACAAAGTATCTCATCCGGCCTTGCCACTCCTGCCTGAATAATACGATTTACACGATAAGAAATTGTACTTGTCTTACCCGTTCCAGCGGATGCAGTCAGCAGGATATTATTCTCCAAATCAGCTACAACCTTTTGCTGCTTTTCATTCAGCATATGTATCTTCTCCGTTCTATATCAATAAAAACCCTTTCCCCTATTGTATTCTGATTATTACAATTATACAATAGAAGAAAGGACGTGACTGCTATGAACAAACCATTTCGCCGCTTGCTTGCCATCTCCGACATCCATGGACAAAAGAAACAACTACTGAATGTTTTAGCAAAAGCTGCCTATGATCCCAATAAAGATCAACTCATTATCTGCGGCGATAGTATCGATCGCGGCAATGACAGTTTTGCAGCTTTTGAAATCTGCCAATCACTACAGAAAAAAAGCGCCATCTATCTTAAAGGCAATCATGAAAGTATGATGGAACTAAGTCTACGTGATATGATCGAAAATCCAGGCTGGCAAAAAGAACCAGGCCGCAATATTACAATTTGGTCTACCTGCAATGGCGGCAAAAACACCATAGAAACACTCGCCCAATTATCAACGACAAAACTCATACAGCTTTTTTTCTACATGCGAAATATGGCGTGCTATTTTACCACTGATTCTTATATTTTTTCTCACGCCGGACTTAACCCATCGAAATCTCTGGATGAGCAGACCGAAAACGATCTTATCTGGGGAACCCGTCATTTTTACGAAGCACCTGCCTATAAAAATCATACTGTAATTTACGGACACACGCCAACTTTTTATTTGCCAGGCACAGATAAGAACATTGCCAAAGCTTCCATCTGGCACGACACCATTCACAAGGATAAAATCGATATCGACTGTGGTTGTGTTTTTGGGGGTCGCCTTGCTTGTCTTGAACTTCCTTTATTAAAAGAATATTATAGTGACTAAATACTACAAAAACGATTTGCAAAAGCAAGAAAAAGCACTCAAATAAAGAAATCGCATCTATACAATATCCTTTGCACAGGTGCGATTTTTTACTCTATACATTTATACAAATAGTTCTTTTGTCTTTGCCGCAATCCGCTTACCAAATACATGGAAGAGCTCTTTGTTTTCTTCAAACGTATCACGCCAAGCAGCTGCCCCAAGATGCAGAAAAGGCTGTCCAAGTGTCGTGCCGCCCGAGTATACCATCATCCCTTTGACCATCATGTGCTGCACAAGTGTCAGTATTGCAATATCCGCACCACCCTGTGGTACGTTTGCTGTAGCGAAAGCTGCGCCAAGTTTTCCCGATAGATTGTATTTACCGCCTTCATCAAACCATTTCTTAATCTGCCAGCACATATTTGCATAATACGTCGGTGTCCCAAAGATAACAGCCTTACTTTCATTGATGCAGTCAACATCCACATGATCGACATCAAAAAGACATACTTCAATACCTTCGACCTCTTTCATACCAGCTGCGACGATTTCTGCCATTGCCTTCGTCTTACCCGTCTTGCTATAATAAACGATTGATATTTTCATTTTGTAAAGCCTCCACTTATTAATAAAATCCTTCTTATATAATCTTTCATCTACCGATTTAAGAAAAGAAAGCTGCTAAATTCCATAGCAGCTTATCTTTATTTTAGATCATATCTTTTTTTATCATATATTCAGCAATCTGTAAAGCATTGAGTGCAGCACCTTTACGAATCTGATCACCTACAACCCAGAAATTAAGACCATGCTCAATTGAAAAATCCTTACGAATCCTACCGACTTCGACCTCATTCTTTCCTGATGTCATTAGTGGCATTGGATATTCCATTTCATTCGGATTGTCTTTAACAATAACACCAGGAAACGCTGCAAGTGCTTTTTTTGCCGCGTCAACACTCAATTCATCCTCAAGCTCAACATTAACAGATTCAGCATGACTACGAAATACCGGTACACGAATCGTTGTTGCTGTGATACCCATCTTATCATCTTTCATGATCTTATGTGTTTCATCAATCATCTTCATTTCTTCTTTTGTATACAAGTTATCCTTGAATACATCAATCTGCGGAATTAGGTTGAATGCAATCTGATAATGCTTTGGCAAACTTGCACCAGGCAGGATGTTTGCTACGATCTCTCTGCCTTCTACGATTGCCTTAACCTGATCTTCAAGCTCTGCCATTGCTTCCTTGCCACCACCGGATACAGCCTGATATGTTGATACAACGACACGCTTAATCTTTACCTGATCATAAATCGGTTTCAATGCCATAACCATGATGATCGTCGAACAGTTTGGATTTGCAATAATCCCTTTATGCTGTGCAATTGCTTCAGGATTAACTTCCGGCACAACAAGAGGAACCTCCGGGTCCATGCGAAATGTACTCGAGTTATCAATAACAATAGCACCTGCCTTCACTGCAATCGGTGCAAATATTTTACTGGCAGATCCTCCCGCAAAAAGTGCAATCTGCACATTTTTAAAAGAATCTTCTGTCGCTTCTTCAACTGTATAGTCCTTGCCCATAAAGTTAATAATTTTACCGGCAGAACGCTTTGAAGCCAGCAGCTTCAACTCAGCAAAAGGAAAATTTCTTTCCTTAATCAAATTTAAAAATTCCTGTCCAACAGCTCCTGTTGCTCCCAAGATAGCTACATTATATTTTCTCATTACAAAACGCCCTCTCTTTTTAATCTAATAATTTTTCTAAACCTATGACAAGTCCTTTAAGCGAATTTACTTTTTTACAAGCCATAACAACACCTGGCATAAAGGATTCTCGATTGATTGAATCATGACGGATCGTAAGTGTCTGCCCCAAGCCACCAAAGATGACTTCCTGATGAGCAACATAGCCCGGCAAACGAACACTATGAATATGAATACCATCAACATTCGCACCACGAGCACCCGCCACTTTTTCAACTTCATCTGGATGGCCTTGCTGCATGCTAGTGCGAACTTCACGAATCATTTCAGCAGTCTGAAGTGCTGTCCCCGATGGAGCATCCAACTTCTGATCGTGATGCAGCTCTATAATTTCTACATTTGGCATATACCTTGCTGCCTGCTTTGCCATGACCATCATGAGCACAGCACCAATCGCAAAGTTAGGTGCAAGAAAAGCTGGTGTATTATTCTGTTCCGCCAGACTGGCAATTTCTGCTTTGCATTCATCCGAAAGACCTGTTGTTCCTATAACCGGAGAAACACCATTTTTCAATGCAATACAGGCATCATTAAACACAATATCAGGACGAGTAAAATCAACCATGACATTGGGCTTGCTTTCCTTCAGTGCCTTGTCTAAATCATCGCGAACAAGTATACCATTCTTGCCACTACCAATGAATTCACCCGTATCCAGACCACTCTTTATATCAACTGCGCCAACGAGCTCCAGTTCAGGATCTTCACTGACCGCCTTCAAAACAGCCTGTCCCATTCTACCGCATGCACCACTAACAAGTACTCTAATCAAAATATACGCCTCCAATTTTACCTATAAAAAAAGCCGATGAGAAAAACATCTCATCAGCTGCAATTATACCATATCAGCTTCAGGTGAGATAGCACTCCATCAAATCGATGACAGTATACTATCTATTCGATAGTATACCAGCATAAACAAGCACCCTTGTTACAGCTTCGGCAGATAACCCTTTCACTTTTTTCCTCGCCTGTCGGCTCCTGAAAGCTACTTTTTTTATCTGCACCTCTATTTCATCCCTAAGTAGGATTTCCTAAAATAGGACTTTTATTTAGTTCTTGTTTATTGTATACCATGTCCAGTATAAAAATCAATATGTTTTCTTAAATTCATTGCTTTTTTCTGCTGCCAGCTTGTTTTTTCGCCTCTTATAAAGCCAAACAACCATATAGATTACCACTAAAGCACCAATAAGTATTTTTACTGGTCCAGAGCTATGCCCTGCATTAACAAGATCATAACCAATTGCAGCTTCCAGTGCTGTCGACGGGAACTTACCGATAAGATTCGCAAAAAAATAATCACGCAAACCAATCTTGCTGACAGCACCTAGTGCAGTAATAATCCCAGACGGAAAATACGGGATAATCCGGGCAAAAAGCATAACTTTAAAGCCCTTGCTCCCACTAAATTCATCAACTTTTGTTAAATATTTGCTTTTTGCAATAAGTTTTTCAGCTGAAGAACGTAATACACTGCGCATAAGCAAAAAGCTCAACATAACACCAATGGTTTCTGCTATCCATGAAAGAATAATCCCTTCAAACAAGCCAAAAACAACAGCATTTGCCGTCGAAAAAAAAATTGCTGGTAAAAAACCAAGTGCATTGATTATTACACAAAGTAAAAAGGCAAATATAACGGCCCAGGACCCAAATGACTTAATATAATCAACTGTCTTCTGTATATCTCCGCTCAGCATGACACGCCAAAGCTTCATAAAAAACTCCGGGTTCAGACAAAAAATAATCCCAATAAGTACTAGCAGTAATAAAACTCCAATACACTTAACCGCTTTTTCAGATTTCAACCATTCCACAAAAAGCTCCTCCAAACTCTAAACTACAAGATTAATTCATTATATACCATACTGCGTGTAAAAACGATGGAAAAGCAATTCTACTATCATGTATCCGTTATTTTCACAAAGTGTTTCTTGTACTGCAGCGACAGTACATATGTAACATATTGCAGCTGTGATGCATCTGTCATAGCCTCAATTGCTGCTTGACGTGCCTTGAGAAGTATATCAACATCCACTAAGACGTCTGCTATTTTTAAATCTGCTAAACCATGCTGCATTGCTCCAAAGAACTGACCAGGTCCTCTTAATCTCAAGTCCTCCTCAGCAAGTTCAAAACCACTCGACATCTTCTCCATGATCTGCAATCGTTCTTTGGCATTTGCCGTTTTTCCCGACGAAACAAGAATACAGTAGGACTGGTATGCCCCCCGACCAATACGGCCTCGAAGCTGATGAAGCTGTGCAAGTCCAAAACGATCAGCATTTTCAACAACCATAATGCTGGCATTTGGCACATTAACACCAACTTCAATAACGGTAGTTGCAATAAGCAGCTTCGTTTTATTTTCATAAAAAGCCTGCATTGCTGTCTCCTTGTCCTTTGCTTTCATCTTACCATGAACAAGTCCACAGGGAATATCGTGAAAAAGCCCTGCAACCAGTTCTTCATAAATTTCTTCAGCTGATTGTACCTTCAATTTCTCCGACATCTCAATAAGCGGACAAACGACATAAGCCTGCCGACCATTCTGGATTTCCTTTAGGACAAACTTATAGATAAGCGCACGCCGATTCGGTGTGCGCACAAACGTACGGATTGTCTTACGTTCCGGTGGTAATTCCCTGATAACTGATATATCAAGATCTCCATAGACAGTAAGCGTCATCGTCCGTGGTATAGGTGTCGCTGTCATAACAAGCACATCGGGTGTCAACGTACTTTTTTCCTCCAATTTTGCCCGCTGATGAATACCAAAACGATGTTGTTCATCTGTGATGACAAGACCCAGACGGGCAAAGTGCACATCATCCTGAATCAGTGCATGCGTCCCAATGACAAGATCAACTTTTCCAGCTGCAATCTTATCATGCATATCCTTATGTTTCTTCTTGGTTAGCTTTCCCGATAAAAAACCAACACGAATGCCATAGGATGTCAACATTTCAGCAAAAGCTGCAAAGTGCTGGCTTGCCAAAATTTCCGTTGGAGCCATGAGCGCTCCCTGATAACCGTTTTCTATAGTTTTAACAAGTGCCAGCATGGAGATAACCGTCTTTCCCGAACCAACGTCGCCTTGCAGAAGACGGCGCATTGGCACATCCCGTTCCATATCAATACAGATTTCCCGCCAGACCTTCTGCTGATCATGCGTAAGCGTAAACGGCAGAGCTGCCTTCACCTTTTGCACCAGTGCACTATTCATTAAATGACGAATACCCATCTGCCCTTCACTACTCTGTTTTTTCAAGATCATAAGACCACACTGAATTAAGAAAAGTTCCTCAAAAGCAAGACGTTCCCGTGCTTTCTTCATTTTATCCATTGTAACTGGAAAATGAATGTTCACGAAAGCCTCCTTACGCTCCAAAAGGTTATACGAATGCCGGACCACCTCTGGTAAAACCTCTGGCACTGCTGTAAGTCCATCAAGCACCTGACGAATAAGTTTACGAAAAAACTTCTGATTCAGTTTTTCTGTCGCAGCATAGACCGGCAATATACCACAATATGCCTCTGCCGGTTCATTCTTTTCAACAATTTCAAAGGAAGTCATCTGTGTCATGGCAAACTGCCCCCGCCCACCGTAGGCATATGCTGCCTTACCTGTAACAAAAACGCTTCCCCCAACCTTTAACTTCTTTTTCATAAAACCTTGATTAAACCAAGTAACCTGCAAGCAGCCTGTACCATCGCTAATCATTGCTGTAAGAATTCCCCTGCCGCGCTGTGCTTTCTTCTCTATAACATTCGTAATTATACCGCTTACCGTCTCTAATTCACCCACGTTAAGATCTGCTATACCTGTTATACAGCTTTGATCTTCATAGCGTCGCGGATAATATGTAAGTAAATCATAAATAACCGATATACCAAGCGCTGACAATGCCACACTTTTCTTTGGTCCAACGCCCTTTAAATATTGTATTTTTTGCTCAAAATCCATTAAATCATGCCTCTATTTATAATAAACAAATCTACACCTTCTCTAATATTACCAAACCTCGAACAATACCTCAACACATTTTCCTGAAAACATAAAAAAATGCCCTATGATGCTTGCAAAATAGCTTTTATTTTACAGCATCACAGGACATCTTTATTTACCTTTTATACTTACTTTGCAAGCTTCGGACCCGCATTTAAAATATCATCTGACATTTCACCCTTAAATTTCGTAACATTTTCACTAAAACGTTTTACAAGCTTATTTGCAGTATTCTTATATTCGTTCTTATTAAGCCACGTATTAGATGGTTTAAGGATTTCGGTTGGCACTTCCGGACACGATTTTGGTATATACACCTGGAAAATATCATCCTTTTCCCATTCAACTGTATCAAGCATTCCTTCAAGAGCCGCTGTTACCATCGCTCGTGTATATTTCAAATCCATTCTGTGACCAACACCATAAGCACCACCGGTCCAACCAGTGTTCAGGAGGTAAACCTTCGTGTTGTACTTATCAATTTTTTCACCAAGTAAACGTGCGTACTTAAGCGGAGAAAGCGGAAGGAACGGTTCGCCAAAGCCAATTGAAAATGTTGCCTGTGGTTCCGTAATACCGCGTTCTGTACCCGCAACCTTACTCGTATAGCCAGAAAGGAAGTGATACATTGCCTGTTCTTTCGTAAGCTTTGAAATTGGCGGCAATACGCCAAATGCATCTGCTGTGAGGAAAATAATCGCATTTGGATGTCCCGCAATACTCGGATGAATCGCATTCGGAATATTTTCAATCGGATATGCTGTTCTCGTGTTTTCTGTATAACGGGAATCAAAATAATCCGGCTTTCTTGTTTTTTCACTAATATAAACATTTTCAAGAACCGTACCATAGCGAATCGCTCTATAAATTTCTGGTTCGCTTTCTTCCGTAAGCTTTATGCACTTTGCATAGCAGCCACCTTCAATATTGAAAATACCATTTTCGCTCCAACCATGTTCATCATCTCCGATAAGACTACGATTCGGATCAGCTGAAAGCGTCGTCTTGCCTGTCCCGCTAAGGCCAAAGAAAAGTGCAGTATTACCATCTTTACCAACATTCGCTGAACAATGCATTGAAAGAATACCTTTCTGCGGTAAAATATAGTTTATTACAGAGAAAATCGACTTCTTCATTTCCCCTGCATAAGCCCCGCCGCCAATAAGCACAATTTTTTTCTCAAAGTTCAAAACAATAAACGTTGAGGAATGTGTCTTATCTTCCAGTGTATCTGCCTTGACACTTGGCATACAAATAACTGTAAAGCCTTCTTGTGAAATCGGTTTCGTTTTCGGCTTAATGAATAACTGTTTTATAAACAAATGCTGCCATGCTAATTCATTGATAAATTTAACCTGCAACTGATTTTCTTTTTCTGCACCTGCATAAACATCGGTTACATAAAGCTGATGGTCCTTAGCATACTCCTTCATCTTTGCATAAAGACGATTAAAGGTATCTTCTGTGCAGGGGGTATTATTGGTCCAGCTAATGAGATCATGTACTACTGGTGTATCAACAATGAATTTGTCTTTTGGTGAACGCCCAGTGTGTTTGCCTGTTGTTACGCAAAATGCACCTTTATCCGAAAGGAGACCTTCTTTGTTTTTGACAGCTTCTTCAATCAATTCTACAACGCTTAAGTCATGAGCTACTTTTCTTGCTACAGATAAAATATCTGCACTAGATTGTTGTGTCTGTAAATTGTTTTCCATGTCTTCTAACCTCTCAATATGATATATTAATAATACAATTATCAATTTGTATTATAGTTATTAATTTCTCCAAAAAGGAAAAAAGTCCTTCTGATTTTTAAAAAAATTATTTTATTCTTAAAATTAAGAATATCCTGGATAAATTAAAGGAATAAGACAATACTCTGCCTTATTCCATCAAATCTTATCATACTATCGTTTTTATAGCCTCTCTCATGTTTTCTTTTGCATATACACTCTTATGCAAAATCGGAATCTTACAAAGACTTGCCAGCCCTTTGGGTACCTTATTATTTATATTATATTTCGCCAGCGTAGTAAGCAGCACAAATTCATCTATGCCTTCCGTCGCGATACCCATCGCTTCAAGTACACTTGCATTGAACTTGTACGGACTTGCTGTCGAAACAATAACCATCGGGCGCACATCCCCTGTAGCCTGCCGATAATCCTCAGCAACCTCCCAGGCAACAGCAGTGTGTGTATCCGGCACATATTTCTGCATTTCATAGACTTTCTTTATACGTGATTTTGTCTTCGCATCATCGGCCCAGTTCGCCCAGAAAGAAGCCTTTATCCTAGTAAGACATTCTGCCCCTACATCGTACTGCCCAACACTTACAAGTTTTTCCATCCAACCTTTTACCTTCCCAGAATCTTTCGTCATATGATACAGTAAACGCTCAAGATTACTAGATATCAATATATCCATGGATGGTGTAATTGTCTTATAAAAATCACGATTACGATTGTAGATACCTGTTTGCAAAAAGTCGGTTAATACATTATTTGAATTCGAAGCACATATAAGCTTATGAATAGGCAGTCCCATGCTTTTTGCGTAGAAACCAGCTAAAATATCGCCAAAGTTTCCTGTCGGTACTGCAAAGTTAATTTCATCGCCATTTTTAATCCTTCCCGCTTTAATAAGGTCCGCATAAGAACTAAAATAGTAAACAATTTGTGGAACAAGACGGCCCCAATTAATCGAGTTTGCCGAGGAAAGTCTGACATTTTGATGATGAAGCTCTTCATTAAAAACAGCATCACCAAAAATTTTTTTAACACCCGTCTGTGCATCATCAAAATTTCCATTGACTGCAATGACTGAAACATTCCCACCGGTTTGCGTCACCATCTGCAAATACTGCATCTTGCTTACACCATTTTTCGGATAAAACACCACTATTTTAATCTGATTAACATCCTTAAAACCTTCTAATGCAGCTTTGCCTGTATCCCCGGATG
>Ga0172378_10006841_pt1 | contig 10632 bp, 10 predicted proteins | sample GrowelOW332metaG_FD_119755 | JGI IMG/M metagenome (GOLD analysis project Ga0172378, IMG submission 119755) | Groundwater microbial communities from an aquifer near a municipal landfill in Southern Ontario, Canada - Pumphouse #3_1 metaG | ecosystem: Environmental > Aquatic > Deep subsurface >... | reverse complement strand
GCATGGGTCACGACGGATGCCGCTCCATCCGCTGTCGGCTTTTACCAGAAGCTTGGGTTTGAGATCTGGAGTGAAGAGCAGTACGACCGGGGCATGCGTTACGTACCGATGATCTGGATGGATAAGTGTGTGGTATGAGGTTCCGCAAAATCTACGAGGCGATCACAACTTTGATCCCTTTTGCCTGAATCATTGCTTTGTCGCTTTCTTTGATGCCTCTATCTGTGATCAATACGTCGATGTCTTCCAAACAGCCAAGCGAAGCGAATTTCACCATACCAATTTTGCTGGAATCGGCAAGAAGATACACTTCTCTTGCGCAGTGGATCATCGCTCGTTTCAATTCAAGATCACTGAACGAAGGAAAGGACAAGCCGACCGTAACGTCAAACCCTCCTGTTGCCAGGAACAGTTTGTCCGCATGAATGTTATCAAACATCGGAATGCCACGGGTTCCGGTGAGCGATAACGTAGGGCCTTTGAATTCTCCTCCGATGAGTAGGACGTTGTTCGTGGGTTCCTGTGATAAGGTGATCGCGATATTGATAGCATTGGTGATGACCGTAAGGTCTTTTTTTGAAGTCAATTCATTGGCTAGCGCAGAAACGGTTGAGCCACTGTCCAAAATGATAGTATTACCTGATTCCACATATTCCGCTGCGATGTTTGCGATTTGTCTTTTTTCCTCTTCATGGCCACGATTGGGGACTCTTATGGAAAAGGCGAAATCATCGCGCTTCAGGCAAGCCCCTCCATGTTGTCGCAGGATCATCCCATCAGCTTCCAACTCGCGCAGATCCTGTCTGATGGTTTGCTCCGAGACAGAAAAGAGCAAGCTTAACCGCGAAACCTGACAATTGCCATTTTCCTGAATGAGTTCAATGATTTTCTGTCTTCGCTCTTTTTGGAACATTTGTTTTAGTTTATCACTCTTTCTGACATGACGCAAGAAAACAAAGAATACAATTCAAAATGAAAGTAAACGAAACATATTTGTTGACTGTACGAAAAAGCATGATAGAATTACTTCTGTAAAGAGAAAACCTATGCGAAAGATAACTATTGGTATGGCACCTACAAGAAGAAGCATCTTCAGCGCACCGGACGCGGTGAAATATCGCAAGATTGTTGCGGAGAAATTGAAGGAGCTTGGAGTTTCATTCGTTGATATCGATGATGTGAATGATGAAGGCCTGTTGTACGATGATGCGGGGCTAGCAAAGATTACTGCGAAGTTCACCGCTGCGAAGATTGACGGACTGTTCATCCCTCATTGTAATTTCGGGACTGAATACGAGTGCGCAAGATTGGCGAAAGCAATGCAAGTTCCCGTCCTGCTGTGGGGACCACGGGATGAACGTCCATCACCCACAGGCGTAAGATTGCGGGATTCCCAGTGTGGGCTGTTTGCGACAGGGAAGGTTTTGAGACGATTTCGCATCCCCTTCACCTATATGACAAATTGCAGGGTTGATGATCCAGAATTCAAACGGGGGCTGTTTGATTTCCTTGCAGTCTGCAGTGTGGTGAAAACTTTCCGGCACATCCGTATCCTGCAGATTGGACCAAGGCCAGGTGATTTTTGGTCGACGATGTGTAATGAAGGGGAATTGTTGGAGAAGTACAACATTCAGCTGTCTCCCATCGCTTTGCCGGATCTGACCAATGAGACCAAGCGGGTGAAGCAGAAAGAAGCGGAAAGAGTGAATGAAACGATCGCATATCTGCGGTCGCATATGGAGATTGCGGTCAAGGATTCTGAACTGCAGACGATCGCAGCCCTGAAGGTCGCGATGAAGAACCTGATTACCCGGTATGGCTGCAACGCAGCTGCGATTCAGTGTTGGGATGCGCTTCAGGATGAAATGGGGATCATGCCATGTGTCGCCAATTCCCTTTTGAATGAAGAAGGCATTCCTGTCGCCTGTGAAACAGACATCCATGGAGCCATCACTGCACTGCTGGTGGAAGCGGCTTCGTTGGATGAAAAACGTTCGTTCTTCGCGGATTGGACGATTCGTGACCCGGATAATGAGAATGGCGAACTGTTGCAACATTGTGGACCTTGGCCGATTTCCGTGGCAAAGGACAAACCTGTGGTCACCTATCCGCTGGCGTTTACCTGCCCTGGTTCCCTCACGGCAGAAGCAAAGCATGGAAAACTCACCTTGGCTCGTTTTGATGGAGACAACGGGGAATACTCGCTTCTGTTGGGGCATGCGAAAGGAATAGATGGCCCCAAAGGGATGGGAACGTATCTCTGGGTGGAGGTGGAGAACCTGAAACGGTTGGAATCCAAGGTTGTTTGTGGCCCGTACATCCATCACTGTGTCGGGATCCATGAGGATGTCGTGCCTGTTTTGTATGAAGCCTGTAAGTACATTGGCGTAAAACCGGATCTGTATGACCCGATTGAAGAAAAGGTGCAGGCATATCTTCGTGGAGAAGATGTTTCGTTCTAGGTGTTAGCCCTAATAGGAGGTATATATGAAAGGTTTGCGAAGGGGGTTGGTTCTTTTGGTTCTCCTGACAACAGCGGTTGTCATGGTGTTTGCGCAAGGTTCGAGTGAAACAAAAACGGCTACATCAGGGAAAAAGGTAATTTACATCATTACACCGTCCCATTCGAATCCGTTCTTCAAGACGGAGGCTGATACGGCGAGTGCGAAGGCCCAGGAACTGGGGTATGAGGTGAAGAGCGTTTCCCATGATGACTCCGCTTCCAAGCAGAGTGAGTTGTTCGAGACTGCGATCGCCGATAAGGCCAGCGCTATTATTTGTGACAACGCGGGTGCTGATGCGACGGTGGAAGCCGTACAGAAAGCAAAAAATGCTGGTATTCCCACGTTCCTGATTGATCGTGAAATCAACCAGAGTGGTGTTGCTGTCGCCCAGATTGTCGCCAATAACTATCAGGGTGCTAAAGGAATCGCTCAGGTGTTTGTTGATGCAATGGGAGAACAGGGCAAGTATGCGGAACTTCTCGGAAAGGATTCCGACACTAACGCTCATGTCCGCTCACAGGGCTTCCATGAAGTGATTGATCCGTATGATGGCTTGGTGATGGTTGCCCAGCAGACTGCAAACTGGGAACAGACCGAAGCTTATGAGAAGATGGAGACCATTTTGAAATCTCATCCGGACATCAAGGGCGTTCTCTGTGGGAACGATACCATGGCGGTTGGCGCTGCGGCTGCGATCAAGAGCGCTGGTTTGTCCGGGATTGTCATTGTCGGTGTTGATGGCAGTGATGAAGCTGCTGAGAACATCAAGAATGGCATGATGACTGGTACCGCGCTCCAACAGGCTGCGAAGATTGCCGAGATGGCGGTGGAACAGGCTGACAAGTACATTCGGACGGGATCGACCGGATTGGAAGAAAAACAACTGGTTGATTGCATCATCATCACGAAGGACAACGTCGCGCGTCTGCATAATTTCGTGTACAAATAATAGTTATTCTCTGGTGTGTACCCATGCTGCCACAATTTTTCCGTGGCAGCATGGTTTTCTGAAGCAAGGAAGGGGTTAAGAATGAAAAAAAAGGAGATTGTGACTATTGCTTTGCTTCTCGTTACCTCTTTTCTGTTCACAAGTTGTTTTAAAGTGGTAAAGATCGGTGAAGAGGACAAGTTGCTCGGGAAGGTCGCATTTGACGCAGACGCGGAAATCGAATCGATATGGTCAACGAAAGTGTTTCCTGAATTGCTGGGTAAAGCAGTCAGTCTTTCGGACTTGTATCAGGATGCGAAGGGTGATTACGCAAATGTAAGCGATCGTGGAAGATACACGATGGGCGATAGCGGTGAATTGAACTTTACCATCAAGGGGACTGCGGTGATTACCGAAGCTCAGGTGGATAAAAAAGCCGGATACGTAGTCTTAGAAGTCAAAGGGATTCCCGCAGAGCAACAGATCCGTCTCCAGGTTGGCCCGCTGTTCAAGGGAACGGCTCTCCGTGACAATTTGACCTGCATTTCATATGACCAATACAAGAACCAAGTCCAATGGGCTAGTATTTCACAAGCGTTGCACAACCAAGTGTTGGCAAAGGTTCTCAAGGGGATTGATTTCAAGACGATGATCGGGAAAGAAATTGGTTTCGTTGGATGTATGACCATCACCACGGATGGCATTCTGAACATCACGCCTGTGCAGCTCGAGGTGACATGATGCAAGTCCAAAACGCACCTATTTGTCTGAAAGCCGAGCACATCACCAAGATTTATCCAGGAATCAAGGCCTTGGATGATGTTTCGTTCAATGTGTATCAGGGGAAGGTCAATGTCCTGGTAGGGGAGAATGGCGCTGGGAAATCCACGTTGATGAAGATTATCGCCGGCATTGAGCAACCCACAGACGGGACAATCAAACTTGCCCGTGATGACGGGTCATTTGAAGAGATCAAGGTGAAAAACACCCTTGAGGCCAAGCAAAAAGGGATCGGCATCATTAATCAGGAACTGAGTCTGTTCCCTAACCTGAATGTCTATCAGAATATTTTCATGAATCAGGAAAAACTGACCAAACAGCATACGCTTGATGATGCGGAACACGCAAAAGAAGCCGATGAGATATTGAAGAAACTGCGCCATCCCATTCCTGTTGATACGCTGGTCGGGACGTTACGGATCGGACAACAGCAAATCATTGAGATCGCAAAGAACCTGGTGATGGACAACCTGAAGATCCTCATCATGGATGAGCCGACATCCAGTCTGAGCAAAGAGGAAGTTGATGTCCTCTTTGGCGTGATGCGGGAACTGACGCATCATGGTATTTCAATCATCTATATTTCCCACCGTCTTGAGGAAATCATGGAAATTGGTGATTACATTGAAGTGTTACGTGACGGGAAATATGTTGCGGATGCCTCGGTGAAGGATATCAACCTGAAATGGATCATCCGGTCAATGGTGGGAACCGATATGGGCTATGCCCGGTGGGATCGTGGAATTGACTGGTCAAAACAGCCTGTCGTCATGGAGGTCAAACATATCTCGTTGCCGAAACCCGGTGGCGGCTATCTGCTCAATGATGTCAGTTTTGTATTGAAAAAATCGGAAATACTCGGAATATACGGTTTGATGGGTGCAGGCAGAACGGAACTGTTTGAATGCATCATGGGGCTTCGTCCGGAGCATACCGGCCAGATATTCATTGATGGGCAACTGGACAACGTCAAAGACGTATCCACACAAATCCAAAATGGGATTGTTTTGGTCCCAGAAGACCGACAGAGTATGGGACTTGTACAATGCCTTGATATTGAGCGGAATTTCGCGCTTTCCAGCTTGCGAAACTACACAAAACATGGGGTGATTGATGAAAAGACGGAAGATGAAGCGACGGAACGCCAAATCAAGGACATTCAGGTGAAAGTCGCCGACAAGCATCTTCCTATTTTTTCACTTTCCGGTGGAAACCAGCAGAAAGTGGTGATTGGAAAAGGGTTGTTGACACATCCGAAGATCTTCTTACTCGATGAGCCGACCAGAGGAATTGATGTGGGAGCGAAGGCGGAGATTTTTGAAATCATACGCAGATACGCAAGCAAAGGCCTTTCCATCATCGTCATTTCTTCGGAATTGAAAGAAATTATGGCGATTAGTGACCGTGTGGTTGTCTTGTCAAAAGGCATCAAAGCGGCTGAGTTGGTCGGGGATGAGATCACCGAAGAGAATTTAGTGCTTGCTTCGTACAAAGGACATACTGTTTGAGGGTGGAGACATGAAAAACAAGAATACGATGAATAAACGGGAAGTGGGAATGATTTTACTCAAAGGAAGAACCATCATTGTGTTGGTGGTGCTCTTGATTTTCTTTTCTTTCGTTGCGTCTAATTTCCTTTCAGTTGAAACATTTCTCCTTATTGCGAAACATGTGGCCCTCTATGGAATTCTTGCAATTGGTATGACGTATGTGATCATTACCGGAGGCATCGACCTGAGTGTGGGTGCGATTGTCGGCTTGGCTGGCATGATTGCTGGCGGAATGATCCAAAAAGGGATGGTGCTCAAACCATTTGGGGTGACGTTGTATTTCAATGTTCCTTCGGTTTTCTTCCTCACTGTATTGGTGGGAGCTTTCATCGGTTTTATCAATGGGTTGATCATCACCAAATTCAATGTCGCTCCGTTCATCGCCACACTGGGCATGATGTATGTGGCGCGTGGTGCTGCCATGTTGCGAAGCAACGGTGCGACGTTCAGTGAGTTGTCCGGCCACAGCGTATTTGGCAATACGGGATTCGCGGTCTTTGGAAGCAATCTTGGCTCCACCATGATTCCTGCTGGTGTACTGATGCTTGTGATAATCGCGGTATGCGCCGCATTCGTGCTGAACAAAATGCCATTTGGCTGGCATATCAAAGCGATTGGAGGAAATGCGAAAGCCGCAGGTATCTCCGGTATCAAAATCAATCGGTCGCTGATTTTCGTGTATATCTTCTCAGGGGTTTGTTCTGCGATTGTAGGCATCATCAATACAAGTCAGCTGATGGCCGCCCATCCCGCTTCCGGTGAGGGCTGGGAAATGAACGCAATCGCCGCTGCGGTTCTTGGAGGAACTTCAATGGCTGGTGGAATCGGGACCATTGGAGGAACCATTGTCGGTGCGTTTGTCATCGGTGTCATCAACGATGGAATGGTTATGTGCGGCGTTTCTGAATTTTGGCAAATGGTCATCAAAGGCATTGTGATTGTCGCTGCGGTCATTGTCGACCAGTTCCAGCGGAAAATCCAGATGAGGATGGCTCTCCAGTCTCGAGAAGGTACGAAATGACGATTCAGGCATTGCGGATTGAAGCGGAAGAAGTACGGAAAACCGTATTGAAAATGATTTATTATGGCAAGGGCGGACATACCGGAGGTGATTTTTCCAGTGCGGACATCATGACCGCACTGTATCAGGAGATTCTGCACATTGATCCAGATCATCCGGATGCCCCTGATCGTGACCGTTTTGTCCTTTCGAAAGGCCACTGTGTCGAGACATACTATGCGGTCTTGAGTCGAAGGGGTTTCTTCCCCAAAGAACAATTGGAATCCTATGGACGCTTTGGGACGGAACTTACCGGACACCCGAACAACCATATTCCTGGCATAGAAATGAATACGGGAGCACTAGGACATGGCCTTTCCATCGGGGTTGGTATGGCTATCGGTCTAAAGCGAAAAGGTAATCCTCGGCGCGTATATGTGCTGATGGGCGATGGCGAACAGGCGGAAGGATCCGTTTGGGAAGCGTACATGGCGGGAGCCTTTTATCAGTTGGATAATCTTATCGCCATTCTGGATCGGAATCATCTCCAGATTTCCGGGAATACGGAAGATGTCATGAAACTAGAGCCTCTGGCTGAGAAATATCGGAGTTTTGGATGGGATGTCGTGGAAATCGATGGAAACGACATGCAACAAATTGTTGATACATTGCAACAACCCAACAAGAAAGGCGTACCTCGTCTGGTAATCGCCCATACCATCAAGGGGAAAGGGGTGAAGGAGATGGAGAATGTCGCCAAATGGCATCATGGAGTCCCGGATGCCGCGCTCTTTGCCAGTGCGATGAGCCAATTGGAGGAGACAGAGAAGGAGATACAAGATGAAGGCAGGTGAAAGTTGCAGGCAGGCTTTTGCGAAGGAATTGCTCGAACTTGCCCGGAAGGACCCTGTGATCACCGTGCTTTGTTCAGATTCCCGGGGATCCTGCGCGATGACGGATTTCGCGGCGACGCTTCCCAACCAATTTGTGGAATGTGGAATTGCGGAACAGGATGAAGTCGGCATCGCCGCCGGTCTTGCCTCGGTTGGCATGAAACCATTCATCTGTGCTCCTGCAGCGTTTCTTTCCGCGCGGAGCCTTGAACAAATCAAGATTGATGTGGCCTATTCATTTCAAAATGTGAAAATACTGGGGGTAAGTGGTGGGATAAGTTATGGTGCGTTGGGCGCATCCCATCACACGGTGCATGATATCGCTGTATTCCGTTGCTTTCCTGATCTGTCTGTCGTTCTACCCTGTGATGCAAGACAGACCAAGGAAATGGTGGACGTGTTGGTGAAACGGAACCTTCCTGTATATATCCGTGTGGGAAGGGAAGGTGTGCCCGTTGTCTATGGTGATGACTTCCACGGAAACGCCTTTACGTTTGGGAAAGCCAATTGTCTGCGACGGGGAAAGGATTTGACCATCATAGCATGCGGAGAAATGGTAGCTCCCGCACTTCTTGCCGCAGAAGGCTTACAGAAACAAGGAGTCGGCGCCTGCGTATTGGACATGGCGACCATCAAACCATTGGATCGTGATGCGGTGCTCAAGGCTGCGGAGGAGACCGGAGCGATTCTCTCGTGTGAGGAACACAGTATTTTTGGTGGACTTGGGGCGGCGGTGGCTGAAGTCATCGTACAGGAACATCCTGTTCCCATGGAAATCCTGGGATTGCCGGACTCCTATCTGCAGACAGGAGCATCTGATGACGTGAAACGATACTATCATCTCGATGCGGAAGGGATTCAGACAAAAGCATTGTTGCTTATGGAGAAGAAGAGATCTTGAAACAGTTGGTTCTGGCGATTGACCAAAGCACATCCGCGACCAAAGCGGTGCTGTTTGACCATCAGGGAAAACTTGTCGCGAAAGTGGCGGTTCCCCATCGTCAATACGTGAATGAAAAAGGGTGGGTCGAGCATGATCCTGAGGAGATTTACCATAACCTTCACCGTGCGGTCCATGACGTCTTGGAGCATGCCGGAATCGATGGCAAGGAGATTGTCGCTGCCGGCCTTTCCAATCAACGAGAGACTACGGTCCTTTGGGATGTCAGGACGGGAGAACCCGTATATCCTGCGATCGTGTGGCAATGCGGGCGAGCACAAGAGATTTGTAATCGTCTGCAATCCCAATCCACTTACGTCAAGCATGCTTCCGGATTGAACCTATCACCCTATTTTTCCGCCGCGAAGATGAATTGGATCGTGGAACACATCCCTCAAGCGGCAGCATTGCAACGACAAGGTGTGTTGGTCGCTTCCACGATCGACGCGTGGCTGGTCTACCGGTTAAGCGGGGGAAAATGTGTAAAGACGGAACCGGCCAATGCTTCCCGGACCCAACTGATGAACATCAAGGACCAACGATGGGATGATGGGCTGATTCATTTGTTTGGATTGGATGGGTGCATCTTCCCGGAAATCTGCGAGAGTGATTTCTGTTTCTGCATGACAGATTTTGAAAAGGCGCTTCCGGTCAGTGTCCCTCTCCACTGTGTGCTTGGTGACAGTCAGTCAGCTTTGTTCGCTCAGGGATGTCTGCAACCGGGAATGGTGAAAGTGACCTATGGGACGGGTTCTTCGGTCATGATGAATACGGGGGTGGCATGCATTGCGTCGGAAGATCTTGTTACTTCGGTCGGCTGGCGGATGCATGACCAATTTTGTTATGTTCTTGAAGGGAATATCAATTACAGTGCTGCGACGATTCAATGGCTGAAAGAAGATTTGCGGTTGATCCAATCTGCCTCGGAGGTTTCTTCGACGGCGGAACAGGCGACAGGGAATAGAGATGTCTTCTTCGTTCCTGCGTTCTCCGGCCTGAGCGCTCCATATTGGTGTCCTTCCGCAAAAGCGCTCATCTGCGGGATGGACAGGAGTACCAGGAAGGAAGAGGTTGTACGCGCGGCGGAAGAATCGATTGGGTATCAAATCCAGGATATCCTCGCTTTGATGGAGCGTGATTCCCGGTTGCCGATCACCTCCCTCCGGGTTGATGGCGGTCCGACGAGGGACGCATTCCTCATGCAATTCGAGAGTGATGTCTCTCAGAAGGAAGTCTGGGTGCCGGACTTGGAAGAATTATCCGCGCAGGGAGTCGCGTATGGTGCCGGTCTTGGAGTAGGTTGGTACCAAGCCGTGGATTGTTTCCGGCATGACTACAAGGCAATCTTCAAACCCCGGATGACTGAAGAAGAGCGCAAGATGCGTTGTGGAAAATGGAAGAAAGCTGTGAGGTTGGCCATGTATTACAGTACGCTTGAAAAGGAGGAGATATGAAAAAAAGCGCCGTTTTGAATGATCAATTGTCTCTGTTGATTTCCCAACTCGGGCATACTGATACCATGGCAATTGCTGATTGTGGTCTTCCCATTCCGGAAGCAACAAAGCGTATTGATCTCTCCGTTACATTCGGAATCCCTTCGTTTCTTTCAGTGTTACGGACGGTTCTCTCTGATTTGTCTGTGGAACAAGCGATTTTGGCGGAAGAAATGAAAACGGTTTCCCCTGGATTATGGGAAGAGACGAAAAAGGCTCTTGGCACGACGCCAATTCAGTATGTGTCACACGAAGAACTCAAGAAGATGCTGCCAAGTTGCAAAGGCGTGGTCAGAACTGGGGAATGCACCTCGTTCGCAAATATCATTCTTGTATCTACGGTGAAATTCTCATAGGAGATTCGTGTTTCACTCAGTTGCGTTTTTTTCTCCGAGACCCCACAATATTCCCCAAGAGGCGTGTATGGCTGAGGTGACGGGATATTCGGTGTACAAACCGGAGCACGATCGGAGAAAGAAAACCAATCCTCTGCACGAGCTGTTTCCTCCGCTTCCCCAGGGACCGTACGACATCATCTATGCCG
>Ga0172378_10006840_pt1 | contig 10633 bp, 6 predicted proteins | sample GrowelOW332metaG_FD_119755 | JGI IMG/M metagenome (GOLD analysis project Ga0172378, IMG submission 119755) | Groundwater microbial communities from an aquifer near a municipal landfill in Southern Ontario, Canada - Pumphouse #3_1 metaG | ecosystem: Environmental > Aquatic > Deep subsurface >... | reverse complement strand
CTGACTGTTTTTTTGTTATTTGATTGTTTGTTATTGTTCATTTTTATTTTGAATTTTTGTATTTTTTAATTGCTCTTTCATTCTTTTGTTGGGTTTTTATAATTAAGTTTTTACGCCAAATAATAATTACTACAAAACTGATGAACACTAATAATAGTCCTAAGATAATATATAGTAGTGGACTATATAGAATTTCCTGACGCCATTCGGCTACTAGTTGAACATCATCTGCAAGTGTAAAACTTGTTCCTTCTTCTATTTTTACCCCATCTAGATACCAGCCCAAAAATACATAACCTGTTTTTTCAGGTGTTGGCAAATCCGATATTTCGCTACCATAAATAATAGTTAATGTTTCATTTATATTTTCTCCGCCGTTTGCGTTGAAAGTTACTGTATAAATATTTACTGACCACTGGGCATACAAGACGATATTTTCATTATCTATTGAAGTCAAATTGATAATGCTTTGATTGTCCGTATAATCTGTACCCTCACCATTTTCCAAAGTATTCCAGCCAGTAAAAGTGTAACCTGTCAATATAAATGTATTGCTATTTAGGTTTTGTTGCAAATCATAAGTAAAAGTTTGGTCTGCCATTGTGCCAGTACCTTCATTTGCCATAAAGGTAATAGTGTAAGTATTTACTATCCAGATAGCCACAAAATCAATAATGTCATTATCTGTTTCCGTTAAATTTACAATACTGACTTCATCTACATAAGTTTCATCTCCCCAAGCCCAGCCACCAAATGTATAACCAGTTTTTGCAAAAGTATTATTCGTTAATTTTGAAGGTATATCATAAGTAAAAGTTTGGTTATTCATACTGCCACTTGTTGCACCATTATTATCAAAAACAACTGTATAAGTAATAGCAGAATATACCGCTTTTATCGATGTATTATTGACTATATTAGTATAAGAACTATCCCAGTTATCAAAATTGTAACCAGTTCGTGATGGATTGCTTGGCGGTGTAGCATTGCTTCCATATGCTACTGATTGAGTTTTCAAAACTGTATCATCAAAGTCCTTAAAAATAACATCATAGTAATTTATTGCTGTTGAATAAGTAGCAGTAACTGTTAAGTTTTCTTCAACACTTGTATATGTTGTATCCCAGCCAGTAAATGTGTAATTAAATTGAGCTGTAGCCGTCTTTGTTGGGGCACTTGGAGTATCCGCATCTCCCATATATTTCACCGTTTGCGTGTTATAAGTTGTACCTTCGTTGATAAAAATTACTGTGAAAGTTTGCCTATCATAATAAACAGCCAAAATTAGCGTTCCATCTCCTGCTATCTCTCCACTTTCCAAGGAATTGATATTTGTAATATGGTTAAAACCTATGTAATTTTTGATTTCAGCGTTTGCAGTTTCAAAGGCTGTGCCTGTTAAATTTGAAGTTTCAAACAAAGTATAACCGTCATCTAAAATATTTTGTTGATAGTATTCAACTAAATAAGGAGTTTCGGTATTCACAGTCCAGATAGCATATAAATTTAATGAGGACGATTCACCTTCAAAAACCAACTCTGTTACCGAAGTACTATCTGTATACAAAACAGCACCGTCTGTGGTAGTTGACCAACCCGTAAATAAATACCCCGTCCTTGTGTATGCGTTTGGTGAAATTAAGTTTGTATCACCTAAATAAAATATTTGTTGTGTCATAGTCCCACTTGTTTCATTATTTCCATAAAAGTTTATAATATAGTGAGGAATCTCCTCCCAAACAGCATACAAAGTCAAATCTTCCAAAGAAGTACAAGTAAATGAACTTGTATCCAAATATTCTACTGCTCCATCAGTTGTGGTGGACCAACCTACAAAATTATAACCATCTCTTGTAAAGATATTTGCACTCAAATTTTGTGCGACATTATAATTAAATTCCTGAACTGCCATTGTGCCTGTTCCGCCATTGCTATTAAAAGCAACATCTATATATAAGTCATACACACCAAAAATTCTATCTGCAAAAGTTGACCAGTTTGTAGCAGTCTTATAAGCCTCTACACTATCCTCTGGCACATAAATATATCCAGTGGTAGCAGTAATGCCAGAACTGAGAAACGCACTCGTAGTCGACAAAGTTGGTGGTGTAGTCGACATCAATACAAGCGTATTAAAATTAGTACATCTATAAAAGGCATTATCACCTATACTTGTAACTCCCGCAGGTAAGGTCAAAGATTTTAAGGCCGGACAGTTGTTAAAAACATTTCTTTGCAAAGTCGTTAAACTTGAAGCAGGAGAAATATACACATTTGCTAAACTAAAACCATTACAAAAAGCGCTTGATCCTAAACTTACAACACTATCTGGAATAGAGATGCTGGCTATATTACTACAATTCATAAAAGCAGCTTCACCTATACTTGTTAAAGTATTATTAGAAACAAAATTAACTGTTTTTACATTTGAACAAAATTCAAAAGTCGTAGAGTTAATAGCAGTAACACCAGCAGGAATAGTTATGCTCGTTAATTGACTACAACCCCAAAGACTCTGTCCGCCCCAAAGAGTCAAAGAAGAGTTTTCTGAAAAGTTTAATTTTCTTAAACTATGACAACTATCAAACGCTTCAAAATATATTGATTCAACACTATCACTTATTGTTACTTCCAAAATATTTTCACATCGAGCAAATGCTCTATCTATATGAATTACCCCGTCAGGCACAGTATAATATTGTGTACTCATTTGTGCAAAACAAATTAATGTAGTTTTATCTTTATTAAATAAAACACCATCTAATGAAGAATAATTTGGATTATCTTCCGCAACATTAAAAGCCGTTAATTGACTACAACCATAGAACGCATCATTACCGATTGATGTTACCGTACTAGGAATATTTATACTTGTCATATGACAATACTCAAATGTTTCAGAACCAATGGTTGTTAAATTTGAATTCATAGAAATAGTAACGGTTGTTAAATTTGAAGTGTAATCAAAAGCGTTATCACCTATACTAAGTACACTGTCTGGTATTAAAATTGAAGTTAAATTACTACATTTATAAAATGCCTTAACACCTATACTTGATAAACTAGAATTCGTAGAAAATGTAACGGTAGTCAAAGATGAACATTCCTGAAAAGCATTCTTACTTATATTCGTTACAGTATCTGGCACGGTTATACTGGATAAATTTGTACATTTATAAAAAGTATTATCCCCAATATTTGTTAAAACCGAGTTTTCCTCAAAAGTGATAGTTTCCAAACTACTACAATTTTGGAAAGCCCCTAGCATGCTTGTAATACCTGCTGGTATGTTTATGTCGGTAAAACTTATACACCCATAAAAAGCATATTCACCCAAAGTAGTCAAACTACTTGGTAGAGTGATAGAAGTAATACTAGAACAATTGTAAAAAGCCCTGCTTCCAATACTTATAATACCACTTGGAAGATATACAGAAGTTAAATTTGTACAATCAGTAAATGCACTACCACCAATAGTCGTCAACGCAGAATTACCTGATATTGTTAGAGTTTGCAAAGCAGTACATTCATAAAATGCACTGAAATTTATTGAAGTAACGGTATCTGGCAAAACAAAACTGGTCAAATTCCTTGGAAATAGAACTAAACTGGTCTGGTCTTTATTCATCAAAACCCCATTTAAAATTGAAAAATAATTGTTATTTTCACTGACTTCAATGTTGTTTAAATTGCTACAACCACTAAAACAGGAATCACCTATACTAGATAAATTATCAGGAAAATAAATAGTTGAACATGGTGTGTCTGTAAAACAAAGATCTCCAAAACTTGTCAATAAAGAAGAGGTGGAAATCGATATTGTTGCCAAACTAGTACAATTACAAAAAGCCCAATCACCTATACTGGTTACAGCATCTGGTATTGTGATACTTGTTAAACTGGTGCAATTATAAAATCCTAGATTACCTATGCTAGTTATTGTATCGGGAATAGTAACACTTGTTAAACTGGTACACTCATAAAAAGCAGAACTCATTGTAGTTACATTAAGAACCCCGTGTACGCCATCATCAAAAGTTTCTGGTATGGTTACAGATGTCGCAGTCAACGCACAATCCGAAACTTTATATGATAAAGTAGATGAATTATATGTATAATATAAAATACCATTTGCATCAGGTGTCCCAGTTTCCGCTGAAACAGAGTTATCTTGGTAAGTTACAACAGGAATAAAAAACAAAGTCAGTATTAAACAAACACCGAAACCTAATACCCATAAATTATTTTTTAACTTTTGCATATCTTAACCCCATTTTTCTATTGTTTCATTATTAATTATATTCTACATTATTTAATATAAAATTCAAAAATAAATAGTTTTTCATCTTCTATATTGTATTATATTTAGATTTCATAAATAAGTCAAATTAAACTATACTTAATTTATAATAAGTTTATATATAAAAGTAAAAAACTATCTATTGTTTATATAATAAAAAATGACTATTCTTTAATAGTCATCAAACACTTTTTTAATTTTCAAAATTGCCATTCCACTCATCAATAAATTGATTAACAAATGTTTCCATAATTTTATTTCGTTTTGTAGCAAGTATTTTTGCTGTTTTTGTATTCATATTTTCGGGCAACCGCAACAACTTATTGTGTATATGCTGAATAGTAGTTTCATTTGCATTTTTTTGTTCGCTATAAGTATCGTAAAATAGTGGAGTATCTTTTTCATAAATTTTTATATTGTGAGATACCCCATATTGCAAAGTTCTTAAAAGTCCTATTGCCCCGATGGCATCCAAGTTGTCTGCATCCTGTAAAATCAAACTTTCAATGTCGGTAACAGAAACTTTTTCTTGACCAAAATTGTACTCTTCGTGATGACTAATAGCAAAACATATATGCTGTTTTTGTTCTTCTTTTATAGGTAATAAATTTAAAAATTCCTGCACTTTTGTAATACTTTCCTGTGGTGTTACATAGCGGTTAAAATCAATGGACATTATCCTATGAATATCGTGAAGTAATGATGAAAGAGCAATAACTAACTTGTCCCCACCCTCTTTGCTTTGTAAAAATAAGGCGTTATTTTTTACTCTGTACAAATGCTCCAAATCGTGTCCACTCTTATCTATTGCAAAATATTTCTCTATATTAGGTTTTAGTATTTGCATACATTGTTCTAATAAATCCATAATTTACTCCTTTGGAAAACAAGAATAATATCAAAAAATTATAAAATATATGCTGACTCATCTAACATTACATCGAGAAAAGATAAGATTTGCTTTTTGGAATACTTGCCTTTATTTTGAAACAAATACACTCCAAGATAAGTAAAACCACCAGTAAAATACTTTGATAAAACAGAAATAGGAACTTTATATTTTACTAGATTTGTTTGCTTTTGTAAGATATTTTCTATGTTTTCATCTATTGTTTGCAAAAGCATTAATCTCAACCTGTCATTATAGCCATTTTGAAAAAATAATGAAACTCTCTCTATATTATCCTCCACAAACTTCAAACAAATTTCAGCCACTTTCATATAAAGTTGCTTTGGCGTTTTGTATTCATAATTTTCTAGTTCTTTTTGTAAAATCTGTTCTTTGTAATCTTCAATTATACAAGAAATTAAATGATATTTATCTTCAAAATATTTGTAAAAAGTTGCCCGAGTTACCAGAGCCTTTTCACATATATCCACTACGGAAATATCATCAAAATTTTTAACAAGCATTAATTCCAAAAGTGCGTTTGTTATGTCCCGCCTTGTACGAATAACTTGTTTGCTGTCTTCCATTTTTATCTCCATTTGTTTACACATCTAAAAATTTGTTACTATCGTTTACAGTTTTACAAATGTGTATATTTCAATATATTGATTTCTTATTCATAATATCATATAATACTTACATCTGTCAACAAAATTGACACTTGTATTTTTCATAAAAGGAGGAAAACATATGAAAAAATTTGCGAACTTTGTGGTTAAAGGTAGGTATTGGTTTCTTGGAATATTTTTTGTATTGCTGGTTACCAGTGCTGTTTTAATGAACTTTGTAAATGTAAACTATGATTTAACAAGTTATTTGCCCGACAACTCATCAACCAAAGAATCAATAGAACTTATGCAGGAGGAATTTGGTGCTAGTGGTACGGCAAACATTATGATTACACATATCACAGCAACAGATGCAGAGGTCCTTGCCACAAGTTTGAATAACATTGATGGTATTGCCACTGCTGTTATGTCAAAATATGATGTTAACAGTAGTAGTGCATTGATTGATATTTTCTTGGAAAATGGTAATTACACACAAGAGGCAGAAGATACCGTAGATGATATCGAAGTTGTCTTAACAAATAATTTAACTAGCGAGCAGAATTTTTATTTGACTGGTTCAGCAATAACTGCCGAGGCAAGTAGAAATGCAATTACTACTGAAATCCCTATTATATTACTGATTGCGATTGCAATAGTTATTTTAATATTGATGATTACTACTCGCTCTTGGATTGAACCTATTATTTTACTTATGGTAATAGGTACAGCAATACTTATAAATATGGGTACAAACTATTTACTTGGTCAAATTTCATTTATTTCAAATTCTATTTCTTCGGTATTGCTAATTGCACTAGCGATGGACTACTCTATCGTATTAGTCAATAGATTTCGTGAAGAAAGAGAAAAGAACCCTGATATTTATGAGGCAATGAAAAAGGCTTTGGCTGGTTCAATTACGACTATTATAGCAAGTGGTTGTACTGTTATGGCTGGGTTAATTTCGTTAGTATTTATGAATTACAAAATAGGACTGGATTTAGGTCTAGTTCTCACAAAAGGTGTATTTATTTCTATACTAGCGGTTATATTCCTGATGCCTTGTTTATTATTGCTATTTGCAAAACTACTCAAAAAAACAGAGCACAAAAACTTTTTGCGTGGTCTAAAACACATTGGTACTTTTGCTAAATATACTCGCTATGTTATGCCTGTGCTATTTTTGGTAATCATCGCTGGTGCTTTTACTATTCAAACGACACTTCTAGACTTTTACTATGTGCCAAGATTTAGTGATACAACTAGTCAGGAATACATAAGCGAAAGTGCAACCGAAGAAGTGTTTGGTGTACAAAATTCGCTTGTATTGATTTTGGATAATAAATTAAGTATTGCGGAGCAAGAAGAAATATTTGACAGCGTAACAAATATTGCTGTGGGTGATGATAATGAATTGCTAATCAACTCGGCTTCCAGTTTTGCGACAAGCAGTTCAAATGGTATGTCACTAGGACAACTTTTGAATGCCGAAGCATTACAAAATACATTTGGTTTATCTCAATTAGAGGCATTGAGTATTATTTCAAACACCCCTACTACTTCTTCCATTCCTAATACTGCTTATGCTTTTGAAATTATTGAATACCTGGGTACAGATGCTACAATTCAACAATATATGCAATCTTCTCACCCAGAATTAGTAGGTGCGGTAAGCACACTATATTCACAGGAACAATTAGCAGATAATATTTACAACTCTACAAATTACACTAGATTTGTATTCAATATAAATTCTGCAACAGATAGTGATTTGTCTATTGAATTTGTAAATTCACTACACGACTATCTAGACACACAAGATGTTACTTACTATTTAGTAAACAACACTCAAAATGTTATAGAAACACAATCTGTATTTGTTACTGATAGATTGTTAGTAGAATTAATTTCTGTAATAGCAATTTTACTCATTGTATTTTTGGCTTTTAGAAGTGTATCTATTCCATTAATTTTGGTATTGATTATTCAAGGAGCAATTTTTATAAATCTTGCAGGAAACGCTTTGTTTGGAAATAGTATATTCTTTATTTGCTACTTGCTTGGTACTGCAATTCAAATGGGTGCAACTATTGATTATGGTATTTTACTAACAGACAGATATGTATTTGCAAGACGAAAGTTAAACAAATTTGAAGCAATAAAAACTGCTATCGACAAATCTTTTGTAACAATCATATCTTCGGGTAGTATACTTACATTAGCAGCATTTTGTATAGGTATCTTCTCATCAGTTCCATTAATTTCATCTATTGGTTATGTGATAGGTTTTGGGGCTTTGATTGCTTCCATTACAATCTTATTTGTGCTACCTCAAACTCTATTACTTCTAGACAAAGTAATAGAAAAAACTACTTTGCATACAACTTTTTATAACCCTACTAAAAACGCAACAACACCCGTTGTTGAAGTAGAAACAACAGCACAAAAGGTAAATGAAAAAGTAAAGAGTGATGACTTAGATAACATTATAAACGAATAAAATTTTTTAATAAAAAAAGCGAGGTCTAATTACCTCGTTTTTTTATTTTATTTTTTATAATATTTAACATACAGTTAATAAAATTTTTTATTGAAAAGCCTTTTGAAAAGTTAGTTTGATAAAATACGCCAGATATCCAGTATATTTTGCTTTTTATTTAATATTTTGTATCTGCCATTTAAATCTCTTATTAGTCGCATTTCTTCTGGCATAAGGCAATGATGAACACCACCTCTACCTTGCATACTGTCCTGATAAGAACCGCAACCAAGAATAGCAATATACAAGGTTTCACCCGTTTTGATTTCGGGCATTTTGATAGTCCCGTTTTCCTCATAATAAATATCATCACAATCGCAAGTTAGTCCTGCCAGTCGAACATCTATCATTTTGTTATTTAGTAAATTTATAGGCTGGATATTAAATTCTTCACCTGCCTCATAATGCTCTGCAATAGCTGAAAAGAAACTTCCGTCAATAATATACCAGGGAGTAACTCCATCGGTAGTTTTTGTTGCTACGATTTTATAAATTGTTACCGTGCTATCTTTTACAGTGTATTTTCCATTTTCTGTTACAATATTTGGTTCATTTATATTTTCTTTTTTGCAAACTGCACTTACTTTATCAAGCATTAAATTTATCCATTTTGAGTATTCAAAATCTTCTGTCAAAAGTATAGGAGTGCCACCACCTATATTCAAATTACACAAAGAATTGAATTGCTTTTTTATTTGAACATAATATTGTGAAAAAACTAGCATAAAATTGTCCCAGAATTTTGGTTCTTCAAAAGAAAAGCCTCTTTGATGAAAATGAATAGTTGTTAAAATAAATTTTTCATTTTTTTGTAGTTCATCTATAATATAATTCAAATCATCTTTTATCAAACCAAATCTATCATCTTTTGTTTTTGCATTATCTTCCGCATACAGACTTGTTAAATGAATACGCAAACCGACCTTCAATTTTTGCTCATTCAGTTTTTTATTCAAGTAATCAAATTCATTTTTGCTATCTATTATGCAAGTAATATCAAAGCCTTGTTCATTAAGTTTTAAAATCGTATCCAGATAAGGTTTATCTTTTACTCCGTTACAAACTATTTTTTTGTTTTTATTATTTTTCAAAATCTTTGCTGTAAGCAATAAATCATAATGACTGGAAGTTTCCAGTCCGTCAGCATACATTGTAGCAATGTTTATGGTTTCAAAAGAGTAATTTGCTTTGTTCGCATTTAAGTAAATAAATTTTCCTTTGTAATTTTTTGCTTTTATGCTATCATCAAAAACTTTTTTTAATTCTATAATTTGATTTTTTATAATGTCCTGAAAAGTTATTTTCAAAGGTGTACTATACTGCTTTACAAATTTATTCAAATCGCAATTTGCATATATAAGTTTGTTATCCAAAAATTTTATGTGTTTCATTCCTTCTCCTTATTCGACATATTATAACAATATTTTAGTTTTTGCCAACTATTTTTACGGAAAAAACTTTCATAAATTAACAAAAATCTTTGCAACAAAAAAAGAGCCTTATTTTTGGCCCTTTTAATTTTATAATTTAACGAATTTGAGGTAATTTAGTATCACAAGATTTTAAAAGATTTGAATCTGTTTCAACAGAATTATTTTGTATAGTGTCCTGTATTGATTTAACTTTTTCAAAGACTTTTTTAGAAATATACTCGTGTCCCTTGGGAGTCAAATGTTCCCCATCTTCTCCCGTTTCTGCGTCAACACAACTAACAAAAGCCAAACCTAAGTCATCTGCAAGGTATTTATAAAATATATCCAACTGTTCACTTTTAACCTGTGCACCTTTGTAATATTTTTGTGTTACTTTGTTATTTTCTATAATTTTTGCTGGGGATAACAATATTATTTTGGCAGTTGTATGTCCTTTTATCTGTTGAATAAAATTACGCATTGCCTTTGTGATTTCCTCGGCAGTACAATTATAACCACTTTTGCAATCATTAGTACCAAGTTGTACAATAACAATATCAATTTTGTCCTGATTTTGTATATTATCCACAATATCCAGGCTGGCATTTCGCCCTTCCAACCATTTGTTTTCTTTATTTATACATCTACCACAAAGACCATTTACAGTTAATTTGTTACCATTTGCTAGTGGATACCACCAACATAAATCCGCTGGATAAAATTCGGGTATGGCGTCTTTTGAATATCCCTCTACATTAGGCTTATAACCCTGTGTATTTGAATCACCATAGCAATATATATTCATAATCACACCTCAATTTATAATTCAATTATACTATAAAAGATTATTTTTGTAAATAATAATTTTTGAACTATATTTTT
>Ga0172378_10006839_pt1 | contig 10633 bp, 8 predicted proteins | sample GrowelOW332metaG_FD_119755 | JGI IMG/M metagenome (GOLD analysis project Ga0172378, IMG submission 119755) | Groundwater microbial communities from an aquifer near a municipal landfill in Southern Ontario, Canada - Pumphouse #3_1 metaG | ecosystem: Environmental > Aquatic > Deep subsurface >... | reverse complement strand
CCTGAGATTGTGCTTAACACTTCACTTAAAACAAAACTCAACAATGGTTTAACTATTGGAACAAACGACTCTTTGAACATTAACATTAGAGCAAGAATTAACGGAGAAACTGGTTATACTTCACAAGATATGTATGTTAAAGATAACTATGGATTTGATTATAAAACAGAGGACGATACTGACGTTGTCTACAATTATGTTAAAGTAGACCTAACAGTTTCAAATTCTTCTAACAAAGCAGTTACACCAACTTCAACAACAGATGATATTTATACCTTTGATTTTGATACAGCAGGCACCTACACATTAACCTTTAAGGTAACTGATGAAGTGGGCAATCAGGAAACTTACACTAGGACACTTGTTGTCTCAGCAGCAAGTTCTTCAGGAATTGATGCCACAACAATCATTGGAACAGTGCTTATCGTTGTTTCTGCAATAATCCTTGTCGCTGTGCTTATATACTTTATAAGAGGAACAAAGTTTATTTCAAAAAAGAAAGTATTAAAAAAAGAGATTAAAAAAGACTAATCATTCTTAAACAATTTCCAAATTTTAAAAAAAAACTTAACTAGAAATAGTTAAGTTTTTTTATAAAACAAATGTTCTACTTTTAATGCTTTTAGGTTGTGCAATTCAATAATTGATGATATAATAATTTCTTGAAAAGACATAATAACAAAAGGGCAAATTAAAAAGCATAACTTTTTTCAAATAAAACAATATAAAAAAGGTCATAAAAAAGGGAAAAATAATGGCGTTTGAACTTCATTCAGAATATTCGCTTTGCGGGGATCAGCCTAAAGCAGTTGAGAGCATTGTGGACGGAATTAATAATGGACTTAAGGAGCAAGTTTTGCAAGGTGTCACGGGAAGTGGCAAGACTTTTACCATGGCAAACATAATTAAACAAGTGAATAAACCAACACTTGTTTTGGCACATAACAAGACTTTAGCGGGGCAACTTTGCAACGAGTTTCGTGAATTTTTTCCAAACAATCGTGTGGAATACTTTGTGTCCTATTATGATTATTATCAACCTGAGGCATACATTGTTAAAAGTGACACATACATCGAGAAAGATGCTTCAATAAATGAGGAAATTGACAGACTTAGGCATTCTGCCACAAGTTCTTTGCTTGAAACTAATGATGTTATTGTTGTTGCATCTGTGTCATGCATCTATGCTTTAGGTGCTCCGCAGGAATATTATAATATGCACATATCAATCCGCAAAGGTGAGGATTATGCTATAAAAGAGATTATAAAAAGGCTTCTTGAAATTCAATATGAACGAAATGATATTGATTTTAAACGCTCAACCTTTCGTGTCAAAGGCGATACATTGGACATAATTCCGTCAAACTATAACGACAAAGGTGTTAGAATTGAATTTTTTGATAAAACTGTGGAAAGAATATATGAGTTTGATGTCCTTTCAAACAAGGTTGTGCTTGAACTCACGCACATTGCCATTTTTCCAGCCACGCACTATGCTGTGAAAAGTGAAAGTTTAAAGACTGCGTTGAAGGAAATTGAAAATGATAGAGACATCGAAGTCCAGGCATTTTTGGATAATGGAAAGTATGTCGAGGCACAAAGACTTAAAGAGCGGGTTAGTTATGATATGGAGATGATGCGTGAAATTGGATATTGCAGTGGCATTGAAAATTATTCCCGATATTTTGATGGACGCAAGGCGGGTGATGCTCCATTCACTCTTCTTGATTATTTCAAAAAAGATTTTCTTCTTTTCGTGGATGAAAGTCACATTTCTTTGTCTCAGGTGCGAGGAATGTTCAACGGAGATCATCAACGAAAGGGCAGTTTGATAAACTATGGTTTCAGACTAAATTCGGCATATGACAACAGACCTCTAAACTTTGATGAGTTTAATTCTAGGATAAATCAAGTGGTGTATGTCTCAGCAACACCTGCTCCTTATGAACTATCAAGAGCAGAAAATATTGCTGTGCAACTGATAAGACCAACAGGACTTCTTGACCCAAGAGTGGAAGTTCGACCATCAAAATATCAAGTAGACGAACTTATTGAGGAGATTAATTTGGTGGTTGAAAAGCAAGGAAGAGTCCTTGTGACAACTCTCACAAAAAAAATGGCAGAGAGCCTCACTGAATATCTAACAAATTATAAAATTAAAGTGAGATATATGCACTCCGACATTGATGCACTTGAAAGACTCGATATTATTAACGGTTTGAGAAACGGAAGTTTTGATGTGCTTGTGGGTATAAACTTGTTAAGAGAGGGACTTGATTTGCCAGAGGTTATGCTGGTGGCAATTTTAGATGCCGACAAAGAGGGCTTTTTGAGAAGTGAAACGTCTCTCATACAAACCATTGGTAGGGCAGCAAGGAATAGCGAGTCAAAGGTTATTATGTTTGCAGACACAATCACAAAATCAATGAAACGGGCAATGGATATCACCAGCGAAAGACGGGAAATTCAACAAAAATATAATGAAGAAAATGGAATCACTCCAAAAACAATCATAAAGAAAGTTGCCACTTCGTTTGGAATTTCAAATATATTTAAGAAAAATAAAGAAAAAAGTGATGAAAAAATAAGCAGAAAAGACATTCTTCAAGAAATTGAGCATTTGCAAGCACTTATGAACACTTCTGTGAGAAGTTTAGATTTTGAAAGTGCCATAAAATTGCGAGATAGAATTGCAGAGTTGAAAATGATGCTAAACACATAGAGGGAAAAAATGAAAGATGAAATTATAATTAAGGGTGCAAAAGAAAATAATCTTAAAGATGTGAATTTGACATTACCACGAAATAAACTGATAGTTTTTAGTGGTGTGAGTGGGAGTGGAAAATCCACGCTTGCTTTTGACACAATTTTTGCAGAGGGACAAAGGCGATTTATTGAGTCGCTTTCTTCCTATGCACGCCAATTTTTGGGGCAAATGTCAAAGCCAAACGTGGAGAGTATTGAGGGACTTTCCCCCGCCATTTCAATCGATCAAAAAACAACTTCACATAATCCACGCTCCACAGTGGGAACAGTCACTGAGATTTATGACTATTTTAGACTGCTTTTTGCAAGGCTGGGAGTTCCATATTGCCCAAATTGTAAAAAACCAATTTCTGCAATGACAGTTGACAACATTGTCGACGCAATTTTGAATTTTGAACAAGAATCGAAGATTGTTCTTGTTGCTCCAGTTGTTAGACAAGAAAAAGGAAGTTTTCAAAAACTTCTTGAAAGTTTTAAAAAAGATGGATTTGCAAGAGTGGAAGTAGATGGTGAAATTCTTGAACTCACTGAAGAAATCGTTCTTGATAAAAATTTAAAGCACAACATAAGTGTCGTGGTTGATAGGCTTAAAGTGAGAGAAGATAACAGAAGTCGGCTAGCAGAAAGTGTTGAAACTGCTTTAAAACTTTCAAAAGGACTTGTTAGGGCAGAGATAAATGAAAAAAGTTATCTATATAATAACTCCTATTCTTGCGATGAATGTGGTTTTTCATTTGAGGAGATTTCTCCTCGGCTCTTCAGTTTTAACAGTCCTTTTGGTGCATGTCAAAAATGCTCTGGACTTGGTTTTGTGAGTGACATCGATGAAAAATTAATAATCCGATATCCTGAAAAAACTTTGCGAAAAGGTGGGCTTAAAATTTCCACTTGGACGTCGGAAATTTCTTCAATAAATGATATGTATCTCAAAGCACTTTCAGCAAAATATAATTTTAGTCTTGATGTGCCAGTGAAAGACTTGTCAAAAGAAGTTATGCAAATTTTACTCTATGGAAATAATAATGAGCAATTAAAACTAAAACTTTCAAATTCAAAATTTTCAGGCAGTTATCTTGGCAGTTGGGAAGGGCTTATTCCAAATTTGCAAAGGCGTTATATTGAATCAAAAAGCGAATATGTGAAAAGTGAAATTTCTAAACTTATGAGAGAGAGTGAATGTAAAGTTTGTGGTGGAAAGAGACTAAATGAAAAAGCACTTAGTGTTTTTGTGGGTAAGAAAAACATTGCCGAGTTAATGCATATGTGTGCATATGATTTAAGGGAATTTTGTTTAAAATTAAAGTTTAGCGAATCGCAAAAAAATATTGCAGAACCGATTATGAAAGAGATTGATGCAAGACTAACATTTTTGTGTGACGTTGGACTTGACTATTTGACACTTGACAGAATTTCACGGACGCTCAGCGGTGGCGAGGCACAGCGAATTCGTTTGGCAACACAGATTGGAAGTGGGTTAGTTGGAGTCCTTTATATTCTCGACGAACCGAGCATTGGGCTTCATCAATATGACAATGAAAAACTTTTAAAATCTTTAAAGAGACTTCGAGATTTAGGCAATACTCTCATTGTCGTGGAACACGATGAAGACACAATTCGTCAGGCAGATTACATTGTGGACATTGGTCCAAAAGCTGGGGTAAATGGTGGCGAGATTGTTGCGCAAGGAAGTGTGCAAGATATCATAAAAAATAAAAATTCTATCACTGGTAAATTCCTCTCTGGTGAGATAAAAATTGAAATTCCAAAGGTTAGAAATAAGGCGGAAAACTTTATCACAGTGTCGGGAGTGAAACAAAATAATCTTAAAAATATAAAAGTAGATTTTCCTCTCAGTGTTTTAACTGTCGTCACAGGCGTTTCAGGTAGTGGAAAATCAAGCCTTGTGAGCGAGGTCTTATTCCCAGCAACATCTAACCGAATAATGCGTTCATCTCTTCCAGAGGGTGTTTTTCGAGATATAAAGGGCTATGAGGCTGTTGATAAAGTTATAAATATAGATCAATCACCTATTGGGAAGACTCCACGAAGCAACCCTGCAACATACATTGGGCTGTTCACTTTGATAAGAGATTTGTTTGCTCAAACAAATGATGCAAAGGAAAGAGGCTACTTTAGTGGAAGATTTAGTTTTAATGTTAAGGGTGGCAGATGCGAAACTTGTGAAGGGTGCGGAGAGAAAAAAATTGAAATGTATTTCCTCCCAGATGTCTATGTTCCATGTCCAGATTGTAAAGGACAAAGATATAACAGAGAGACTTTGCAAGTGAAATTTAAAGGAAAAAATATTAGCGATGTTTTGAATATGACGGTGGAAGAAGCCCTCGGATTTTTTGAAAATATTCCTAACATTAAAAAGAAAATTCAAAGTCTTTTCGACGTTGGTTTGGGATATATTAAACTGGGTCAAAGTGCCACAACTTTAAGTGGAGGTGAGGCTCAAAGAGTTAAACTTGCGAGCGAACTTTGCAGAAGAGATACGGGAAAAACTCTTTACATTCTAGATGAGCCAACAACTGGACTTCACTCCTATGACATTCAAAAACTTATAATAATTTTAAAAACACTTGTTGAAAAGGGAAACACTGTCGTTGTGATTGAGCATAATCTTGATGTCATTAAAGTTGCAGATTATGTTGTTGACCTAGGGCCTGACGGTGGAGAAAATGGCGGAAAAATTCTTGCAAAAGGCACACCTGAACAAGTGGCAAAAAGCAAGGAAAGTAAGACCGCAATCTTCCTAAGAAAAATTTTAAAATAAAGATAATAATTGCAATAATTTGAGAGAAAGATTATAATAAAAGTGTGGAAAATTATTACGAAGTTTTAAAAATTAAAAACGATGCAACTACCGAACAAATCAAGAGGGCTTTTCTTTCTCTCATCACGAAATTTCACCCAGATATATATAAAGGTGATAAGTCGGTTGCAGAAGAAGTTTCTTCCTCTCTCACCGAGGCATATAGTGTTTTGAAAGATGAGGAAAAGAGAAAAGAGTATGACCTTTCACATCAATCAAACATAATTAGCACAATATATCAGGACTATTCAGGACAAAAATTTAGCGAGAACGAAACCGACAAAGTATATAATGGTAAAAATTATGAGCAAGAAGTTTCGAGGAAATATTTTAAAAACACCAAAAGAAAATCTCACAGCAAAAATATATTTAAAAAACTTTTCACATCAAAACTTTTCTATTGTCTTTTGTTTGTTTTTGCTGTTGAAGCATTCATTATTTATTTTGTTTATGTTAAGGGACTATAAATGTTATTCAAATGTCTTTTTAATTAAAATAAATTGTTAAGATTAAAACCCATAATGTTGTGTAAAAACTGACCATAACTTTTAATAACAGCAACATTTTCAATGGCAAGAGATCTGTCATTGTTTTTTACTGCGAATTTTAATTTCTCAATACTTTCGTCCATATTTTTTATTTTTTCATAGCTTGTGAAATAACAAATTTTTTTCTCTTCGTTGTTCCAAAAAGTTTTAAAATCATCAACTTTAGAGATGATTTCTTCGGAGTTGATATCAATTTCATTTTCGTCAATAAGAGTCATAATTGCGGTTGATTGAATTGATACATTTTCTACTGAATGTTGCAATAAAACTTCTTCAGCAATGCTAATGCCTGAAAGCAAAAGAATTATAAATAAAATAGCAAAAATTCTTTTCATTTTTCTCCTTATTTTAAAATTGTTTTACAAGGCTTATATTTTTCCTGATAAAAAATCTCCCCGTTTTGATTGATAGAAAAAATAAGAATATCATTGATTGATTTTGTGTGTTGTTCTTTAACTATCTTTTTAATAAAAGTTTCTGTTAAATTTAGACAAGTAAGGTTTTCTTTCATAATCTTTCCATCATTAATTAAAATGACATTAAGTGACTTTTCTTTAGGTGAAAGTTTTAAATCTTCATTCGTTGCAGGAGATGCCAAACTTTTTAATAAAACGCTAACATTTCCGTTTGTTTCAACAATAGCATATGCAACATCTGCAATATTGAAGCATTCGCTAGCGCGAAGTCCCTCATTTAAGTCATTTAAAGTCATATTCAACTTTTTAAGAGCATCGTAATCAATTCCATCTTCATCAATAATAATTACAGGTTTTCCATTCAAAAATGTTCGAAAATAAACACTTTTTCTGTTTAAAAAAGTAAATAAATAGTGAATGATTATGAGTGATAGAAGAGGGACTATTCCAAAAACTATAGGAATTGAAACGTCTGACATAGGAATGCACGCGAGGTCGGCGATGATGAGAGTTGCAACAAGCTCGAAAGGTTGCATATCTCCAATTTGTCTTTTACCCATAATTCGAATTGCAATCAGGACAATGCTATAGATTATTATCGACCTCAAAATTAAAGTTATCATATTCCTAGTTTTTTGAAATTTTCTAGAAATATACAAACACTAGCCTAAATTTAATTTATTAGCCTTTTTTAGAGAAATTTTATTTTTTCTCGAAAGATATTTTTGACGTATGAAGGATAAACTTATAAGGTTAAAAACAACTGCCAAAGTAAAAAAGAAAATTACTCCCACTAAACATGAAAATGCTAAACTGAAAAAGAGAGGGATAAAGAGGTTTACGATGCCATAAACCCATTTGCTAATAATGATTACAGGAATTGAAGCCAGAACACAAAAGAATAAATATTTCAAATTGAAAAAATTTGTTTGGAATTTTTTATTAAGAACAAAAAGGTTTAATATAGTTGCACCGCCGAGACAAAGTGTCAGTCCTAGAACAAGTGAGAAAATTCCGATATACTTCGTGAGAAATAAAATACATATAAGCAGAAAGACTGCACCAACGACATAATTAATAAAACTTTTAACCTCCAAATTTAATGCATTAAGACAGGAAACTGTCACACTACTTAAACAAATTGGTAAAATTAAAAAGCAGGAGTGGGTGAGATAAAATCCTGCATCAGCATTGTCATAGAAAAAAATACCAATGGGTGTGCCAAGTGAGAAAAATAAAGGAATAAAAATAAACGAGGTGAACATTGCAAATTTAACAGCAAAATTTATCTTTGATTTTATCTCACCAAAATTTTGAGCAAAAACCGCACTGGATAGTTCGGGGACGAGAGTGACAGATAGAGAACCAACGAGAGTGGAGGGAATGTATAGAAGTGGAAAAGTCATTCCCATTGCCACGCCAAAAATTGTCATCGCTTGGTCGTTAGTGTAACCAAGGCTGACAAGTTGCAGGGGAATAATAACTGATATGAGTGGCATCAGCAAACTTGAAATCACACGCACGAGGGTTATCGGCGCGCTTTCTTTCATAGTTTGTTTGAGATATTTTTTAGGATTTGTGAATTTTCCACCATATTTTCTATAAAGAATAAACACAATAATGCTTGAAAATATGCAAGAAATGACATATGAGAAACTAGCCAAAAACACTTTTTCAAGCGAAAATGACATAATGGCAAGGAAAAACACTGTGAAAACAATTCGAATTACTTGCTCGAGAAATTCGGTGAGAGAAACAAGAAAATAATTTTTATGACCCCAAAGATTTCCTCTCAAAATTGCATAGACACTTGAAAACACAAGTGTGGGAAGGAGAATAAGGAGAATTACAATGCATCGCTCATCTGTGAAAAGAAGTGCAAAAACAGATTTGAAAGCAAATACAACAAGGCAAACAAGGATAGATGTGACTATTCCAACAACAAGAGCGCTGGAAACAGTCCCAAACTCGCTTTTCTTATCTTTTTTGTAAATATTAGCAGAAGTTTTTTTGCTAACAATTAAAGGTAGCCCACTGGAAATGAAAGTTTCAAGCACCATAAAGACAGAAAATGCCACTTGATAGACGCCCAAACCCTCTGCACCAATCAAACGTGAGAGAAAAATCCGAAACAAAAATCCTAGAGCCCTTGTTAAAATAGAGAAAGATGATAATATAATCAATGCTTTTAATAGTTTTTTCAAATAAATAACTCCTAACTTTTATATATTTATTGTATATGTAATCATATAATTACAAAAAGGAGTCTATTTATGGAAGAATTTACAATTTTAAATAATTTTTTGCCTTTTCAAGTGGTTGAGGTTGACAAAGAAAAAAGTATTGATGAAATTGCAAAATTGTGGAAAATTTCAAAAAGCCAAATTATTTATATAAATGAAAACTTAAAAAAAGGTGATAAAGTAATTCTTAAAAACCTTAATGTTCAAATTCACATTGTAAAACCCATGGAGGCCTTGGACGATATCGCAAAAAAATATAATATTTCAAAAGAAGATATTATGAAAAAAAATAATATCTCAAAATTATTTATCGGACAACAGTTGATTATATAGTTGCAATAATTTGAAAATAACTATATACTAAAAAAAATATTCATCGGGAGTTACATAATGATAGAGATAAAAGAAGTCGTCACAAAAAGCGACATCAAGAAATTTGTTAATTTTCCACATAAATTATATAAGGGAATCCCTTACTTTGTTCCTTTTTTTAATGTTGATGAGAAGAATAAATTTAATCCAAACAAAAATGAGTCATTTGAAGATTGCATTGTAAAAAGTTTTATTGCGTTTAATAATGGCAAAGTCGTCGGCAGAATTTGCGGTATCATTCAAAAACTTTATAATGATAAAACAAATCAGAAGAGAGTTCGATTTTCGAGATTTGATTGTATAAATGATGAAAATGTTTCAAAAGCACTTTTTTCCACAGTGGAAAATTGGGCGAAAGAACAGGGAATGGAGATAATTCATGGGCCAATGGGTTATAATGATTTAGATAGAGAGGGCTTACTGATTGAAGGCTTTGATCAACTGTCCACTTTTGAAGAACAATATAACTTTGACTATTATGCAAAATTAATTGAGAAGTATGGCTTTAAGAAAGAAGTTGATTGGGTGGAATACAGAATTTTTGCCCCAAAGGAAAGAAATGAAAAGATAGATAGAATTGCAGAGGTTGTCAGTAAAAAGTTTAAACTTAAAATCATCACTCCAAAAAGCGTAAAATGGTTTATAAAAAATTATAAAGAGCAATTCTTTGACACTCTCGACGCTGCCTATTCGCCACTTTATGGAGTCGTGCCTTTTTCAGAAAAGATGAAAGAGTCTCTCATCGACCAATTTGGACTTATCTTAAACAAAGATTTTGTTATTGGGGTTGTGAATGAGGAGAATAAACTTGTTGGCTTTGGACTGGTGTTTCCGTCACTTTCGGAATCAATGAATAAGAGCAAAGGCAAAATGTTTCCTTTTGGCATTTTCAGAATAATTAAACAAATTAAAAAACCAAAGACGATTGATTTAGGGCTCATCGCAATTCGTCCTGAATATCAAAACAAGGGTGTGAACGCAATGGTTCTTTCCCATATGATTAATGGAATGATTGAAAAAAACATTAAATATGCTGAGACGAATCTTATGCTCGAAGACAACACAAGAATACAAGGACAGTGGAGTGTGTTTGACCATATTCAGCACAAAAGAAGAAGAAGTTATTTTAAGAAAATTAATTAAAGAAAATATATAAAATAAAAAAAGAGTGATAAATTATTCACTCTTTTTTTTAAATTTATTTCTTTTTATTTTTAACATTTTGAGTTTTTTCATTGTCGTTAATCTTTTCATATTCTTCTTGTAATTGTTTTTCAAACTCTAATTTGTTTTGTTTGTTTCGCTTTGATATTTCTCGTTTTTCAGTTTGTTTTATTGTAAAAGGGTCATTCAAATAGGCAATAGCTGAATTGAGATATTCTATTTTTGAAAGTAATATGTTTGCAGAAATTGCATAAGTCCTATAGATATTTCGGCTTTCAACCTCATCTTTGTCTGCTGTGTCTTTCT
>Ga0172378_10006837_pt1 | contig 10635 bp, 13 predicted proteins | sample GrowelOW332metaG_FD_119755 | JGI IMG/M metagenome (GOLD analysis project Ga0172378, IMG submission 119755) | Groundwater microbial communities from an aquifer near a municipal landfill in Southern Ontario, Canada - Pumphouse #3_1 metaG | ecosystem: Environmental > Aquatic > Deep subsurface >... | reverse complement strand
CTGTACTTTTTTGTTTTGTTTTGTCACTTAACATTGTACTAGAGTTTTTCTCTTGAGTCTTTATTTTTTTGTGGTTCGGTCATTTCATTTTACAACTTAGCCCAATATTTTGACAAGCCTTTTAAAATCAAGCAAATGTATTAGTCGATTTTTTTAATTTAATATTAATATTAATTGAACTTATAAAGAATTTAGGTTAAAATAGATGAAGACATTTTTTTTTGGAGGATAATATGAGTAAGCTATATTTTAGATATGGAGCCATGAATTGTGGAAAATCTACAAACTTACTTCAGGTAGCTCATAATTATGAGGAAAGAGGGATGAATGTCTTAATATTAAAGCCAAGAACTGACACAAAAGGCGGAGATAGAGTATTATCCAGACTAGGTGTAACCCGGAAGGTAGATTTTTTAATAGATAAGGATAAAGATGTATTTAAGCTTATTAAAGATTATGTAAGAAGTAAAAAGATAGATTGTATTTTAGTTGATGAAGCTCAGTTTATGAAAAAGCATCATATTGATGAGATGTTCAGCATAGCTGTTAATTTAGGAATACCTGTTATTTGCTATGGACTTAGGACAGACTTTATGATGAATGGATTTGAAGGAAGTGAAAGGCTTCTTCTTTTAGCTCACAGCATAGAGGAGCTTAAGACTATATGTAAATGCGGTAAAAAGGCTATGCTAAATGGAAGACTTGTAAATGGAGAATTTGTATTTCAGGGAGACCAGGTTGCTATAGATCAGGTCGATAATGTGGAATATATAGCCCTGTGTCCTAAATGCTATTTTGAACTTAAAGAAAAATACGAAAAATCAAGGAGCAAGCTATGAGAAAAAACTGTACTGTAGGTGGGCAAGCAGTAATAGAAGGGGTTATGATGAGGGGCTCAAAGTGTACTGCAACTGCTGTAAGACTGGAAGATGGCAGCATAGTAGTAAATAAGGAAGAGTATGTCCCCTATACGAAAAGAAATAAAATATTAAATATTCCTATATTAAGAGGTTTTATTACGCTGATCGAATCTTTAATTATTGGAATAAAGACTTTGAATTATTCTGCATCTTTTTTTGAAGATGAAGAGCAGGAGTCAAAATTTGATAAATGGGTAAAAAATAAGTTTAAGGAAAAGACCACAAATATTGTTTTGGGGTTTTCACTTATTTTATCATTAGCTTTTTCAGTATCTATTTTTTTTATTTTGCCAACATTTATTACTAATTTTTTTAGTAAAGTTACCGATAATGTAATTGTTCTTAATTTACTTGAGGGACTAATAAGGGTAATGATATTTTTATTATATTTAGTTATAATAACTAAGATGGAAGATATATACAGAGTATTTCAGTATCACGGTGCTGAGCATAAAACCATATTTTGTTATGAAAATGAAGATGAATTAACTCCTGAAGTTTGCAGCAGGTATGGAAGGCTTCATCCAAGATGTGGTACAAATTTTATTTTTCTGGTTTTTATAATTAGTATCATTTTATTTTCTCTTATTCCATGGAGTTCCCTTTTGGAGAGAGTGATGTACAGGGTACTGCTTCTTCCATTTGTATCAGGTATAACATATGAATTAATTAAATGGCTTGGTAAAAACAACAATTTTATTTCCAAGGCAATAGCCTTCCCGGGGTTAATGCTTCAGAAGTTAACTACAAAGGAACCGGATATGCAGCAGCTTGAAGTTGCAATAGCTGCATTAAAGGCTTCTGAGGGAATAGAAGATAAAGATGAAATATGTCAAGAGGTGTTAGAGTGATTATAGGTTCCCTTTTGAAAATGTCATACAGTATATTAAAAGAGAATAGAATAGACTCATATATTATAGACAGTCAGCTTCTCCTTGCATACACACTAAAGAGGGACAGATTGTATATTCTTCTTAACGTAGATAAGGAATTAAATAAAGAAGATGAAAATAAGTTTTTTAAGCTGCTGGACATGAGAAAAAATAAGATGCCTATTAAGTATATCATTAAGAGGTGCGAATTTATGGGCATTGATTTTTACATAAATGAAGGAGTATTAATTCCAAGACCTGACACTGAAATATTAGTGGAGACAGTTCTTAGAGAAATACTTGAAAATAAATATGAGGATGTTTTAGACCTTTGCTGCGGAAGCGGTATCATAGGTCTTTCTATTGCCAGGTTTGCAAAAAATGTTAATGTAACCTTATCTGACATATCAGACAGAGCTATAGAAGTTACAGGTAAAAACATATTAAGGCTTAAGCTTAGCAGTGCAAAGGTATTAAAATGTGATTTATTGTATGATTTTGTAGAGAAAAATAAAAAATTTGATGTTATAGTCTCAAACCCGCCATATATAGAAACAAGAGAAATAGATTCTCTTATGGAAGATGTAAAGGATTATGAACCAATGCTGGCCTTAGATGGCGGAGATGATGGACTCACCTTTTACAGGAGAATAATAGATGATGCTGTAAAGGTACTTAATATAGGCGGATTAATAGCCTTTGAAATTGGATATAATCAAAAGGAAAGAGTAAAAGCAGAACTTAAGAAAAAGTGTTTCGTTAATATAAAAGCCTATAAGGATTTAGCAGGAAAAGACAGAGTAATAACTGCTAAGTTTCTAGGATATTAAACTTTTAAAATATATGGTATAATACCCAATGTAGAATATTAAGAAAGAGTGGTTTATATGCTGGAAAAACTTGAGTTTATAGAAAATAAATATGAAGAAATGTCCCTTAAGATAAGTGATCCAACAGTTATGGCAGACCAAAACAGCTGGAGGAAGCTTTGCAAAGAGCATTCTGATTTGGAGATAGTAGTCACTAAATATAGAGAATACAAAAAAGCCAGGGAAGAATTAGAACAAGCAAAAGAAATGCAGAGGGAAGAAACTGATAAGGATATGAGAGATATGATTGCTGAGGAGATTAAAGATCTCCTTGATTGCGTATCTTTATTTGAGGAAGAATTAAAGATTCTTCTTCTTCCAAAGGACCCAAATGATGACAAAAACGTTTTTATAGAAATAAGAGCCGGTGCCGGCGGAGATGAAGCAGCACTGTTTGCAGCTAACCTTTTTAGAATGTACACCAGGTATGCTGAGAGAAGAGGCTGGAGAGTTGAGCTTATGAATTCCAATGAAACTGACATCGGGGGTTTTAAGGAAGTTGTATTTATGGTAACAGGAGATAAAGTGTATTCCAAGATGAAATATGAAAGCGGAGTTCACAGAGTTCAGAGAGTTCCGGATACAGAAAGTTCGGGAAGAATCCACACATCAACTGCAACAGTTGCAGTTCTTCCGGAAGTTGAGGATGTAGATATAGAGATAAACCCAAATGATCTAAGGATAGATGTTTACAGATCCACAGGACATGGCGGACAGTGTGTAAATACTACAGATTCTGCTGTTAGAATTACTTATATTCCATCAGGCTTAGTAGTTACCTGCCAGGATGAAAAATCTCAGCTTAAGAATAAGGAAAAAGCTATGAAGGAACTAAGGGCCAGACTTTATCAGCAGGCAGAAGAAGAGAGAAGTGCAGGAATAGCAGAAGACAGAAGGAGCCAGGTAGGAACAGGAGACAGAAGCGAAAGAATAAGAACATATAACTATCCTCAGGGAAGAGTATCTGATCACAGGATAGGATTAACACTGTACAAACTAGATTCATTTATGGATGGAGATTTAGATGAAATGATTGATGCACTTATTACATATGATCAATCAGAAAAAATGAAGAATATGGGCAGCAATTAAAGGAGTGGAATAATGAATATTAATAAAGCTATAAAAAAGCAGGATAAATCTGTTAATAGATTTTTGCTTTTTATGGGCTTTATTTTTTTTATTTTAATAGCTGTGCTTTTGATAACCCATACCTATCAGACATTTTTTTTAACCTATCTTATAATAATAGTGGCGATAATGTTAACCGCTATATTTGTAACTCTGAATTATTATAAATTATCCTATAGTGTAAATGGGTATAAGATAGTAGTATACTTGGGAATATTTAATGAAAAAATAAATATATCAGGGAATAAAGTGGTTTTCGTAGGCATTGAGGAAGGAGAAAAGGATTTTCAGATACTTCTCATATCAGCAGCCAAAATAAGAAGTAAAAGGGCTAAAAAAATTGATAAGGAATTTCTTATTAAGCATGGATATATTTCCTCTTATTATTTAGACATCATAAGAAAGGGAAATGAAGATTCCTATTACTATTTAATATTAAATAAGGGAGGACTTAAAAAATACCCATTATTAAACTCTATTTTTAAGGCATGTGTATATGCAGAGTATTCAGAAGAAGCAATTAAAAAAATTAAAGAATACAGAGAAGGAATAAAATAAAATAATATTAAATAGAAATTATAGATAGAAATTTTTTAAGAAGCATAATTTGAATAATTTAATTAAAATTTTAATAGGATGTGTTGTATCACAGCTGGGGACAATGCTGGGAGCTATAATTGGTGTTTTTGACAATAACCCAACAGACAAATATTTGGGATTTCTCATAAGTATATCCGGAGGACTTATGCTTTCGGTTGTTTCCTTTGACCTTATTCCGGAGGGGATAAGGAGCATAAGCTATTCTATGTTTTACTTAATTTTATTTGTTGGAATCTTATTTATGTATTTGCTTGATGTTTTTTTAGGAGAGGAATCAGCTGATAAACTAGCACTGCTTACTGCCATATCCTTATCTATTCACAATTTCCCGGAAGGTGTTATAATGGGAATCGGATTTGGAAGCAGGACAAGATTGGGGCTCAAGATGTGCTTTACCATAGGAATTCATGATATTCCAGAAGGCTTAGCGGTAGCAGCACCTTTATATAAAAAGAAAAGAAAAAAAGCAATTATATATGCTTATCTTACGTCGCTTACTACCCCAATTGGTGCTATAATAGGAAACAAAATAGCCTTAGAAAAAACTTTTTTGGGACTTTCTTATGGATTAGCTGCCGGGATAATGCTCTACGTAGTAATATTTGAGATGCTTCCTCAAGGCTTTAGAATGGGGAAAACTAAAAAGACAGCACTGGGAGTTTTAATTGGCTATTTGCTTGGATTTACAATGTCTCTATTTTAGGAAGGTGAAAATATGGAAACAAAGGTAAAAATTTTAGATATAAATAATATAGATTATGAAATAATAAAGGAAGCAGCCGGAATATTAAAAAAGGGAGGATTAGTTGTTTTCCCTACAGAAACTGTATATGGATTAGGAGCAGATGCACTTAATGAAAAGGCTGTAAATAATATATTTAAAGCTAAGGGCCGGCCTCAGGATAACCCCCTCATAGTCCATGTGGCATCAAAAGACATGGTTCCCTCACTGGTTAAAGAAATACCACCTGCTGCTAAAAAAATAATGGATAGATTTTTTCCGGGCCCAATAACCGTTATTATGGAAAAGTCAGATTTAGTGCCAATCGTAACAAGCGCTGGGCTATCTACCGTTGGTATAAGAATGCCTGAAAATATTATTGCAAGAGAGCTGATAAGCAAAGCAGGAGTTCCGGTAGCTGCACCCTCAGCTAATACTTCAGGACTTCCAAGCCCTACTGAGGTAAAAAGATGCGTTGAGGATTTAAAAGGCAAGGTTGATTTTATAATAGGAGGAGGGAAGTGTGACTATGGGTTAGAGTCAACAGTCATTGACTGTTCAGTTTATCCTCCGGTTATTTTAAGACCAGGAAGAGTAACACTGGAAGAACTTAGAGAAATTGATGAAAATATATACATAGACAGCGGCCTGATTACAGGAAATGAAATACCTAAAGCCCCGGGAATGAAGTATAAGCATTATGCTCCAAAGGCAAAGGTTAAAATAATTCAGGGATCAATGCAAAAAACAGTTGAAAAAATTAATGAAATAGTGCAAAATTATAGAGATGATAAATCGAAGGTTGGTATAATGGCTACAGATGAGACAAAAGCTTTATACAAACAGGGCAGAGTCATATCTCTTGGCAGCAGAAATGACGAAGAGACCATAGGAAGCAACTTGTTTGAAACTCTGAGAACTCTGGATGATTTAAAAGTTGATCTTATATTATCAGAGTCTTTTGAGGAAAGCGGTATAGGCATTGCTATTATGAACAGGTTAAAAAAATCAGCGGGCTTTGATATTATTAAAGCAGATTAGGAGGTAATCATGAATATCCTATTCCTTTGCACCGGCAACACCTGCAGAAGCAGAATGGCTGAAGCTATATTTAACAAAAAAAATAATGATAAAGATATAAAGGCCTATTCAGCGGGAATAATGGCTGTTTCAGGGACAAGAACTTCTAAAAATGCAGCTTTAGTTATTAAAGAAAATTTAGATATTGATATATCATCAAATCCAGCCCGATTATTTAGCAGAGAAATGGTGGAGAAAGCAGATTTAATTTTTACTATGACTGGGGCAATAGAAAAATCAATTAAGAGTTCTTACCCAGCATACATAGAAAAGATATTTACTTTAAATGGATTTATTGGATTAAATTCTGATATATTAGACCCATTTGGAGGAGACCTTCAGGTTTATAGACAAACTTTCAATCAGTTAAATAATAGTATTCTATTATTAAATAAAAAATTAAAAGAAGATAATGGTATTTATTGATACAATTATCTTTTTTTTGTAGTAAGGAGGATAATATGAAAGTTGCAGTTGGCAGTGATCATGGCGGCTTCAAATTAAAAGCTGAAGTAATGAAGCATCTAATAGAAAAAGGGATAGAATTTAAGGATTTTGGTACATATTCAGAAGAATCCTGTGATTACCCGGAATTTGCAGAAAAGGTTGCTCATCAGGTTGTAGATGGAAATTATGATTTTGGAATTTTAATCTGCGGAACTGGTATTGGAATTGGAATAGCTGCAAATAAGGTAGATGGAGTCAGGGCTGCTTTATGCTCAGATACTTTTTCAGCCCATGCCTGCAGAGAACATAATAATGCAAACATTCTTACCATGGGAGAAAGGGTTATAGGCCCGGGCTTAGCACTAGACATAGTTGATATATTCTTAACTACAAAATTCCAGGGAGGAAGACATCAGACAAGAATTGATAAAATTAAAAAGATAGAAGAAAACAGGAGGAATAATAATGAGTAAAGTAACACAGATAGCACATCCATTAGTACTTCACAAGCTGGCAATAATAAGGAACAAGAAGACAGGCTCAAAGGACTTTAGAGATTTGGTTTCAGAAGTAGCAATGCTTATGGCCTATGAGGTTACAAGAGACCTGCCTGTTGAGGAGATTGAGATTGAGACTCCTATATGCAGGACAAAATGTAAAACACTATCAGGTAAAAAAGTAGCAATAGTTCCAATCCTGAGAGCAGGACTTGGAATGGTAGATGGCATGCTAAAATTAATACCAGCTGCAAAAGTTGGCCATATTGGACTATATAGAGATGAGAAAACTTTAAAGCCTGTTGAATATTTCTGCAAGCTTCCACAGGATATCGGAGAAAGAGAAGTTATAGTTACAGACCCAATGCTGGCAACTGGAGGCTCAGCAATTGATGCCATAACAATGCTTAAAAATAAAGGTGCAAAATATATAAGACTTATGTGCTTAATATCAGCTCCGGAAGGAATAAAGGCAGTTATGGATGCTCATCCTGATGTAGATATTTATACAGCAGCAATAGATGAAAGATTAAATGAAAATGGATATATAGTTCCAGGCTTAGGTGATGCAGGGGACAGACTATTCGGAACAAAATAAAGTGAGAGGGCTTATGTATACATAGGTCCTTTTTTTTTAACTAAAAGTCCTATGTTTAACATATTAAGGGCAATTAATTTAAAAAATCTTTCAATTTTATTATTTTTAGAGTAAAATATAGTAGATTGAAATTTGTTTGGAGGTATTTATGATCAGAGTAGATAAAAATAATTACTATCTGGATATCTGTGAGACAATACTTGAAAGAGGAACCTGTCTGCGGCGAAATTTTGCAGCAATAATAGTAAAAAATGATGAGATTATTTCCACAGGATATTCCGGTGCTCCCAGAGGAAGAAAAAACTGTATGGATTTGGGATATTGCAGAAGAGAAGATCTTAATGTACCAAGAGGAACCAGATATGAATTATGCAGGTCTGTTCACGCAGAGCAAAATGCCATAATATCTGCAAGAAGGCAGGATATGCTGGGATCATGTCTTTACTTAGTGGGAAAAGAAGTAAAAACAGGCAGCTATGTAGAAAAAGCTGCTCCCTGCAGCTTATGTAAGAGATTTATTATAAACTCAGGAATAGAAAAGGTTGTAATCAGGGACAATAAGACAAATTTCAGAGAAATATATGTATCTGAATGGATAGAAAATGACGACTCCTTAGAAGGAGATAGTTCATACTAGAAGAGGTAAAAATGAGATATTTTATATTATTCTTTATAGCAATGGTTATATCTTTTGCTTTAACTCCCCTTGTTAAAAAACTAGCTGTAAAACTTGATATAATAGATATACCTAAGGATGCAAGAAGAGTTCATAATAGACCTATACCGCTTATCGGAGGCTTAGCAATTTACATATCTTTTACTGTTATGCTGATAGGAACAGGCATTTTTACAAAAGAAAAGCTGGCCATATTAATCGGGGGGACCATTATATTAATTGGAGGTCTTCTAGATGATAAATATGACCTGAAACCTGTTCAAAAATTGATTTTCCAAATTTCTGCAGCTTTAGTTCTTATTTTTATGGGAGTGGAGATAAATCTGCTTACAAATCCATTTACAAAATACATAAGCTTTATGAATTTAGAAAAGTGGCTCAGCATACCTGTTACTTTATTTTGGATAGTAGGAGTTACAAATGCATTTAATCTAATAGATGGACTAGATGGCTTGGCCTCAGGGCTGGCTCTTATTTCTTCTGTTTCAATGCTTGCCGTCAGCATGATTACAAGAAGAGATGAATCAGTTTTATTAAACAGCATCCTTTCAGGGGCAATTTTAGGATTTTTGCCTTATAATTTTAATCCTGCCTCAATATTTTTAGGAGATACAGGAGCTCAGCTTCTTGGCTTCCTGCTGTCTTCAATAGCCGTAATTGGTGCAGTGAAATCAGCAACAGCAATTACTCTTGCCGTTCCAATAATAGTTCTTGGAGTTCCAATATACGATACTGCCTTTGCAATAATAAGAAGAAAAATAAATGGCAAGCCCATAATGCAGGCAGATAAAGGTCATATCCATCACAGACTTTTGGCACTGGGATTTTCTCAGAAAAAAGTCGTTATAATTATGTATTTAATCAGCGGAAGTTTAGGACTTATTTCAATCCTTGCATCTACTATGAACAGCAAGGTCTCATATATATTTATGATAATTGTGATTATAATTTTGTCCTTACTTGCAATTAAGCTTGGCTTTATAAAAAACAGAGATTAATGGAGGTATTATGAAGAAGCTAAAGATTATGACGATATTCGGAACAAGGCCTGAAGCTATTAAAATGGCACCTCTTATATTAGAGCTTTCTAAATTTCCTGAGATTGAATCAAAGGTAATAGTGACAGCTCAGCATAGAGAAATGCTGGATCAGGTGCTTAATATATTTAACATAAAACCGGACTATGACCTTAATATAATGAAAAGCAAGCAAAGCCTTACATCTATAACATCCAGTGTCCTTACAGGGCTTGAAAAAATATTTAATGAAGAAAGTCCTGATTTGGTACTCGTTCATGGTGATACAACTACCACCTTTGCTGCATCTCTTGCATCATTTTACAAAAAAATAAAAGTAGGTCACGTAGAGGCAGGTCTACGAACCTTCGATAAATATTTCCCCTATCCTGAGGAAATGAATAGAAAACTCACAGGTCAGATTGCGGATATTCATTTTTCACCAACGAAAAATGCAAAAGATAATCTTCTAAGAGAAGGAATAGATGAGAATAGCATATTCATTACCGGAAACACGGTGATAGATGCCATGAAATACACTGTAAAAGATGGATATGTATTTAATAATGATGAATTAAACAAAATAGACTATTCTAAGAAAGTAATCATGGTAACGGCTCACAGAAGAGAAAACTGGGGAGTCGGCATAGAAAACATATGCAGGGCTCTAAAGAAAATATTAGAAGAAAATAAAGATACCCACATTGTTTATCTGGTCCACCTGAACCCTATAGTTAAGGACGTGGTTTATAAGTATTTAGGAGATTGCCGCCAGGTTACACTTCTTCCTCCCTTAGATATAAATGAAACCCACAACCTGATGAATAAATGTCATATGATTATGACAGATTCCGGCGGACTTCAGGAAGAGGCGCCGCACCTGGGTAAGCCTGTTCTTGTTTTAAGGGATGTAACTGAAAGACCTGAGGCTGTTACCAAGGGAACAGTTAAACTGGTGGGGACAGATATAGACACAATAGTAAATGAAGCTAATAATATTTTAAAAGATGAAGTATCCTATGATAAGATGAGTAAATCAATAAATCCATATGGTGATGGTGAAGCATCAAAAAGGATAAAAGATGCCATACTATATAAATTTAAATTAAGTGAAAAAATTCCGGAGGAATTTGAATAAGCTCTCGGCTGGCCCGAGGGCTTTTCACATTTTTTGATATTTAAAATATATTAATAATATAAAATGTATG
>Ga0172378_10006835_pt1 | contig 10638 bp, 7 predicted proteins | sample GrowelOW332metaG_FD_119755 | JGI IMG/M metagenome (GOLD analysis project Ga0172378, IMG submission 119755) | Groundwater microbial communities from an aquifer near a municipal landfill in Southern Ontario, Canada - Pumphouse #3_1 metaG | ecosystem: Environmental > Aquatic > Deep subsurface >... | reverse complement strand
CTGTTTGATAGTTTCTCTCGAGAAGATGAGGAACCGGCAGTATTTAAGGTTGAGGATTCTCACGGAATGGTCGAGGATAAAACCAAGCCTGCAACGTATGCGGAAAGCGCAAACTTTCCCGACATATATCCCATAGGTCAAATTATGGAAACCTACATCATTTGCGATTCCGCTGAAGGTTTATACATAGTAGATCAACACGCCGCGGCGGAAAGAATTAACTTCGAAAAATGCGAGAGAGAATTTATGGGAGACAAAGATTTAGTCTCACCTTTATTTCCTATCGTGGTAGATATTCCGGCTTCCGTAAGAGTTAACGTGGATGAGGAACACATCGAATTGCTTAAGAAACTAGGGATAAGTGTGTGTCCTTTCGGTTCGTCTTCTTTGAAGGTGGATGAGATACCTCAGTTTTTAGCGGATAAGAAAGACGAATCAGTTTTGAAAGACATAATACTAGAAACGATAAACGATAGAAAAGTAGATCTTCGAGCAACTCAGCGTTTAGCCATAGCGACTAAAGCCTGCAAGATGTCTATCAAAGCGAATCACATGTTGGATCACGCCGCTCAGTTGGGACTCCTCAAGGAACTTGCTCAGTGCAAAAATCCCTTGAATTGTCCTCACGGAAGACCGACGGTGATTAAGATATCTAAATACGATATAGAAAAACTATTTAAAAGGACGGGATTTTAAAATGATATATGCCATACTTGGACAAACTGCATCGGGAAAGACAGACCTAGCTATTAAGTTGGCGAAGAAGTTAAACCTTCCTCTTATTGGTTGCGACGTTTACCAGATGTACAAGGAACTTAATATCGGTTCAGCCAAACCAACACCAGAAGAGTTAGAGGGTGTTGAATATAGACTTATTGACTCGGATTCTATCAATCACAAATTATCCGTTAAAGAATATCAGATTCGCGCGCGCAGAATTATCGATGAATATACGCTTCAAGGAAGAGATGTCATTGTTTCTGGGGGGACGCTCATGTACCTGCGAGCTGTTATCTACCCTTACAAGTTTAAGGATGAGCGCGAAAGGGATGATTCGAAGTATGAGAACTTTACCAATTCAGAACTTTATCAGAAATTGTTACAAGAAGATAAGCTTACTGCAGAGGTTTTAAACGTAAATAATAGAAGGCGCATTATACGGGCTTTACAAATATGTGAAACGGGAACTAAGAAGTCGGATATAGTAAAGAAACCTAAGAAATTAGTCTATCCTATTAAGATATTTGTAATAGACGTCGACAAGGAAGTCGGCAACCAAAGAATTAAAGAACGAGTGTACAAGATGTTTGACGCGGGTTTAGTCAAAGAGACCGAAATGCTGATGAAAAATCACGATACTGGTCTCCCTGGATTTGACGCCATTGGCTACAAAGAATTGATTCATCGCGAAGAAAACAACATGTCTTTGGAAGAAACCAAAAAGAGAATCGTAATAAATACCAGACAGTATGCTAAGCGCCAACGAACATTTTTGAGAAATCAATTTAAGGATGTTCACACTGGGACAGCAAAGGACATATATGATTATGTAGTGATGGATTTTGCGCGTAGAAGCAGAAATAAGGGAAGCCTAGGGTTAGAGTTTCTTTCCAAGATAGAAAGAATAAATGCTACAGTTGTCGGAATAGGCGGAGTTGGAAGTATTCTTGCGGATGCGCTTGTTCGAATTGGAGTGAATTCAGTAACTATAATCGATAGAGATATTGTGGATGCATCCAATTTAAACAGACAGATAGCTTATACCGCTGTCGATATTGGAAAGCCAAAAGCCGAGATACTAAAAAAGCGTCTGCTACAAATAGACCCCATGGCGAATGTATACTCTTATTACGACAAGTACAAGGACGAACTAATCGCAACAGATTGCGATGTGATATTTGATTGTGTCGATGATGTCGATGCCAAGGTCAGTATTTGTATGATGGGAAGAGCAGAACAGATACCAGTAATACACGCCACTGGCTCAGGTCTTAGACGCGACGCGACAAAATTTCGAATGGGCAGTTTAAAAGACACGGGTGAACCTCTTGCAAAAAAATTCAAAAAAGCTCTTAAAGAAAAGCACGTGGAAGATTTAGAAAATGTTAAAGTTACATATTCTAGCGAAATTCGAGTTAAGCGCAGGGATCGCGTTTTGGGCTCTAACGTGTTAGTCCCTAATGCAGAAGGTTTAGCAATGCTAAGCTACTTTATAAAAAGTTTATAATATTGTATAATATACGTTAGAAGTTAATTGGTTGACTTTGGAAAAACGGTTGAAACTCAAGTTGTTTGAACTTTAATATTGAAAGAAAAGGAGAAGCCTACATATGAAATTAGATAAAATAAGTAAAGTTGCTAAAAAATTAGGACTTTCGTCTGTGGATTTGATTCCATATGGATACTACAAGGCTAAGATTAATCTTGAAAATGTTCCTTCTATTCCTCGCGCTAAATTAGTGCTTGTTACTGCTATGACTCCCACTAAAGCAGGAGAAGGCAAAACAACTACTTCTATAGCCATTACGGACGCCTTAGATTTATTGGGCGCAAATGCGTGCATCGTATTGCGCGAACCTTCATTAGGTCCGGTGTTTGGAATGAAAGGTGGAGCAACCGGCGGTGGGAAAGTCACGGTAGAACCTTCTGAGGAAATCAACCTTCACTTCACCGGAGATATTCACGCTCTCACCACTTCAATAAATTTGATTGCTGCTGTCATAGATAATTCAATTTATCAGGGCAATGAATATAATTTGGATCCTGAGCGTATAGTCTTTAAACGCGCTATCGATATGAACGATAGAGCTCTTAGAGAAGTTACAGTGGCTCAAGGTGAAAAAAATGGAACGCCTAGAACTGATCATTTTATAATTTCAGTTGCTCACGAGATGATGGCTATCATGTGCTTAGCTAAGAATGCAGAGGATTTCAAAAAAAGATTGGGCGATATAATCGTCGGATATACATACGACAACGAAACTATTACTGTCGCGGATTTAAAAGTGACCAACGCAGTTATGAAACTTATGAAGGAAGCTTTACTTCCGAATTTAGTTCAAACTTCGCACCATGCTCCGGCAATCATTCACGGTGGACCTTTTGCTAATATCGCTCACGGATGCAACTCAATAATTGCAACAAAAGCGGCTATGGCACTATCGGAAATAGTTGTTACTGAAGCTGGCTTTGGTTCTGACTTGGGCGCAGAAAAATTCTTGGATATTCAATGCCAAGAAGCTGGAATAGCTCCTAGCATCGTGGTAGTTGTTGCAACCATCAAAGCTTTGAAACTTCACGGCGGCGTTAAGTACGCTGACTTAGCTGAAGGGAACATCGAGGCATTAAAAGCAGGTTTACCTAACTTACAACGTCACGTTGAAAACATGAGAAAATACAACGTATCAGTAATTGTTAACATCAACAAGTTTGAATCTGACACTCCTGAAGAAATAAAGTTCTTGTCTGACTGGTGTGCAAGTCAACACTACAACTATGAAATTAACGACGCTTTTGCAAAAGGTGCTAAGGGCGCGGTTGATATTGGAAATTTAGTTCTCAGAGTACTTAGAGAGAATACATCAGAGTATCACCCTTTAGTTACTAAAGATATGACACTCGAAAAAAAGATAGAAACAATTTGTACTGAAATTTACGGTGCTGACGGTGTAGAATATACCCCTGAAGCCTTGGAAGATCTTAAAAAATGTCACGAATTAGGATACGACGATTTTTATGTCTGTATGGCTAAAACTCCTATGTCCTTCTCGGATAACAAGAAACTACTAGGAGCTCCTACCGGCTTCAAAATTCACATTAGAAAAATAGATATTGCAGCTGGCTCAAGATTCATTATTCCTATAACAGGTAAAGTGATGACTATGCCTGGACTCCCTAAAGTCCCCGCCGTAGTAAAGATGGAAGAGGAAGAAGATGAAATTACTGGGAAAGCCGATTAAGCAAGAAATTGTAAGTCAATTAAAACAAAGAATATCAGATGGTGAAACCATCAATCCATATATTATTTATAACTCAGAGTCGTTTGAAGCTAGCGAATACAGAAAGTTAGTCTCCAATCTGTTGATTAAATTAGGTCTAACTCCAAAAAGTTACGATGTAAAATCTTTAGAAGATGCTAAAGAAGTTATAAGCGAAGCCAATGCTGACAAACTTGGATCAGTCTTCTTTTGTAGACCGCTTCAATTCGAAGGTGAGAATTTACTTTTTGATCTCATCGATCCATCCAAGGATGCCGATATGCTTTCCACTTCAAATTTTGGTAAACTCGCTAAACGCAATATAAATTACTTATCCGGAACTGCTCGTTCAGTTTCAAAAATTTTAGATTACTACAACATAGATGTTTCCAATAAGCGAGTTCTCGTTATCGGTCGCTCTATCTCAGTGGGAATGCCAATCGCTTTGATGATGATAAAGCGGAACGCCTTTGTCTCCCTATCTCATTCTAAAATTGATAAAGATCAAACCAGATTAATGGCGGAAGAATCCGACATAGTCGTAATGGCGACTGGAGTTAGAGATATTATTACTCCCAATGAAGTCAAAGCTGAACAGACAATTATAGATTGCGGATATTTACCAGACGGTAAAGGTGACTTAGGGTTCGTGCCTAACTGCAAAGATTACACTCCGGTTCCTGGAGGTGTCGGTCCTGCTACCATTGCGTGTCTAATTGAAAACGCATTTGATCTCGTTCGGGATTCGAAGAAAAACTAAATTTGAATAAACTCTCTCCTAAACGGAGAGTTTTTTTGTGTATATGTATGTGAAATGCCATATATCAAGTTAAACAATTTGGGCTTAACCTACCAAAGTACCAACCAATCGTCAAAAATATTCGAAAATGTGAATGTCACCTTCGGACCTTCAGGTCTAGTTGGTATTGTTGGCGAGTCCGGATGCGGGAAATCTAGCTTGCTTAATATGGTTGCATCCTATCAAAATGTAGAAAAAGGAGAGATCGATATTGGATCGGATAAATCCGAGATATCTACAATTTTTCAAAACTTCAATCTCATTGACCATCTCAACGTTATTGAAAATGTCTGTCTCCCTTTAATTCTAAAGGGAGAGACTTACCAAGAATCTATTAGATTGGCTAGATTGAAATTGAACGAAGTTGGAATACCGGAACTCGCTAATAGACGAATTAGCGAAATATCAGGCGGGCAGCAAGCTAGAGTGAGCCTTGCGAGAGGTATTATATTGAATCCAGCGATAATTTTAGCGGATGAACCAACCGGATCATTAGATCGAGAAAATTCAATCCAGGTGATGAGTTTACTAAAAGACTTGTCTAAGAACAGTCTTATTCTAGTGGTTACACACGACGAGGAACTAGCAACGCGTTTTTGCGATGAGATTTACGAGATTAAAAATTACAACTTGGTAAAGATACATGAAAAGCCGCAACCCAGAGAAGAAAAAGAGGCTATAAGAAGCCATATTAATAAATTTAAAAGAGTTAAATTTAAAGAAAACATTCGTCTCTCATATTCATTTTTAAAAAGTCGACTTAAGAAGATTGTCGCTTCAACTGTGTTTTGTTCCCTCTGTTTTGCCTTGCTATTTATGACTTTGAACGTGAATAGTAACGGGCTGGAAATGCTGGATGAGCTTTCTTCAAGCTACATGGATTACACCTGTGTGAATCTTGTTGAAAAAAGGAAGATTGAGATTTCTAATAAGGATATGTCCTTGATAAAGAACGTCAGGCTCTCTAAACAAAAGCAAAGAGGAATAAAAGGGCTATACCCCGACTTAGAGTGCTATCCGAGTCTGGATGGGTTTATATTCCCTTATTTCAACTTGAAAAGTGACGGGAAGTATTTGGAGTCGAAAGTATTTCTTCTTCCGTGCTTTCCCGACCAAACTAAACTTGTAGGTTCTGTACCTTGTTCGTACAGTGAAATAATTGTTAATCAAAATTTTCTCGATATAAATCCTAGTTTGAAAGTCGGATCTTGTTTGAACTATTCGAACGATCTGATAGTTCAAACAAACTACATGTCAAACCAAGCGAGCGATGTGTTGCACCTGAACACTACTTTCAAGATAGTCGGTGTATCTAAGGAAAAGTGTATCGTAGGTAGAGCGAGCGTATATTACGACTATTTGAAAATGTACGATAAACTCGCTGGCATAAAACTGGTGAATGCTTCTAAAACTTACGGGTACGATGTTCGCATAAAAGATAGACTCACTTACATGTCTTATGATGACGATACCTTGACCTGTTTTAAAACGATTGCAAAATGCGAAGACCCAGTCGGTTTATCTGAAAAGGTATCGGAAGCTTATCAAGATGAAGTGACTGTAAATAACGCGGGGCTAGACATAGCGAATTCTACAAACGATCTCATCTCATCATTTTCGAAGATTGTAATTCTTTTTTTGTTTTTAGCCATAGCTTGTTCATTTTTTTTAGAGTTGGTATTCATAGATAACCTGTACGAAGAAAAACGAAACGAACTCGCTATTTACTTGTCATTCCACATATCAAAAAAAACATTTTACAACCTGGGAGAAGGACAAATAACAATCGTTAGCGCAATAATCATTGCTGTGACTTTGTTGATATTTATCGCTCTGTCCATAATTGGTAACGCTATTCTTGTAAGGCTTGGCTTACCTGCTTTCTTCAACTTGAATTTAAAGGCGGAATACATAGGGTTGCTACTTTTACTCTCGTATGTGTTTTCATATTTTTCAAGTCAAATTCCACTGAAGAACATATATTCTAACCAACTGGTGATGGCTTTGAAGGGAGAGTGAAATGATACGGATAAACAATCTTCAATACACGTATCCTGGTGCGAAAGAAACCGCGCTTGATAACGTTAATATTTCTTTCAACGATTCAGGACTTTTTTACTTAGTGGGTGAATCAGGATCTGGTAAATCAACTTTAATTCATCTGATGTCTGGATTGTTGAAAGGCTATGATGGGAGCATTTTAATCGATGGTGAGGAGTTGAGCCAATTCACTTACGAAGAGGAATGCGAATATCTCAGACAAACTTGCTCTGTATCATTTCAAATTGATGAAGTATCAAAAGAAAATACAGTTTGGGACAATCTGATGACGAGTCTAGAAATATCTAAGATTAGCCAGGTAGAGAAAGAAAACAGAATAAGGGCGGTTGCTAGGAACTTGAACCTTACTAAATTGCTGAAATGCAAAGCGAAACTCCTGTCAGGCGGGGAGATAAAAAGAGTAAGTTTGGCCCGGGCTCTAGTGAAAGATTACTCCATATTGCTTTTGGATGAGCCGCTTGGACCTATGGACAAGGCTAGCAGGGACAGGCTGAACAGTCTTTTTCGTAAAATCAGCAAATCCGCTTTAGTTGTGATTGTTTCTCACAACTTAAAGGAGATACCTCCTGAAGCTGCTGAATATCAATTGGTGGACGGTGCAGTTTGCGAAATGAGAAAATGCCAAAACTGTAAACTGATTGCGCGGCGTTCCAAAAAATACGACCGCACTAAGCCCAGCGTCTTTTCAACGTTCACCAGCGCTTTCAAACTGCTGATCAATCGAGGAAAACACGCTTACTTCTCGATATTTACAACGTCGTTGGCATTGGTAACAATCGGATTAACGATTCTGATATCAAGCAGCATATCTATTTCCTTGAAGAACTACCTCAGCGGAATAATCCAGGCGAACTCCATACTGGTTCAGCCGAGAAAGGAAGAGATAAGCTGTGCCAATTTTTCCTCGGCCGAACTTTGGGAAGTAGAAAATATGGCTGAAGATTACGGAAGGTTCAACCAAGGGGTTGGAGCGAGTTATGATTTGAATTTTGAAAATATTTTTACCACGATGAATAACGTGTATTTTACCAAGGGTAATGCAACCTATAGATTCACAAAACTATCAGGAAGATCGTTTGAAGAGTTTACCTATATATACGAGATGGAAGAGAACTACAGACAATTGATGAAATACGACTTAAAAGACGATCAGGTGATATTGGGACTATCCTTTGAGGAACTCCATATGCTAGGTGAATTCTTTTCGATTTCAATTTCGAACGGGCTTGCAGAAATCAATCAATACATATCCGAAAATCACCTTTGTCTTCACTTGGATTTGGAATGTTCGGACATTGGCTACAAACTTGAAAATATTTTCAGCGTCGTTGAAATCGTAGAGACTAGTTCCGATAAAATCATACACACTAATCCGATGTTTGCGAAAAGATTTGTCGAAGATAACATGCACTTTGAAGCTGAGGACGACTTTGAGGTAGAGTCTGAAAAACCGTGGATTGTTCACAGATCGTATTTTATATATTTTTCTTCGGAATTGAGAAGAGAAGCTTTGAATTTAATCGGCGAAAATGCCGATTATAAAACGTTGGTGTTAAAACCTTTGACAGATGAGTACAGTTGCTTAGAAAAAGCGAAGCGAAAAGACAGAATAGGAGTCTACAACAACTACAAGGCAGATATATACTATTCGGATATTTCCAAAATAAGACAAACATACTCCAAAAATATCAGCAATATTCTAATTTCAGATGGGTTTTATTACTATTCCAACGAGGGCGTAATATCTGGGTTTCTTCATCCGGTTTTCGCATCTGGAAAAAGAGCGTTGTTGAATGAAATTGCCGACTATAATTATTCCGCTGACTTCAACCTTCACGGATTTCAAGGCTCCAGTATAAAAGTTGGCGATGGTGTAGTTATGGGGGATTTATCAAACACTCAAAAAGATCCCCTTACTTTTCACCCATATATTCGCTCTCCTGAGTTGCTGAAAGGATACATTCCTAACAGTCAAAAGGGTGTTGTTATATCGACAGAACTGGCGAAGAACCTTTTTCACAGCACAAATGTAATCAGTTCGAAGTTATATTTGAGCTGTTTGACTGAAACGAAATATATATCAGGCGGATACAAGAACATATTTGTCGATGGAGAATTGCTCATAACTGGAACGATTGATTCAGACAAAAACGAAATATATCAGTCGCCTAGATTTGTACAAAACTTAGGAGAAGATCAGTTTGACTTAAAAATGGATGAGAGAAATATTGATAAAGTGATACTGATGTTCAATAAAGAATTCAATTCTAAAGAGATATTGAATGATTTGACTAAAGAATATCAAAATTACGAATTTTCCTTACCTGGAGAAAGCGTTCAAAACGGAATTGATGAAGTTATAGGCTACGTTGAAGATGGTCTTGTGCTTTTTGGAGGGTTGAGCTGCATCATAGCTGGTGTACTCATGACATCCGTAATAATTTTATTCATTAAAAAAGACTCGAATAGAATTGCTTTGTTAACTTGTCTTGGGTGGTCTAATAAGGACATATCCTACGAATATTGGGCTGTTGGTTTTATCATAGGAGTTTTATCCTTTATTAATTCGAGCGCAACTATTTTCATCACAAATGTAGTTCTTTCTAACGAACTTGAGAGCGAAATAGGAGTTGTCATGAAAACGAAAAACACAAAAATAATTCTCGTAAATTTATTGTTTACTTTGCTGTTTGTATTCGTCTCATGTTCTATTGCAAACAAGCGTTTGACTAAAGAATTTTGCGTATTTAAAAAGAAGAAATAGCATGAATTTAATAGAAAAAGAGGAGAAAACAATAAATTATTCAAATCCAAGCTATTATTTAAATAGGAAAAAACTTTTGTTTTTTCGAAATGTAATCGGTGGATTATGTTCAATTTGACGAATTTTGTAAAATATTTTTAATTTCGAATTAAAAAAATTTGTATATGTGTTAAAATATTAATGTGCAAAGATGATTTTGCATTAAGAAAGGTGATTTCCATGAAGGGTACAGTTAAAATGTTTAACAAGGAAAAAGGTTTCGGCTTCATTCGCGCAGAAGATGGCCAAGATGTTTTTTTCCACTACTCATCTATTGTTATGGAAGGATACAAGACCGTCGCTGAAGGCGAACCTGTAGAATTCGACGTAGAACAATCAGACCGCGGTTTGAGAGCTTCCAACGTACGCAAATTAGATGCTGAATAAACACAAAGCAAAAAATTAACAAAAAATTTAAGTTTCTCCTTGAGCAATCGAGGAGTTTTTATATGCATTTTTGCATATGTAGTATTAGTTATGCTATTTATGTGTTACTATGAACAAGTACGAAATATTATTCGTATTAAGAAAGGTGATTCCAATGAAGGGTACAGTTAAAATGTTTAACAAGGAAAAAGGCTTTGGCTTTATAACCGCAGAAGACGGCCAAGACATATTTTTCCACTACTCAGCAATTACTATGGATGGCTACAAGAGCGCTGTTGAAGGCGAAGCTGTAGAATTCGACGTAGAACAATCAGACCGTGGTCCGAGAGCTTCCAACGTACGTAAAGTATCTGCTGAATAAATAAAGCGAACATATAACAAAAAAATTAACATTTCTTCTCGAGCAATTGAGAAGTTTTTTATTACTTATATTTTTAATGTGTATATATGTAATTTGCATATGTGTTAAAATATTAATGTGCAAAGATGATTTTGCATTAAGAAAGGTGATTTCCATGAAGGGTACAGTTAAAATGTTTAACAAGGAAAAAGGTTTCGGCTTCATTACTGCTGAAGACGGCCAAGACGTCTTTTTCCACTACTCAGCTATT
>Ga0172378_10006834_pt1 | contig 10639 bp, 7 predicted proteins | sample GrowelOW332metaG_FD_119755 | JGI IMG/M metagenome (GOLD analysis project Ga0172378, IMG submission 119755) | Groundwater microbial communities from an aquifer near a municipal landfill in Southern Ontario, Canada - Pumphouse #3_1 metaG | ecosystem: Environmental > Aquatic > Deep subsurface >... | reverse complement strand
GACTGCAAGGACTGCCACTGCCGTTACCGTGCCGACGACCTCGTGAAGAAGGAAATGCCTGATCTCGATGTCGACGGAATGGACGAAAAGCAGCTGAACGACGTTGTCGTTTCCGGAAAGCTCAAATGCCCGAACTGTGGCAAGAGCAATTTCACTCCTATCCGTCAGTTCCAGATGATGTTCAAGACTTTCATCGGCGTTACGGAAGACAACACGGCAACCGTTTATCTCCGTCCGGAAACTGCCCAGGGAATCTTTGTCAACTTCAAGAACGTCATGCGTACCACTAGAAGGAAGCTCCCGATCGGTATCTGCGATATCGGCAAGTCTTTCCGCAATGAAATCACTCCAGGCAACTTCACTTTCCGCACCAGGGAATTCGAGCAGATGGAAATCGAATTCTTCTTCAAGCCTGGCGAAGACGACCAGTGGTTCAAGTTCTACAAGGACAACTGCAAGACCTTCGTCGAGAAGCTCGGTCTCAAGGACGAGAAGGTCCGTTTCCGTGACCACGAACCGGCCGAACTTGCCTTCTACAGCAAGGCCACTACGGATATCGAATACCTGTTCCCTTCCATCGGATGGGGAGAACTTATGGGCATTGCCTGCCGCAACGACTATGATCTCGGACGTCACCAGACCTGCTCCAAGGAAGACCTCACCTATCTGGATCCGGAGACCAACGAACGTTACCTTCCGCACGTCGTCGAACCGTCTTTCGGTCTCGACCGTTTGATGCTGGCTCTCTGCTGCGATGCCTATGATGTCGAGGACCTTTCCAAGGACGGCAAGGAAGACAACCGCATCGTCATGCATTTCGACTACGAGCTTGCCCCTTATACCATTGCCGTCATGCCTCTTAGCAACAAGCTGAATGCCTCTGCCAAGAAGGTCTTCGACCAGATCCATGAAGAGTTCGATACCATCTTCGATACTACCGGATCCATCGGCAAGAGATACCGCAGAGAGGATGCCATCGGCACTCCGTTCTGCGTCTGCTATGATTTCGACAGCGAGAACGACCATATGGTCACTGTCCGCAACCGGGATACCATGGCCCAGGAGAGAGTCGCCATCAGCGATCTTTCCAATTACATCCACGCTGCCATCAACGCCAAGAAGGTTTGCTAAGCAAAAACAGGAAGCCAGGCCTTGGAGAACAATAACGGAACACCGAATCTTTTTCGGGATATCGCCAAAAAAGCGGACATAGTCCAGGTAGTGTCTTTTTACTTGGGCTCCCAGGCACTGATAAGGTCCGGGAAGACATACAAAGTAACCTGTCCTTTCCACGCCCATGATGCCCATCCGTCCTGTGTCATCGACCCTCAGAGGAATACCTACCACTGCTGGAGCTGCGGAGCAAAAGGCGACAGTATTTCCTTTGCGGAGGAATACGCCCACCTGAAGCCGATGGACGCGCTCAGGAAAGTCTGCGAAATCTGCTCGATTCCTCTTCCCGATACCGTCCAGAAGGAATCCTTCGTGCCGGAGATCGAAAAAAAGTATCCCGAGGAACTGAAAGCTCTCCTGGATCTGAAGAAATTCTATCAGCTGATGCTTCTTTCCCCTCTCGGGAAAGACGGGAAAGACTACCTGGAAGGAAGGAAGATCCCGAGCGATGTCATCGCCTATTTCGGGATCGGCTTTGCCCCGAAGGACCCGAAGCTTGCTATCCAGTCCCTGAGGAAGCTCGGCTATGAGATCCCGGTTCTGGAAAGGGCCGGAATCCTAGCCAACTCCTCTATTTTCGAGGACCGGTACAGCGAACGCATCCTTTTCCCGATCGAGGATTCCTACGGGCATGTGGTCGGATTCTCCGGAAGGAAGATCAGGAAGGACCAGCCCCTCGGAAAGTACATCAACTACCCGCTGACACCTCTTTTCGAGAAAAGCACGATCCTCTACAACTTCAGCAATGCCCGGGAAGAGGCAAGGAAGGCCGGATTCCTTTATGTCTGCGAAGGCTTCATGGATGTGATTGCCTATTACCGGGCCGGGATCAAGGCCGTCATCGGCACCATGGGAACTGCCCTTACCAAGGAGCACTGCCGGATGCTGAAAAGCCTCAACGCCGAGATCCGCCTTGCCCTCGATTCGGATGAGCCGGGACAGGAAGGCGACGAGAGGGCTGCCAAGGTCCTGTTCGAGAACCAGGTGCCTTTCCGGGTGGAGAAGAAATTCTCGCTTCTCCGCAAAGAGGAAGCAACCGGACTGGATATTCCCTGCAAGGATGCCGACGAAGTCCTTACTTTCTGTGGACCGGAGAAGCTTCAGAGCCAGTCGGAGAGGCTGAACGACCCATACCGGTTCCTCCTGGGAAGAAGAATGGGAAACCGTCTCCAGATGAAGGACTCCAAGGAGATCATGGATTTCTTCGAAGAGGCAAGACCGTATTTCCAGTCCCTGAATCCCGTCGAGCAGGAACAGGATATCGAGTTCACTACCGGGACTTCCGAAAACCACAGGGATCCTTTTATTGTTCTTTCCAAGGACGCTGCTAGAAGCATCCTTCTTGCCAAGGCATCCCTCCCGCCTGTCCGGGAAAAAAAGCCTGCGTTTAAGGAGGAGGAAAAGGTTGCTTATACCAAGCCATCCTCTTCGTTCCGGAAGAACAGGAAAGGGAGATGGGAAAAGGAAGAAGAGCAGGAATATATGATCGGTTCCGTCGTGAAGAAGGAACCCGATCTTCTTTCGGCGGAAGAAAGCATACTGAGAATTGCCCTTTCCTACCCGGGAGCCCAAGGCATCGACTCCGAGCTTCTGAAAAGCGAAACCTGGCTTCTCCTGATGGTCCCCGCTTCCTCCCTTGCTGCCATGGCCTTGAAGGAAGGGAAGGTCACGTTTGCTTTCCTTCCGTATGATTTCCTCTACCAGATCCTTGCCAGCTACTATATCTACCATCCGGAAACCCGGGGACTTGACCGGAACAGGATGGGGGAGATACAATCCATTCTGGAAACCAAAACATTTCCTAGTGATAAGAAGGAAGTTGCTAAGGTAGAAAAGAAGCCTGAAAACGATGATATTTTCGAAATAGATGATATGGATGACCTAGAAGAGGACAAGGATTTCGAAGGGTATCCGGTGCTGGATAAACCAGTTCGGGATTTCCTCCTTTCCTTAGTCCCGATCCTTTCCGGATGCCTGGGAGCCTCTTTCTCCAAGGAGAGCTTCGAAAAGGAAATCTGGAAGGAGAAGACCCTGAAGAAAATCCATGTCTTTACTTTGGAGACAAACCGGAAAGAGGGAAACTATTCTTCATGGACTTTGGAAGAACAGGAAAAACTAAGGGAATACCAGAAGGATCTTCATCGGATTAAACGGGGTTTGCTTCCTAAAAGCCTTGAAAAATAGGGTGTTTCTTACAATACTTATGTCCGTGGAGAATTGTTTATGGGAAAAACCGATGAGAATAAGGTAGAAAAGGCGAAGAAAGTCTCGACCCCGGGGAAAGGGAAGACTGTTTCCAAGTCCAAGCCTGTCAAAGCCAAGGCCGTCAAGGCAAAGGCAGTGAAGGCAAAGGACGCCGAAGAAGAGGAAGAAGAAATTCCGGTCGATATCGGTGAAGCATCCGATAAGGCGGATGCTGATTTTGACGAGGAAGACGAAGATTTCGATGCCCTAAAGGATGCTCTTTCCGGAAAAGGCGAAGCCGTCAAGGCTGATGCCAAACCCAAGAAAGGCAAGAAGCTGAAGGTGGCTGACTTGGCATCTTCCGGCCAGGAGATTTCTCCGATCGAATCGATCAAGGAAAAACTGCTAGCCAAGGCGAGGAAGAGCAAAGACCATATTTCGATGGAAGAAATCGACGATGCTTTCTCCCATTACGAGCTGGATGATGACACCTCCGCCGACATGATTTCTTTTTTCCAGAACCAGAAGGTCACCATTGACGGTCTTGACGAACCTGTAGAGGATGATATCCTACCTCCGGTTGCGGAAGAAGAGGCCGATACTTCCGATGGCGACGATGACGTGGATGAGGAAGAAGAAGAGGATTACGAACTTGCCGACAGCAAGAATTCGGATCCGGTAAGGCAGTATCTGCATGCTATCGGCGCCTACCAGGTTCTGAAGAGCAAGGATGATGAGATCACCCTAGCCAAGGAAGTCAAGGAAGGCGACCAGGATGCCAAAGATACCCTTATCAACTGCAACCTGAAGCTCGTCGTTTCCATTGCCAAGCATTATGTGAACCGAGGTATGGATTTTTTGGATCTGATCCAGGAAGGAAACCTCGGCCTTATGAAGGCAGTCGATAAATTCGACTATACTTTGGGATTCAAGTTCTCGACCTATGCCACGTGGTGGATCCGTCAGGCGATCACCCGTGCTCTGGCAGACCAGGCCAGGACTATCCGTATTCCTGTCCATATGGTGGAAACCATCAACAAGATCACAAGAGCCCAGAGGAAACTGGTCCAGAAGCTGAACCGGGATCCGTCCGCCGAAGAAATCAGCCAGGAACTGGGCGGAAAGTTCTCCGCCAACAGGATCCGTGAAATCCAGCAGATTGCGCTCGACCCTCTTTCTTTGGAGAAACCGGTCGGCGAAGAGGAAGACAGCCATGTCGGCGATTTCATCGTGGACAAGGACAACGAATCCCCTTACGATTTTGCAAACGAAGCCCTGAAGACGGAACGTATCAATGAAGTACTAAGCCAGCTTACCCCGCGGGAATCCCGCGTCATCCGTCTCCGTTACGGACTGGAAGACGGGAGAACCCATACGCTCGAGGAAGTCGGCAAGGAATTCTCCGTCACCCGGGAGAGAATCCGTCAGATCGAAGGAAAGGCCCTCAAAAAGCTGAGACACCCTAGCCGTGCCAAGCTTCTCAAGGACTTCCGCTCTTAGAGGTGCCTCTTGGCGCTTCCTAGAAGACTTGCGCTTATCGGTAATCTTGTGCCTCCGGATGCTGTCCTGTACGATATCGGGGCAGACCGGGGGCTCTTTTCTATGGCCTTCAGCCAGAAAGGGTACAAGGTCTACGCCGGCGAGAACAAGAAGGGGCCCTATCAGTCCCTGGTCTTTTCCCTTAACGAGAACCGTTCTTCCGTCCTTCCGCTTTTCTCGGACGGGATCACGGTTCTTCCAGAGGACGTCGATACCCTTGTGATTCTCGGAATGGGAGGAGGGACCATCGAACATATCCTTTCGGCATACCCCGAAAAGATGAAGCAGATCAAGACCCTGATCCTGGAACCCCAGAGCCAGACGGATCTTTCCGTCCTTGCGGCAAATAGACTCGGTTTTATCAATGACGCCGGTTTCTATGTCCTGGAGAAGAGGTACTATCCTGCCATGCGGTTTGTAAGAGGAAAGGAAAAGCTGTCCGATATGGAAATAGCCTTCGGGCCTTATCCTTTCCGGAACAAGGATCCGCTTCTGATCGAAAGCCTAAGGAAGAAGGCTCTCCTTATTGCTTCGAGAAGGGGAAAGGGACTTCCTGTCTCCAACAAGGACCTGTTCGAGGAAGAAGCATTGCGGAAGATCAGTGATTGAGGTTTCTGTCAAAATTTGATACAATATCCATTGCCACGTTTGGAAATAGGGAAAAGGAGAACACTTATGGGTAACAAGGATTCTTTTAAAGACGAAGAACAGGCTAAAATGGATGATTCCTACCTTCTGTTCAAGAAAAGCCTGGATGGTTTCCAAACCTATACTCCGGAAGAAATGCGTCAGAAGCTTATCGAATACAAGAAGAATCCGACGCAGGAGGAAAAAGAAGAGATTGTTAACGCCAACCTGAAACTTGTAATCAAGGTTGCCGGAGAATACAACTTCAAGGGAATCGGCTTCATGGACCTTATCCAGGAAGGCGCTCAGGGACTTATGGATGCCGTCGATGCCTATGACCCGAGCCTCGGCACCAAGTTCTCCACGCTGGCCGAGCCTTATATCCGGAATTCTATCCGTCGCTATCTTGCCGAATCCGCCCAGACTATCCGGATTCCGCCTTATATCAAAGCCAAACTCCGGAAAATCAAGGAAGCCTTGGCTTCCCTGGAGAGAAAAAACGAAACTGCTCCTACTTTCCAGCAGATTGCCGACGAGCTTGATGACGGGACTACCGCCAAGGATGTCGAAGTCACCCTCAGCTATGACCGCGCCGTTTTATCTCTCAATGCACCGGTCACGGGGAAGAACGGGGATGAGGACATCGAACTAGGAGATATGCAGGAAGATACGGATAACGACGACCCTGCCGAAGCGGCCCAGAACAACGAGGTCCTCGCCATTGTCATGAATGCCATCAATACGGAACTCACTCCCAGGGAAAAAGATGTCTACCTGAAGAGGCTGGGACTCTACGGGAAGGAAATGACCTTGACGGAGATTGGCAGGCTCTATGAAATCTCACCGGAACGGGTCCGGCAGATTGAGAAGAGGGCAAATGCAAAAGTCCGTGCCGCAATCGAAGGCAAAATCTAGCTTCTACAGGACAGGCCTTCCACGAATCTGAGGACCTCTTCCTTGCTGGTGCTTGTTGCACTGGAAAGGAAGAGGTTTTTCGTTTCCCGGATGGATTGGGGGATTTCCTCCGGGGAAAGGGCGATCCTTCCCTGAAGCCCGCTAGACGACGCCAGAGTCCCCGAGAGGATTTCCCTGGCATTGGAGGAAGACGGATCTCCGACGACGATGAAATAGGAAGACTCCGGGTCTTCGTTCTTGAAGAAAGCTACTGCCTGGTCCAGTCTTCTCCCGTAGATCGGGCAGATCGGAAGGGAGAAGACGATCTCCCCTTTTTCGGAAAGGAGGCTTTTTGCTTCCATGTACAAAGACTCCCCGATGGTCGTCTGGGGAACGAATGCTATTTGGCCAAGAAGAGAAAAGGCACGAATCTGGGGAGGAAGAGGGAGAGAGGAGTCCAGGAACAGGAAATACGGGAAATGGGAAAGGAAACCCAGTGTTTCCTGGTGGTCTTTCTTTCCAAGGTACACATACGAAACCCCGTCTTCCCTTTGGATGCTCTTATAACGCCGGACGATAAGCGGGCAGGTTGCATCCTTGGTCTGGAAGAGCTTTCCCATCGTTTCCTCTTCCGGAAGCGTATGGCCGTGAGCGGAGAAGACGAAGATGGAATCCTTGTCCCCTTTCATTCCTTCCGAGAAGAAAACGGCATGGTTTGCTTCCATGAGTCTTCCGTTTTCCTTCCTGTTATGGATCAGAGGATGGGAAAGAAGGACATGTTTTCCTTCCTTTGCGGCCTCCTCCATGGCGTGGATGGCCTCCTCCACTCCGTAGCAGTATCCGATATCCGTAATAATCTTTACCATGCCACAAGTATATCAGTTCTAACCCTTCTCTTCCATTGCTTCTTGCTTGGGAAGGGGTTTAAATAAAGGACTTCAGAAGGTATAATACGTGAAGCCAAAGGAGCACATTCAGATGGATTATGAAAAGTATATCAGCGTGACGAAGGACTTCCCGAAGAAGGGCATCTCGTTCAAGGACGTCTCTCCGCTTCTCAGGGATCCTGTTGCCTTCCATTCCTGCATCGACGACCTTGCCAAGCTTGCCGAAGAATACCATGCCAATGCGATTATCGGTCCGGAAAGCCGTGCCTTCATCTTCGGAGCGGCAATGGCTTATAAGATGGGCTTAGGTTTTGTAATGGCGAGAAAGGCCGGAAAGCTTCCGGGAATCGTCATCCACTATACCTATCAGCTGGAATACGGATCTGCCACTCTGGAAATCCCGCAGGATTCCTTCAAGAAGGGCGACCGTGTGCTTCTTGTCGATGACCTTATGGCTACCGGCGGTACTTTCGATGCTCTGAAGAAGCTTGTCATCAATGACGGAGCAGTCCCGGTTGCCTGCGTAACCGTGATCCGTCTCAAGGACCTCGCCGGCGAGAAGGTTGTCGGACTTCCCTGCAAGTCTCTTCTTGACCTTTAGCCTTCCTCTGTAAAATGGAAATCCAGAACCGCATATATACCTTCGAGGAAGTAAGGGATATCTACTCGAAGTACATCACAAAGCCGGAAGACCTCGCGTTCATCGAGAAGGCCTACCGTTTTGCGGAAAAGAAACACGAAGGGCAGTTCCGAAAATCCGGGGATCCGTATATCACCCACTGCATCGGCGTAGCCGAGATTCTTTCCGTGATGGGAACAGGGCCTGAGACTATCTGTGCGGGTTTCCTCCACGATACGATAGAGGATACCGGAACGACAAGGGAAGAAATCAGTTCGGAATTCGGGGAGGAAGTCGCCACCTTGGTCGAGGCCCTCACCAAAGTCACCAGGCTTAGCGACTACAAGAACGTCGAGTTCACGGCTGAGAACCACCGGAAGATTTTCGTGGCTATGGCCAAAGACGTCCGCGTCATCGTCGTCAAGCTTGCGGACCGGCTCCACAACATGCGGACGATGCAGTTCCAGCCTCCGGAAAAGCAGAAGCGCATTTCCAATGAGACCCTGGGAGTCTATGCTCCGATAGCCCACCGCCTTGGTCTATACAAGGTGGAGACCGAACTGGAAGACCTTTCCCTTTACTACCTTTATCCGGAAACCTACGAGAAGATCCAGAAGATGGTTGACGACCGTGTCAAGAACGGCAACTCCGATCTTCTGAAGCTGAAGAACCAGATCATGTCGATCCTTTCTTCGACCGGGATTCCTTTCGAAATAACGGATCGTGTAAAAAGCGTCTATTCCATCTACAAGAAGATGGAGAACAAGGATTATTCCTTCGACCAGATCTATGATGTCCTGGCTCTCCGCGTCATTACCAAGACCGAGCAGAACTGCTATGAGATACTAGGGTATATCCATGCCAACTACAAACCGGTCCCGGGCCGTTTCAAGGACTATATCGCCATGCCGAAGGCTAACCTCTATCAATCTCTCCACACGACAGTCGTGACGGATACGGGCGAATTCTTCGAAGTCCAGATCCGTACCAATGATATGGACGAGGTCGCCGAAAACGGAATCGCTGCCCACTGGCGGTACAAGGAAGGGACGAAGTACGATTCCAAGAAGGAACAGGTCGAGATCGAGAACCAGCTCCACTGGTTCAAGGATTTCGTCAAGATGACGGACGATGAGAAGGATACGAAGGATACGGAGACTTTCGTCAACTCCCTGAGCAGGGATATCTTCGATGCCAATGTCTTCGTCTTCACTCCGAAAGGGAACGTCATCTCCCTCCCTAGCGGTTCGACTCCGATTGACTTTGCCTACCGCATCCATTCCGCCGTCGGCGAGCATATGACCGGTGCCAAGGTGAACGGCGTCCTTGTTCCTATAAGCCAGGAACTGAAGACCGGCGATATCGTCGATGTCCTCACTTCTCCCAAGGCCAGTCCGAACTCGGAATGGGTCAATATCGCCAAGACCAGCTTTGCAAAATCCAAGATCCGCAAGTACCTCATCCACGCCAACGCGGATTACATGAGGGAAGATCAGGTCAAGAACGGAAAGGCCATGCTTTCCGACATCGTGAGGGACAAGAAGCTCAGCTTCTCGGTGGACCAGATCCTGGACGCCAAGACGCTTTCCTTTTTCAAGATGTCCTCCGCGGAAGACCTCTTCCTTGCCCTTTCCACTAAGGCGGTAACAGTCAACGACGTTCTCGAGGCTTCCACCTGCTACAAGAATTACGTGGAGCGGATGACCAATGCCGAAGCCATGACGAAGAACATCAACTCGGGGTCCAACGTCTTCAAGAATACGGACGATATGATCATCCTTCCAAACGGCGACTCGGTTCTTACCTCCCTTGCCAGCTGCTGCACTCCGATCCCCGGGGATGAGATCATCGGCTACGTCTCCAACGGCCAGGGCGTCAAAGTCCACCGTGCCGACTGCAAGAACATCCTGAAGGAAGACATCAAGTCCCGGCTTATCCGGGTCCGATGGAATCCCAATGCCCCGTCCACGAAGGAATACCCCGTTGCCCTTGCCGTAGAATGCCACGACCGGGACAACCTGTTAGTCGATATCCTGAACTCCATCACTTTGAACAACGGGAAAGCCATCCGTGTGAATGCCAAATACCATTCCAACAACCACACCACCACCGTTGCCCTTACCATCATGGTGAGGAATGTCGAGACCCTGAACCACTTCCTCACCTCCATCATGGCGATCAAATCCGTCATCGGCGTGAGCCGGATCGACCATTAAAGGCAAGTCTTCCTATCTTTGTGATTGATGGGGAGGCTTTTTAGGTTATAATAGAATGCTTTCCCTTTGGGGAAGGATTTTTTGGAGGCAATCATGGCAAACGATGTTATCAAGAAGCCGCGCGGTACGCTCGATTATTTCTATCAGGACGACCGGCTTCTTTCCGGACTCCGCACGGAACTTATGGATCTTTCCGAATCCTTCGGATGCAATCCCTGCGACCCGCCGATTTTTGAGGAAAACAGGCTTTTCCATAGGACGACCGGGGAATCCAGCGATATCGTGAGGAAGGAGACCTTCGATCTTGCTTCCAAAGGCGAGAAGGACTATACCCTGAGGCCCGAATTCACGGCCGGCGTCAATAGGGCTATCGTCGAGAACAAGTATTATACCCTTCCCGATATGCCTTTGCGCCTCAGCTATTTCGGACCCGTCTTCCGTTACGAGAGACCGCAGGCCGGAAGACTGCGGCAGTTCAACCAGTACGGCGTCGAATTCGT
>Ga0172378_10006830_pt1 | contig 10640 bp, 7 predicted proteins | sample GrowelOW332metaG_FD_119755 | JGI IMG/M metagenome (GOLD analysis project Ga0172378, IMG submission 119755) | Groundwater microbial communities from an aquifer near a municipal landfill in Southern Ontario, Canada - Pumphouse #3_1 metaG | ecosystem: Environmental > Aquatic > Deep subsurface >... | reverse complement strand
TAATTAAATTCCGTATTACTCTTATGCCATTCACCATCTACGAGCACAGACTTAGCTCGCTTAGAAACCTTTTTCATATCCAGCAAATCGCCTTCCGCAAACTTCACATTTCTGTAAAGAGATGCTGGGACAAACAACTGGATCTCTTTCCCAGCCTTGATAGAATAAATATTTGCCTTAATTCTTGATCGTTGTTCTTGTACACTTGTTACGAATGCGTATTTTGCTGGTACCGTAGCATCATGAGTTACAACACGCCCCATGTAGAAGAGCTCATATTCACACTTTTCCGTCAACGAATAGTCTGTGTCATCTAGCGTATTTTCGAGTTCTTCCAACGCTTTATACTTTGCCGCCTTATTCTTATGAGTCTTATTTTTGGGATTGTACACTTTGATAAATTCCATAAAGAGTTGTTCAAGCTTTTTGCCTTTACCAAAATTGTCAAAGTACCCAATGCGAATCAAGCTAAGCATTTGCGTTTTATTAACCGCTATAGGGTCTCGTATTAATCGATAGGCTTCAGGATTCTCTTTGATTGCTTTGTCGATAGCCTTCAACTCATCAGCACTGTGCTTCTTATAGAACTCTTCAACTGCCATATCAGCATTCTCAGAAGTAATGTGAATGATTCCACCATCTTTAATACGCATCAGGAAATCAATAAATGTTTTGTATTCTCTATGCGATACTTCATATAACGAGTCACCTGTAATAGCGTTATTGGATTTAAGGGCTGATGTTCCTTGATAAATAGTGTTCGTCGCTTTATCAAAGTAATAACTGCCCTTCGAATGTCCAAACTTTGGGGTATCAAGCTTAATTCCATGACGAGTAGCATAATCGATGATTTTTGAAGCTTTATCTTGCCTTGCGGCGTCATGCCAAATTTCAAGTGCAGCTGTACAAAACTCCAGTGGGTAATAATACCGTAACCATGCGGAAACATACCCAATCCAACTATACGAAGTGGAATGATTAATTGAGAAACCATAGTTAACCGAATCCATAAATACCTGTATGAAACTATCAGCAACTGCCTCTGCATGATCTGGTCGATCGTTGTATTTTTCAATCATTGTTTTGACGAAAGCTGGCTTGATCTTCGGGACCTCGCGATCCATGATTTCTTGACTCTTCTTACCAATACCACGTCGAATCAAGTCAGCTTCAGCAACTGTCCAGCCACAGAATTCAACCAAAAACTGCGTTTGCTGTTCTTGGTACACAAGATTACCCAGTGTTGATTCCAAGAACTTATTTAACGCTGGGTGTCCGTTGTCTTTAAATTTACCTTCAGTAACAGCCTCGATATAACTTGCCCCAGCTGGACGCTGTGCAGCATTAGCAAGTGAAAGTAAATCCATAAACTGAATATCTGGCGCCTCTTTTCGAATTCGTTTAATTGTTTCAGGACTAAACATGTGGCGTAGAATATCACCAGCACGATCACTTTCGAACTGGAAGATTGCAACATTATCTTCTGCCATGCTTTTCCAAACTTTTTCATCTTGAGGATCAATGATTTTTGAATCAGGTGTTGGATAAGGAATTCCAACTAATTTAGCGGTTTTGGAAATTAATCCAACATTATCTAACCCCAGTACATCAAACTTAGTGAAGTTTTGATAATCGATGTCCTTCATATCCAATTGTGTAACTGGATAGTCCCAGTTAGTTAGTGTCATCGTGCCAATAGTCTCATTAATTGGTTCCGTACTCACCACAATCCCAGCAGCATGTCGCCCAAACGAACTCACAACACCAATTAAATGGTGCGCCAAGTCGAACAACTCTCTGTGTTCCTCATACAGGGATTGCGGGTATTCATCATGGACATCAATTTGTTGTGTAATCTGTTCAATTTTGTACTGCGGCTGAGAAGCGTAGGGTTCTAGACCGCGTGCAATCTCTTTTACCGCACCTTTCATCTGGTACGTGTTGGCGGTCATGATTGAAGCACAATGTAACTTAGGATTCGTCAGAAGCCATTTCTGCATCGTTTCTTTATCATCACCAGCAAAATCGTGATCAATATCGGCCAACGAAATGCGTTCCTTGTTCATAAATCTTTCAAAATTAAGATTGAATTTTAATGGGTCAATTTCGGTTGAATGGGTCAAGTACGCAATCAATGATCCGGCCACAGAACCACGCCCATATCCATAATCAATGTTCTTTTTGTTTGCTGCATCGATCATTGACCAATCAGCTAACATGTAATCAATCGAACCGTTATGTTTAAACGTCTTATATTCATGATTTACTCTACTGATATACTTCTGTCGTTCTTCTTTAGACTTTTTCATGATTCCCCGGTCAATCATTCCGTGTTTGATAATATCCTGAAACACTGATTCATTGTCATCAAAAAGCTTGGGGTATTTATGGCTGCGATCTAATTCAAATGGTTCAACAGACTGGACAATTTCAAAAGTTGTTGCGAATGCCTCATCAATTTCTTCTTTAGTTAATACACCCTGTTCATTGAATTGAGCGCGCATCTCATCTTCATTTTTAGCCCATAAATCAAATTCATCATCTGTTTCAAATTCAATATTCTTTGCCTTTTTCAAAATCTGTCGAACACGATTGTGATCCTTGTTAACAGCATGAACATCGTTACTAGCAATCAAACGGGCTCCAAGACTTTTTCGTAGCAATTGAAGCGATTTATTTAGTTCGATTTGATCTTTATTTAAATGTGGCTGAACTTCTAGAAAAACACGATGCTTGTTGTTATGAATAAATTCCATCCATTTACCAAGCTCTTCATCTCGTCCTTTTGTTGATGTTTGCCAAATTGCACCACCGAGACATGCTGTCGTTACAAAGACGTTATCTGAAGTGGACTTCAACTCATCAAACGTAATTCGTGGCTTGAAGTAGAAATGACCGTCACGCTGATATGCCTTTGACGATAGTGCATTGATTTCTTTAACACCCTCCCAATTCCTCGCTAACAAGATTGTGTGATAGTTATCAGCAACTTGTTTTTCTTCACGAATGTGGTCTGTAACGTAGGTTTCAATACCATGAATGAATTTCAGTCCAGCTGCTTCGATTAGTTTTTTTCGCTTAACCCAGCCAACGACATTACCGTGATTTGTAATTGCAACTGCGGGAAGTCTGTTCTTCTTCGCAAATTCAATGTAGTCATCAACTTTGCTAATACACTCAATCATATTGCCATTTGAATTGATATCATGTTGGTGTAAATTAACAAACATTGGGGCCCCCCTTATTCAGTTAGTTCGAGTAATTCGAGTAGATTAGCGGATTCACCTTCTTCTAATTTATCGAAAACAGTTTTAGGATCTTCCTTCTTTTTAGCAAAGGCCATGAATCCACCATTTTTATCATAAATTGCTTTTTCAAAGGTGATCTCTGGTGTTTTGGTTTTTTCGGCTTGATATATCTCATGAATTGTCTCGGAAACCTCGGACAACATTGAATTAGATAGCTCTTCAGTTATTTCTATATCAATATAATAATTGGAAATCTTAATGCTATCCGCAATTTCATTCGGTAAATTATCAATATTATTGTTCTCAACCGCCTTGTCGAGCATTTCGTTAATTTCAATCACATTATAGCCTGCTCGCTTTAACATTCCGGCTAATTTCTTACGAAATTCTTTGACCCAAATTGATCGTTCTTTAACCGTGGAAACAACTTTTCCATTCACCTGTTCATATTCAACAGAGACATATTTCATCATGTCGAAGCGCAATACGATATCCTCATAAGGAATTTTCATATCCTGATGAATACCAATCCCGTACAATATTAGCTGAGCTGACTTTTCATGAAGATGTTTTCCCCCAAAAGACGATTTACTAGATGTTTTATAATCTATTAAATACGTTTTACCATCGTTTTCATTGTGGAAAACAGAGTCAATATATCCCACCAAAACGTGACTGCCACCATTTACATTAGGAATTAATACGCGAACCGGTTTTTCGTTACGTACCTCCGCATCATAAACATTTGTTGTATCGAAGTAATTTCGTAAATCATCCAGATATTTTGCAGAATCAACACCATCAGGGAAAAGATATTCTGGTTCAGCCTGCCATTCGAGTACTTTTAAATCGAACTCCGAACGTAAATTGTCATAATCAATCTTGTACTCATAATACTTTTGAATAAGATCATGGCAGATAGTCCCAAACATTGTATAAACTGAACCTTCAAATTTAGATTCATGCGTTACGTAACGCAGGTAGTATTCCCATTTACTTTGCTGGAACAAGTTAAAACGAGAGAATGACCAAATTCGGTCAACTCCATGTGCTTTTTTTAGATCATTGGTTTGCTCCCATGTTAAACGCAAATATTTCGCACTCCTTTTCAGAAACGTATTCCACAAGTTGCTTTATTTTTTAAGTGCTGACTGAACATCAGCACCTATCAGGAACGTATTTCATAAGTATCAATATATTTATTATAGTTCCTTTCTTTTATTAAAGCAATAGCTTTTTCTCTAAATCCAAAAAAAATAAGCTACACGCTTATTTTACAATCGTTCTAGTCCGAAAAAGTTCTCTCCAAACCTCATAGCCTTTATCGATAGGAGCATCTTTTTCAGATAATAACCCTTCATTATCGATTATCAAACTCGTTTTCCTAAATTTCTTTGTTTGATCAGCAAATTCATCGATCTGCTCTCTCACAATATCATTATCAAAGGCAAAGACTATTTCAGTATCTGTCGATGTATTTTCAATCAGAAACTTAATTTGGACATCCGATACCTCGTGCCCACCAACAGACACCGCAAAGCCATTGCCTCGTTCAAAGGTATGCTGCTTTAACACTGATTTTTCGGCCTCGAAGATTATCACAATCTTTTTCTCATGCACCGTTTTGGCCGATTGTTTCCAACCATACAGATTTGCTGTTTTCTTGTACCCTTTAATATAGTTAAAGTATTTGTTAACCCCCAACTTTTCAATTAATTCAATGTTCATTGTGGTTCTGCCAGTGATTCCAGCAATCATATCTGTCTGTTTCCAATCATAATGTGGAAATAATATTCGTGAGTCTACAGGATCAAAACATATATCAAAACGTTTCAGTATGCGTGGTGCGATCCCCTCATTGATGATATTTTCATGCGGCAACATAATATACTGTGATAATATACTTCGTGGGTAAAGTTTATTTGTGATATCTTTAAACTCTTTGTCGCCATTTTGATATAGGCTTGTTAATTCGTCCAATAAATTCGTGGTCTGTATTGGCTTCGTGTAATCGTTTGAAAGCCCAAGCGTAGCATGAATAAAAGACATAGTTTGATGAAAATTTTCCGCACGCACGTTTTGAAATAAACCTAATAAATCACCATGGTATGGGACCTTTGTGGTAAAACTAGTAGCAAACAACTCGTCATTTAATTTAATCGATACGGCAGTGGGATTGTCACCTTGAGGAACTGCACAGCGTATTTCATTACCAAATATTTTGATTGAATGGAAATTAGCTGCCTCCAGTACTCGTACAATTCGCTCGCTATCTTGGACCATGTATCTTTTTAATTCAGCTGCGTTCATTCCTACACCACCACTAGTTAAAGTCTTGAGAGATTCGAACTTTCCCAAGGTCTTTTACAATATTCCTACCTCGATCAACCCTAACAACAGCTTGCTCACTTGTATTACCCTGCCGGTTTTTATCCCAAAACATAATAAAGTAATCCCTATCAGCCGACATCAATTTTATTTTGTTATCTAATGTTTTGGCTTGTAGCCCTTTTTCCCCTTTTTCGGATTCGACTGCCATACGCATTAAAATCAATGAAGACACGACATCTGCTACGTTTTTCGACATCCCTAGATCGTTTTGACTTAGGTAACGACCACGTTGCGATTTATTAAGCTGATACGTCACTAGAACATGGCAATTCTTTGCTGTTGGTTTGATGACATTGTAGAGCTTCACCATGTTTTGCTGTAACTGAAGCCATGATTTATCACCAATACTATTTGCTGCATTTGAATCGTTATCTAACTTTAAAGTATCAATAATGAAGTACTTAACACCATAGAAATCATTGTACTTTTTAATGTACCGAATGGCTTTATCCATCGAGAAAACGCCGAAATTAACAAATCTAATCAACCCTTCTTCGATTCTTTCGGAGATCCATTCCTTGGCAGCAGTTATCAATCCACGTTCCTTGGGTGTAAATGCACCTTGGTTGAACCGCTCCTTCTTGAAATCACCTTTAAGCACATTATTAATAGTCCATGTCAACAAATCTCTCTGCCATTTCTGTAAATCTTCTTCGTTGGCCATGATCATTAAGGGCTCTCCAGTTTCCAGAGCAACCGGAATCGTTTGAGTCAAGAGCATGAAAGTCTTCCCTAACCCGGAGTGCCCGGCGAACATTGTAATATTACCAAGGACTTGTCCATTCTGAATTGAATTCAACAAATCAGATGCAAATGGTAGACCGCTATTAATACCTTTATCTGCTTCATCAATCATTTCGTCAATGCCATCCATGATTTCGAAAACTTTATCTTCATTTATCTCTGAATTTACAAATGTGGAGGCGATTTCTCCTTCAAGCGCATCGTTCAGATCAGCAATAGACATATCCTTGAATTGTTCCCAATTTTGTTCGATTGGGAATCCTTTTTTTATTAAGTCTAAGGCGATTTGGTAGCGAGTAATATCAGCATAATAGGACTCAATATTCTTTTCTGTAATCATTTTTTTACCTTTAGCTACAGTGCCCCAGCCGCCATTTTTATCATACAGTTCTTTAACCAAACCACCCTTATCTTTTACAAAACTTTCGACAACGATGCTGTCAAGAGCCACTAGCTTTTTATGGTTAATCAAGTCACGAGCAATATAATAATAAATTCGCCATCCCAGATCAGAAATTGTTGTTGGTTCAATTTCATAGTCATGTACTAATTCAGGATTTTTATAGATGCTAAGAACAAATTGACTCTCGGCTAACTTCTTATGAGCGACGATTTCCTCCTTAACAGACATTAAACTGCCTCTGCTAGGAATTTATATGCACCTTTTTCATCCTCAATAATTTGCTTGATCTCGTTTTTCGTAATCTGAGAAGGTAGTAGTTTTAAATAAATTTCACGCAATACTTCATAAAAAGCATCCACCGCTTCATCGTGAATTAGCCCAGGTTCCTCTAGCATGATGTTTTTAATAATGCTGGCAATAGCCTTACCGCGCAAACTAGATTTACGCAAAGCTTCCATTCCCCAACTTGACATTAAGATTGTAAAATTTGGTTCTTCCTCAATAAATGTTGAGATCTTTTCTTCTAATTGTTCGTTCAGAACGGTACCCTCCTAGTATTTGAATACAGTAACGTATTCATTTTCAATGATTAACAAACCGCACGTACTGAGTAAGTCGATTGTTTCTTTTTCAAAATGATTTCTAGTACGAAATTCTTTATTGCCTTGTTTCGCTGTGCGCATACACCCTTTTAAAATAAAATTAATCTGCCCCTGCACCTTCGCTTTCGAAGGTGGCTTTTTGGCCTCTTTTATTTGACGGTTAGCACTTGCGGTAGCACGAATCAGCTTTAGATATTCACTAATAGTAGTTATTTGAATTCCTCCATTCTATTTGAGCCCAGCAAATTTTTGCTTTCCGTGGCCCTTCACCACATAGTTTGCACGTCGTATTTCAGCATTTTGAATCTTTCCAGCTTCTTTGTTCGCCTTTTCTCTCTTATCAACGGCTGCTTGTACCTGCGGAATACGTTTTGAAATAAAAATCATCGCAAAGTTTATCTTATGATCCACATCAGTAAACCTTTGTTTTGACATCTCTTGTAACAACATTTGCTGACAGATTTTTAGAGTCATCAAGATTACCTCGTACGAGTACCCTTGCTTCGTGCTGAGCGTGTTTGTTGCATTGGGTATATATTTACCTACACGAAGTCCCAAGAGCCTTCTAACGGCATGCTGTGGCATAGGCTGGCTTGGACGAAGCTCCAAGATTTGAAGTTTGAAGTAATCATGTACCTGATCCCAAACACTTCGTTCTTCTTTACGTGATGATTCTTCCCTGTTTTCCATAAATTTAGGAACACAAGCGACGTGAAAGTATCGCGTGTAGTTGCGATACCCCTTTTTCGTTGCAAGAGGAATCTTCTTCATTACTTCCTCTTTGTCATTTTCAATTAATTCTCCGCAGTAGTAACACTTACGCTGCACAAACATCCCTCTTTATCTACAAATTGATTTTTATAATGTCAAAATCGTTGTTTGTAGCAAGAATAACTCCTTGTGATCGTCCAGAACGGGCGCCAATTTTTAAACTGTAATCATCAATGCCCTTAATTGAGCCAAAAGTCACCTGGTAACGGTTTTCGCCAACCTCTGTTTGTGTAAAGTGGTGAATATGTCCACCAATCACAGCATCAAACGTTGTCCCATAAGTTGAGGACAGCTCTGCTAAAGTGGTTAACTTCTTCATGCTATCTAGATCTCCGTGGACAAACACAAACTCGTGACCCTTAAGACTCATTGTTGTGTGATAGGGTTCAGCTTGAATATACTTAATGCTGCTGTTCGAGTATTTTGTGTAGGTCTCAATGATTTTATTAATGAACGTAACAACGCTATCTGTATGGATATTGTCATTTTTATTCGGATTAATACGATCATGATTGCCTGATATTCCTTGATAATCAACATCAGCATATTCAGATAACGACTCAAGAAAGCCAATAATTAAATCAGTAACCTGCGTCACCTGCTCTGCTAAAGTTAAATCAGTTGAATAAGCCTGTGTTAATCGCATATAGGCATTTTCTATACAATCTCCCAAATTAACCACATGAATTTTTGAAATATCATTTAAATCAGCCAATTCAATGATTTTATTCGCATATTCTTCCAACAAGGTTCTTGCAATTGCTGGATTATATTGGTTTTCCGGAATATTTACATTCGCACCATAATGAATATCAGTTAGAATGACTGCCATTTCCATTCCAGAGTCTGTCTCCGGAATGTGGTAGGCCGGTGCAAAGCTACGGATTGCATCAAAGTTATGACTTTTGACTGCATTCACAACCGAGGTTTGAAGTCTAATTTCTTTCGACAGCTCGCTCTTCAGTTTGTTTAATGCACGCCCTTCGTTCTGTATTTCCAGTTTTGTGTATCGCATGTCTCCAATTTCGTGTTTGATTGACTCAAACACTGGATCAACTGCTGCATCTGCTGGTTCCACAAACATTCCTAGTTTTTCTTGCTGATTTTTGATCATTAAGCGATACGACTCATTGGTATCGCTATCCTCGAATCCTGCATGGATCATCATTTCTCTATGACGATTCCATGAAGTACGCCGACTTGGACTTAGCTTTTGTAACTCTTGTTTTATTTTAATAGCTGCTATTACATGTTCTTCTGTAACATCAACCTGTTCGTTCTTTCTATTAATGTATCTTGGCATCTAATGCTCCTTAGCTAAACACCCCGTGTGTCCTTTTAGCCTTGGTACTTAGCCAAGATCTCACCAATTTGCTTCTGCTGTGCGGCTCTTAAACCGGTGAACTTTTCGATTCCAGCATTTTTGAGCTCAACACCAATTGCTTTTTTATCAGTATCTGACGCAGTTTTAATGAATGCCTTTAGCTTCTCTACGTTGGTCAGTTCATCGTCTTCTAATTCCTTTTCCAAGCGTTCTTTGGCGGCATGGTTTTCAGTACTATAGTCGATATCTTTGGCATCAAACTCTTTTGTCTTTTCAGCACGGTCCTTCCAAATATCGTAACTTGGGTTATTGATAACCTGACCTTCTTTAGTTACCTCAGTGCGGTCTTTGTAAATACGTCCTTTGTACTGAATGTCATCTCCGTCACCTTGGGTAAACAACTCAATAACAACGTCATAATCATGTTCCGCTTTCTTCTTCATATCTGGACGTTTACCGACAACAACAGATTTATCTCCAATCTGTTCTTTAACTTCAGTCAATTGCGCAACTGATACGACGTTACGACCAGTTGATGCCAAATCGATCTTTAGATTCTGTAGATCGGTTTGTACATTGCCAATCTTGCCCCATGAACGAATTGAAAGATTCACATCTTCAACATCCTTACCTTTTCGTTTGGCGCGTTTTTCTTCAACTTCAATGTAGGTTTGCTGAAGGTTTTCTTTGAATTTGGTTTCAGAATCAATGACCAGTGTTTCAAAGCCATCCATGCCTTTTAGTGCAGACAAAGTCTCCTGTAACTCATAGAAATTTTGTGTGTTAGCAATCTGATATAAGTTTCGGCCACGTTCTTCGCCTTCGTACCAACCCATGCCGTCTTCAGAATCAATTGCCACAACTTTGGGAAAGCTTAATGCAAAGATCGTCTTACCTGAACCAGGCTTGCCCCAAACAAGTACCTTTAAGCCTTCACGTTTTGTGCCTGGTTTACGAAATGTTAATGTCAATTTAGTTATTATCTCCTCGAATTTTATATTCGTAGAAGATCGAGAGCGCTTAAACTACAACCAATCAACAAAACACTGTTCATCCCATTAAGAGAACATTTTTGCTAGTTCATCTTCTTCTGCAACTTCTTCTTTAAGATCAATCTCATCATCGCTATCCATTTCAGGGGTTTGAAGTACACTGAT
>Ga0172378_10006829_pt1 | contig 10642 bp, 9 predicted proteins | sample GrowelOW332metaG_FD_119755 | JGI IMG/M metagenome (GOLD analysis project Ga0172378, IMG submission 119755) | Groundwater microbial communities from an aquifer near a municipal landfill in Southern Ontario, Canada - Pumphouse #3_1 metaG | ecosystem: Environmental > Aquatic > Deep subsurface >... | reverse complement strand
AAAACTTTCTCCTTTTTTTATGTCTATATTTTATTTTGAACTTCCGTATTAGAGTAGTTAATAGGTTTAGTGCAAGGTAGTTAAAGTTGCAATGAATCACCTATTAAACATAATACCAATTATGAAATATATACTATGTAAAATTTAAATGGATATATTATTGACTTTTAGGTCTTTTAAAATGGTACGCATCTTTTCAAATGTTGTGATACGAGTTGGAACCAAAGGTAATCGTAGTTTATTATTGATCATACCCATAGCGTGTAACATAGCTTTAACACCAGAAGGATTTCCATCTACAAATAACAACTTAAATAATTCGGTGAAATTATGATGGATAAGTAATGCATTTGGAATATCACCATTCATTGCCAAACGTACCATTCTAGCAAATTCTCTAGGAAAAGCATTTCCTATAACAGAAATAACTCCTGTTGCGCCTAATGTTATTAATGGAAAAGCAATTCCATCGTCACCAGAAAACACCTCAAAATCTGCTGGTTTATTTTTGATGATATCATCCATCTGACCGATATCACCAGATGCTTCTTTTATAGCAATAATATTATCAAAATCTTTTGCTAATCGTAAAGTGGTCTCTGCGGTCATATTTACCCCCGTTCTACCTGGTATATTATATAAAACTATAGGTAATGTTGTAGATTTGGAGATTGCCTTGTAATGTTGATATAAGCCCTCTTGAGAAGGTTTGTTGTAGTACGGCACAGATACTAAAACGGCATCAATACCGTGAAGATCTTCGTTTGTAAGCGTTTCAACTACAGTTCTAGTACAATTGCTGCTGACACCTAAAAGTATAGGGATTTTACCGTTAACACGCTTCACAACGAGCTGTTTTATGCGAGTCTTTTCGTCGTCTGTTAACGTAGGTGTTTCAGCGGTCGTTCCTAACACACATAAAAAATCAGCACCGTTATTTAACTGAAAATCAACCATGTTCAGAAGTGCATCATAATCTATACTATCATCAGTATTAAAAGGAGTAATTAATGCTACTCCCATTCCTCTCAATTGAGCATGTATCATGTATCTAGTTTTAAATTTTGAAGTACAAAAATACGAAAAATCATCGCTTTATCTATTCTTAATTTGCTATTTTATTGTTTTTCCTGAAGTAAATTCAAAAATTCATCTTCATTCATTATCTTTAAATCAAATTTCTTGGCCTTTTCGTACTTGGATGGTCCTATATTTTCGCCACCTAACATTAAAGTTGTTTTTGAAGATATTGAACTGACAATTTTTCCTCCATTTTTAACAATAAGCTCTTTGTATTCGTCTCTCGAATGATGCTGGAACACTCCACTAATTATAATTGAATATCCTTGTAAAATTGTAGAATTAGTCATCTCCTCTTCTGCAGATAGATCTAGTTGAACGCCATGGGATTCTAGTCGACTGATAAGTTCTATGTTAGCTGTTTCTCCAAAATAACTTACTATACTCTGAGCTATTTTAACGCCTATCTCTGGCACTAAAATAAGTTCTTCTTCCGTTGCTGTTTGAAGCTTTTTTATTGTTTTAAAAGACTTAGCTAAAGTTTTAGCTACTGTAGCTCCAACAAATCGAATTCCTAGGGCAAATAATACGCGGTCAAATGGTACCTCTACGGAACCTTGAATATTTTCAATTATTTTTTTAGCTGATTTCTCACCCATTCTTTCTAGATAAGAAATGTCTTTTGGCTTTAATTCATATAAATCTGCAACGGTAGAGATTAATCCTTTCTGATAGAATAAATCTACTGTTTCTGGTCCTAAACCATCTATATTCATTGCCTTTCTAGAGATGAAATGCTCAATCTTACCTTTAATTTGTGGTGGACAAAGTGTCTCATTAGGACAATAAAAGGCTGATTCCCCATCATATCTAACTAATGACGTACCACATTCAGGGCAGGTGGTTATAAATTTAACTTTCTCACCCCGCATAAAAGTGTCTTCATTCTGTTTTACCCGCGTTATTTTGGGGATAATCTCACCTCCCTTTTCAACATAGACCATATCTCCAATATGTAAATCGAGTTGTTCTATTATATCAGCATTGTGTAAGGAGGCTCTTCTTACAACTGATCCGGATAATTGAACGGGGTCTAAATTTGCAACCGGGGTTACTGCACCTGTTCTTCCTACATTATAAGAAACCTTATTTAATCTAGTTAATGCTTCCTCAGCCTGAAATTTATAGGCTATGGCCCAACGAGGCGATTTTGCTGTTAGTCCTAAAAGTTCTTGTTGCTGTAAAGAATTGACCTTTAATACAATACCATCTGTTGGAACAGGTAAATTTTTCCTCTCAATATCCCAAAAATCAATAAATTGGTATATTTCCTCCAATGAGGTACATAACTTAGTAATCTCGGATATTTTAAAGCCCCATTCTTGGGCTTTTATAAGATTATCATAATGACTATCCGTTATTCTCTTATCCGTAATAAGATAATATAAATAGCTATCTAATTTTCTTTGCGCTACAATAGATGAGTTTAACTGTTTAAGTGTTCCTGAAGCTGCATTTCTGGGGTTTGCAAAAAGAGCTTCTTCCTTAAGTTCTCTTTCTTTATTTAGCGCCTCAAATACACGCCAAGGCATTAGTATTTCGCCGCGTATCTCAAAAGTATCGGGATAATTGTTACCTCGAAGATGCAATGGTATACTACGAATTGTTTTTACATTTGTTGTTACATCGTCACCCATAGACCCATCACCTCGCGTTACTGCACGAACAAGCTGTCCGTGCTCATAAGTTAAAGAGATAGAAGTTCCATCAAATTTCATTTCACAGCAAATACTAAATTCACTTTCTAGATTTTTTTTAATACGATTATAAAAATCTGCTACTTCACCTTTAGAGTAGGTATTCGACAAAGAGAGCATAGGATACTTATGCGATACTTGCTTAAAATTCTTATTAATATCACTTCCTACACGTACGGAAGGCGAATTCTCATCAGCAAATTCAGGATGCTTTTTCTCTAATTCTAATAACTCATGCATCAAGTCATCAAACATCTTATCTGATATCTCAGGAGCGTTTAAAACGTAATATTGATGATTAAACTTATGTAGCTGAGTTCTAAGAACCTCTATTTTTTCTTTTATATTCATGTGTAATTTGCTTAACACGAGCAAAAATAATCATTTTATTTGCATGTAACTCCATAAATGCTACAATATATTTGTACTTTTGCACAAATTATTAAATGAGATATGAGAATAGATATAATAACAGTCTTACCAGAAATGCTAGAAGGTTTTTTCAGTTGCTCAATTATGAAAAGAGCACAAGAAAAAGGGTTAGCAGAGATACATATACACAATCTTAGGGACTACACAACAGATCGATATCGAAAGGTAGATGATTATCCGTTTGGCGGATGCGCTGGAATGGTCATGAAAATTGAACCTGTTGATAGATGTATTTCAGCTCTTAAAGAAGAGAGAATTTATGATGATATTATATTTATGACTCCAGATGGTAAACAGTTGACCCAGCAAATGTCAAACTCGTTTTCATTAAAGAAAAATCTAATCATTCTATGTGGTCATTTTAAAGGTATTGACTACAGAATACGTGAGCATTTTATTACTAAAGAAATCAGTGTTGGAGATTATGTGTTGACTGGTGGAGAACTCCCTGCTGCTGTATTAGCTGATTCAATAATACGATTAATACCAGGTGCGATATCGGATGAACAGTCTGCCTTATCTGATTCTTTTCAAGATAATTTATTAGCTGCTCCAATTTATACACGACCTTCAGAATACAAAGGTTGGAAGGTTCCAGATATTCTATTATCTGGACATCAAGCCAAAATAGAAGATTGGGAATTGCAACAATCTATTGACAGAACGAAGTTGTTAAGACCTGATTTATTAGAGGAATAATTTTAATAGAATGTGATTAGGTGAAAATATAGATGTAAATATTATTTATTTAACACACTCTTTTTTGAGCTAAGACGAACCTATTTCAAGAGTTTTATTTGAAAATTTGTACCTAAAAAAAGCAGTTATCCTTTAGAATAACTGCTTTTTTTATTTGTGTAATAATGTTAATTTTTGGGTGATTACTAGACAAAGTGTAGCGAATAGTGTTAGTCGCAATTCAATAATCCTATAATATCATGAATAGAGGTGAAATTATGTCTATCTAGATAGTCATCTAATCCATCAACGATTTTACCCGTAATGGCAGGATCAATAAAGTTGGCTGTTCCAACTTGAATAGCTGATGCACCTGCTAAAATAAATTCAACAGCATCTCTCCAGTTCATTATCCCACCTAGTCCAATAACTGGTATATCCACAGCTTGTGCTACTTGCCATACCATTCGAAGAGCAATCGGTTTAACGGCCGCTCCACTCAATCCACCTGTAACTGTAGAAAGAAGTGGCTTTCTACTCTCTGCATCAATAGCCATGCCTAATAGCGTGTTTATTAAAGAAATAGAATCAGCACCTGCATCTTGAACAGATCTAGCAATAGAAGCTATATCTGTAACATTTGGAGATAGCTTTACTATAAGCGTTTTTTTATACACCTTTCTTACCTCGTGAACTACACTATAAGCCATCTCAGGTAATACACCAAAAGCCATACCACCATGTTTTACATTTGGACAAGATATATTTAATTCTATTGCAGGTATTTTTGTTAACTCATTGATGATTTCAGCCGTTTGAATATATTCAGGAATAGTGGAACCTGATACATTTACAATCATATTGGTATTAATATCTTTTATAGTAGGATATATCTCATTTACAAAATGTATAACACCCTTATTTTGCAGTCCCACAGCGTTTAACATGCCAGAAGGAGTTTCTGCCATACGTGGGTAATCATTACCCTCACGCTTGTGAATGGTAGTTCCCTTTACAATTATTCCGCCTATTCGCTCTAAATTTACGAAATCACTAAATTCAAGTCCGTATCCAAAGGTTCCAGAAGCCGTCATTACTGGATTCTTCAATTTTAATTCACCTATATTTATTTCTAAATTTGCCATGATAATTTTTCAATATTAAAAACAGGACCCTCTTTACAAACACATAGATTTCCTTCTTTTGTTGGTTCAACGCAACATAAACAAGCTCCAACTCCACATGCCATATGATTCTCTAAAGATACTTCACAGTTGATTCTATTTTTTTTAGCGTAACTCGCTACTGCCACCATCATTGCTTTTGGTCCACAGGTATAAATCATATCAAATGTACTATCTATTAAAACCGAATGATTAATAACATACCCTTTTTCTCCAAAACTGCCATCTTCTGTAGTTACATACGTAGTTCCAAGTTTATTAAACCGATTTAATTGCAAGACACTGTCTTGGTCTCTGGCCCCTAATAAAAATACGGGTTGAATTCCTATTTTCTTTAGCTCAGCCCCTAAAAATAACAAAGGAGCAGTTCCTACACCTCCACCCACAAGAAGAGGTGAGAAGCGCTTAAATTGAGCAGGAACACTAAATCCATTACCAAGAGGAAGTATACAGTTTAGTATATCTCCAACTTTAGACTGGCTTAACAATTGCGTTCCTTCCCCTTTTATCTGTAACAAGAACCAAACTTGATTTTTACTAGTATCCACATAATGAATTGAAATAGGTCTACGTAAGAAAGAGGTCGTAGAATGCGGTATTTGAATTTCTACAAACTGTCCTGGTTGCATTAAAGGTAACGGTTTATTATGTGTCATTTTCAGTATAAAATGACTGCCATTAATAAATTCATTTTCCACAACAACTAGATCTAAAATAAATTTTTTCATGAATAATTTTGGATTTATGTTATTGCTGACAAAGGTATACCTTTTATTTTATAAGAAAATTAAATGACTTTGCAATTTTAGATTTTAAAGGAAAAATTCCCTAGTAATTACGGTTTAAATATTTCAAAAGTATTATCATCATAAAAAACTCTTATTTCGCAGATTTTTTTGACAGGAGTTTCAACGTACTTAAGTCCCTGTCTTACAGAATCTTTAATGCCTATACCATTCTCTTTTACTGCATTCTCCTTGGCGTATAAATTTGAATCCGTACCATTGGATGGATTTATTTGAATCTCATCGAATAAAGAGAGGGAATTAGAGGGTTCAGAATTATGATTTGCACTATCACTTAACAAATTCAATTCACCTTTACCAAAAACTAGCCATTCCCAACTTACATACTCAAAAGTTTGCATAATCTTAATTACAACATCTAAACTCACTTTATGCCTACCATTCAGTATAGCTGAAACAGAAGCGGGACTAATACCTATTCTCTCTGCAAACTCAGCACTGCTAAGTTTTTCTTCTTTGATCAATTGTGCAACTCTGTCCTTCATGTTGTAACTCTAAACATTAGTATTTATATGATATCACAAATGTAAATATAAAAATCTATAATGCAAAATATAAATAGAATTATATATATTTATTATTGTGTATTCAAAAGTAAATTAGTTTACGATTATAGATGAAGAATAGTAAATTAAACGATTTAAGGTATGATGTAACTGATTAGTATTAATAAGTTAATCAATTGGTATTAAGAGCTATATATCTATGTATATACACCTAAAACGTACATTTTACAACTAATCTAAGTAAATTCTGAAAATTATAAATAGAATACTTTAACTTAAAGGACCTAATCAACTGATTTAATGTGTGTTATAATATATTCTATCTTTGGTATAAAAATACTATTTGTAATTCTATTTGTGAATTTAATAGGGTAAATACATGCAGGATAGTATTCCACTATTGTAAACATCGTCTACATACGTATTTAGATATTTTATATTGTATACAATACGTATGTAAATATTTATAGAAGTATACTATTTTACCCTTCTACTGTGAACTAATAGTCACGAATTAGTTGTGATTCAACATGGTTGTTTTGAAGTGATCACTGGGTTTCAAATTATTTTGTACTATTCTTAATTTATTGAACTAGTCTATTTTTTGATTTTTCTTTAGCACTATTGGCTTATGTATGAAAGCAATGCCACAAATTATTGAACGAATAAAAAAATGAAACGATGGCAGATAACGATGAATGTATTAAATACGATATTATCTCTATCAGAGCAAAACTAAATTTTAAACCCCTATTCATTTATGAATCTTCTTGAATTACTCTCTCTTTCTAACTTAATTCTCACTGAGCCTATAAAAATTATGACCTACCCTAAAAGAAAATGACAGAATGAGAATCTCAGAAGGTTAAAATCCTTGTAAAAATCAATATTTCAGCTATTTAAGTCCAAAATAAAGTGTTGAATATATAACTCAAAAAAAATAAATATGATTTATTCGCTTAGGAAAAGATTATTTCTATTAAACTTCATCTCCTAAACGAATAAATCATATTTACTTCTTCAACTAATACCATGAAGACTTAAAGATGTTTGAAAAGTACTATTACCTAAGACAAACAATTCTCTATTGCCAGATTTTATCTAAAAAAAATATTTATTATTTTAGATAGTAACTTATTATTTAACGTAGTAATTACTTCTATTTTCCTCCATTTTTAAGTGCAAACTGTTAGCTTTTTTCTCAGATGATATTTAGATCTTATTTATTTTATATGTAATAATATTTTATTTTTCGGATAAAATAGAAGATCCCAGTTTATCTAGGTCAAGCTAAAAATCTAGCTTTCTAATCATTAAAGTAATAGAAAACCATTCTAAAATAGCAACTTCTAAGTGAGGAGAATGAGTTTCTCCTCCTTATCCGATTGAGATAAATTGTGCAGTTAATCCAGAAGAAAAGAATAGTAGATGAGAATAATTATTACCTTGAAACCAGCCAGGATTGATATACTAAGAAGTAAATATAAGATTGATCTAGATAGTAAAACAGGGACGTTTTTTTAGGTTTTCGAGGAAGTAGCTAGGAACTACATACACAAGAAGAAGGCTTGAAATTCCTTTTTTTATCTCCCCCTAAATGGGAATGTATCATTAAATACCTAATTGCTTCGTAACAAGGGGGATATTACGATATGAAAGAGAGTTTAAATCAATTGTGTTCGATTGAACTTAATCGTGCATGAGGAGGAATCTCAATCATTAAATTAGTGTAAAAGGCTAAATATTAATTCCTTGTATAATTCTTCATTAGACAAGTTAACAGCACCAATACCCTTGGACTTAGCATCAAACAAACGTATATCCGAAATAATGTGCATCACCTTAAGAGCAGTATATTTTTTCATTGCTATCATATATTCTTTTGCTTGCCAAGATTGTTTTAGTCCCAGATAATTAGCAATACCCTGTTCATCTTTCTGTGGGGCGTAATATGCGAGCATTAGATTGCTATAAAAAGTAAATAAGATAGCTAATACAGCCTGTAATGGATTTGATTTTGGGTTATTGTAAAAATACTGTACAATTTGATTAGCCTTATATACATCTTTCTCAATTAATGCTTTCTTCAATTCGAAGACATTAAAATCTTTGCTAATTCCAATATTTTTCTCAATAAGTTCTGGCGTTATTCGTAAATCGTCAGCAGGAAGAGCCAGTATCAGTTTGTCTAATTCCCCCACCATCCTGTTTAAATCCGTTCCAATACTGGCTGCTAACAATTCTACCGACTTTACATTTATAGCAATTTTTTTATAGTGTAGATAGCTAGTAATAAAAGCTGGTAATTTTGATGTATTAATTTTTTTCGATTCAAAAACAACGCCAATCTTGTCGATTGAACTGACCCATTTTTTTCTACGATCTGCTGATCCATTTTTATAGCATAGTACTAATATTGTAGAAGAAAGTGGATGTTCAGTATAATATGACAATCTGTCAATATCTTTTATCTGCTGTGCCTCTTTAACTATAATGACCTGATGCTCAGCCATCATTGGATATCTCTTAGCCATATTTATAACAGTACCAATGGATATATCAGATCCATAAACAACCGTTTGGTTGAACTCCTTTTCCGTTTCAGTTAGGATATTATCACTGATAAAATTGCTTATTCTATCGATATAATAAGACTCATCCCCCATTAATAAATAAACAGGATGATAAGTTTTATTCTTTAGTTCGCGTTGCAAACCATCGTATGTTATTTTTTCTTTTGCCATAGAGACCTACCAATCATATTTTAAATGTCTCACTGTCTTCTTTTCATCAATAATCATTCGTAAAGAATCCACACCTATTTTCACATGCTCCTGTGCATAATTTTTGGTTACCATAGAATCGCTCTTATCCGTTTTAACCCCCTCAGGAATCATTGGTTGGTCCGATACTAATAATAGAGCACCAGTTGGTATATGGTTAGCAAAGCCTGTTACAAATAAGGTAGCAGTCTCCATATCAACAGCCATAGCCTTGGTTGTTTTTAAATAAGTTTTAAAATCTTCATCATGCTCCCAGATACGTCTGTTTGTTGTATAAACCGTTCCAGTCCAATAATCCTTTGCATAATCTCTAATAGTAGAAGAAACAGCACGTTGCAACATAAAAGCAGGTAAAGATGGCACCTCAGGTGGCAAATAATCATTTGAAGTTCCTTCTCCTCGTATGGCTGCTATTGGTAGAATCAAGTCACCAATTTTATTTTTCTTATCTATTCCGCCACACTTACCTAAAAATAAACAGGCCTTAGGATGAATAGCTCCCAATAAATCCATGATAATTGCTGCATTCGGACTTCCCATACCAAAATTGATAATAGTTATTCCATTAGCTGTAGCTGAGATCATATTTGCATCTCTTCCTCTTACCGGTACATTATATAATTCCGCAAATATTTCCACGTAATTATTAAAATTAGTCAGCAAGATATATTCACCAAATTCACTTAATTTACACTTTGTATATCTAGGTAGCCAATTAGCCACGATTTCCTTTTTTGTTTTCATATTTTCTGTTACTTTTGTATCATTATCCATGATATAAATTATGCAAATTTACGAAATGTTTCCGTTAAATTTGCCTCTTTATCCAATAAAAATAGTTGAAAGAGATGGCAAAAGAAGCGTATTAGATGAGATGAGAAGAAAATACGTAGCACTTACTCCCGAAGAATGGGTTCGTCAACAATTTATTCACTATCTTATAAATGAAAAGAAATACCCTAAGACCTTACTTGCAAACGAAGTTTCCATTGTACTCAATGGAATGAAAAGAAGGTGTGATACCATTTTATATACCAATCAGCTCAAGCCCAGAATGATTATAGAGTACAAGTCGCCGACAGTGGATATAACTCAGAAGGTCTTTAGTCAAATTTGCAATTATAATTGGGTTTTAAAAGCCGATTATCTTATAGTAAGTAATGGGCTTAAGCATTTTTGTTGTAGCATAGATTATGCTAACAAAAAATATAATTTCTTACCCTCAATTCCAGATTACTTAGATCTAGGTGTAAAACTGTAATAGCATGCCAGGAATTTTCTGCGGCATATCATTTTTTACTTTCAGCTTATGTTAATCCCCTACTCTTTAAACTCCCCTATTTTTCGAGGATTATAATTGGTATTATGTTTAATAGGTGATTCATTGCAACTTTAACTACCTTGCACTAAACCTATTAACTACTCTAATACGGAAGTTCAAAATAAAATATAGACATAAAAAAAGGAGAAAGTTTT